>Ga0247824_10000793_pt1 | contig 16548 bp, 23 predicted proteins | sample 13C_PalmiticAcid_FD_194412 | JGI IMG/M metagenome (GOLD analysis project Ga0247824, IMG submission 194412) | Soil microbial communities from agricultural site in Penn Yan, New York, United States - 13C_PalmiticAcid_Day48 | ecosystem: Environmental > Terrestrial > Soil > Agricultural land... | reverse complement strand
ATAAAAGAGAATCAATCCCGTACAGGAAGTCATGATTTGCTGTACCATCTTGCTGTTCACATTCTCGCACCTTCCAAGGTTGAGCTCTTGCAGCGTTGCAAAATGTCGAGCCAGAGATCGGAAAGCCAGCTCCCCAAACATGGAATCAGAGTCTAGAAAGGTTGTGAGCTTACGGCAGCTGTCTATAATCCAAGACAACTGCTGATCCGATGTTGTCCCGGCCATCAAATGTAGGCACTCTATCAACGGACAATAGGTCCTGAAGATATCACAGACGTCAGGGATCTGGTGTGAGGTTCTTTCAGGGATGAGCCAAGCCAACTTTCTCAATCCTGGACTCCTGCGGATGATCTCGAACTGGAGTTGGTCCGGAAAGTCGGTCTTTAGTGTGAGGTCCTTCAATACTGGAAAGGATGGACATTTATCCAGCAATGCAGGAAGGGTGCTTTCGCGTGCTTCGATCAACAAGCGCTCAACACGGATTGCATTATCGATAATAAGTTCCATGCAGTCGGTATCCAAGTTGCTCGCCCTGATTTCAAGGACTCGAAGGTTCAAGCAGAACAACACTTTCTCCAGAAAGCCTTTGCGTGATGATTCTCGGCGACCATCGGTCATTCTGATAGTTCTTATCATGGAGTTGGATTGGAGAAGCATCGCGAACTGACTCCAGTCTCGTGGACCCCACTTTGATACGACGAGTGCCAGTGACTTGAGCTTGGTACAGTGTGTCGAGAACAGGTCTGCTTGATCCGTTTGATTTGCTTGATCCGCGATCAGGAAAAGATGGTGGATATGGTCTGCGTTGGAAATGATTCCATCCTTGGTCGGGCCCCTGCAACCTCGGTACCACTGGATTGTATTGTAAAGGAAAGGAGTGAAGCTGACGTTCCAGGTCTTGCACACCAAAGCCGCTGCGGCAAGGCTGGGTCGTTCAGGAAACGCCCACAGCAGTTCGTATCTCGGAGAGATCCATTCCTTGCAGAGAACTTGGGAAGGAGTGTCTCCAACGTGGGCTTGACGATGCGCATTCATCCAGGCCAGTGTGACTGTGATATGAGACAGGTGAAAGGCCGCGCGCGGTTGTTCTGTTTTCACCAAACCATGGAGCTCCCAAGTGTAGGCGCAAACTGTGCCCTCTCTCTCTGCCGATCCCTCTCCTTCCTGCCATTCCAATGCCCCTTCTGCAGCAAGGTGCACTGTCCGGAGCACCGGTTGCCTCAGGACCATGTCTGCTCGCAGTGGTCTATGGAATCGCATGCCAACTCGGTCCACCTCTGTCCAAAGTGTGAACGTATGGTCCTGGTCCCTAAGCAACATGATTCAGCAACTGTAGTATGGCACAGTCCTTGAAGCCCACAACTGCCACTGCCATGATCAATAGGACCGACCCAAGTATTAACCGCTTTTTTCTGTACAGCTTAGAGAGCACCAGGAAAGCGACTGCAGTATCCATCTCCTCCCACCTGTGCAGTCCATCGCCGTTCTTTGCTCACACCGTAACTGTAACCGCCAAGACCGCGTCGTCGTAACTTGTCCTGATTGTTCCAAGATCTTTTGTCTCCGGCACCGTCATGGTACCAATCATGAGTGTTCAAAGATCAATGAACTGGAACAGGAAGCGCAAGCAAAAAATCAAAAGATGCAGGCTTTGAAAGCATCTATCGCCGATACTTTTGTGGGAAAGGACAAAACGCCAGATGGCAAGCATCAACAGCGCGCAGAGGATGAGGTTCAAAAGGCGGAGAAAATAAAGGCGCGAGCAGACGCAGCCAAAGCAGCACTCGCAGCGGCGAAAGCAAGAGCGGCTGCTCGCACAGCGGCCTCAACCTCTGGATCGGCATCATCGACAGCACCAGTAACGACAGGGAAACCGCCAGCACCGATAGCTCCAAAAGTTAAGAAGGCTTCACGAATAGTGACCGTTGCGAAGCTGAGGAAGAATGCCCAGGTAATATAGACCACATATCCATCGATACAAATCACATGCTTCCGTTCAGAGCGTCTTTAACAGGCACAGTCATCTTCTCGTGTCGGGGTAATCATGATAGGGTGAAAGCACTATTCAAGAAGGATCAAGGATCTACGTATCTATTCGTTCACCCGCGTATCCAGAACTGGATGAAAAAGCGGTCTACGTGGACAAGGTATGTAATACTACTCGTCTTGAGTCGGGCAAGTAAAAAGGTTACAACACTGATCTCGTGGCATATGCTAACACTCGATAAAATATGAAGGCGTGGAATGTAGGCCGGACCCTTGACAGGGTTGTCAATCTGCTAAAGTTCAATGTGCCCAAGAGTGATGACTTTGATGCTCAAAAGGTATTTTGATCCCTATTCCACTCGACATCTGTTGTATTGCAAGTCGATGTCCCGCTAACTCTTGCCTTCTTCAACAGCGCTTGAGCATCTTCCATGGAAAGGAGCCGGAGGATATTCCGACGATTCTTAACATGCAAGATCGACTACAGGAGACATCGTCAATTGAGAATGGAGACATATTTCACATAGCCCCGGCTGACTGGGAATGGCCAACCAAGTGAGCAGTTTCAAATCAACGTCAAACATAGTGGCATCTTCAGACTTTCATTCGAATGAAGAATGGCAATATTTACAATGGCTATGAAATGGAAAACACTCCGCTATAGGGTACCCTTTAGCACCAGGACAACAGGGACGTGATCACTGGCTCCATAGCACTCTTCGCGGATCACGCTTTCGACTACGCGCTCCTTGTACAGTTCCCTGTCTGTTACAAAGTAGTCCAGTCTCCAACCAATGCCCTTGATGCGGCATTGGAACCGATACGAAAAGTACGAATACTGTCCGCCAGCATCGTTACTTTTGCCTTGGGTCTCACGGAACGTGTCCACTAGATCCGCCTCATCCAAGATCGCAGAGAATCCTCCCCGCTCTTCATCCGTGAAGCCTGCTGATCGAGTGTTCGTAGACGGATTGCGAAGGTCAATTGGTTTGTGACACACGTTGAGATCGCCGGTCCAGATAATGTGCTTGCCCTTGGCCTTGAGCTGTAGGAGCCATTCTTTCATGGCCACATCCCAGACCATGCGCTCTTTCAGTCTGATAAGATTTTGACCGGCATTTGGGACATAACAACCAAGTACAAAGCAGGTCGGGTATTCAAGAGTAACGATGCGGCCTTTCGTGCAGTCGGGATCAGGATGGGTAGGGAGCCCCGCAGTAACGTTGATCGGGGTGATCTTGCTGAATACCACAACTCCGGCGTATCCCTTGGTCTTCTCAATACCCCACCAACTGAAAGGGTAGACCTTAGGATCCACGAGATTCATAAGAGGTTGGTTCACCTTGTGTTCCTGTAGACAGATCACGTCGGCATCCTCGGCCCTGATGTATGTCTTGAAGCCCTAGATGTTGGTAGTACCAATGGGCTTGAGGGATTAGGCTGGATCTTTTACCACGAGGACAAATTGCACTGTTTCTTTAGTTTACCTTCTTCAGGGACGCGTTCAAACCACTGACATTCCAGGATGTGATCTTAATACATCCTTCAGGAGCCTTGGGCAACACCAGAGGATCGGGCATAGATGTGTTTGTGAATGCACCAGCTCGAAGAGGAGACTTGGTCACTGATCCTTTCTTGGTCAATGCTGGTTTGGCAGGGGCTGCCGCCGCTTTGGTGCTTGACTCGGCCACTGCTTCCTCCTCATCCTTGGTGTCGTCACATTCTTCGTCTTGGTCCTCGGAAGAGTCGTGTTTTGCCTTCAAACGCTTACTTGTTGGAACGTCCAAGTCCATGAAAGTTGTAACGACGGCTTCCTCGACAGCCTCTGAGGCACCTGCCTTGGTACCGACTGTAGTACGAGAAGACTTCTTCGAGTCGGTCGTGGCGGCGCGCTTGGTACCCATGGCTCTAGCAATGGTTAGACGATGAGAGAAGGATCGAGGAAGAGGGCGTGTGCCAGAAACGCGATGCGCGATGAAGAGGATCTGTTTTGGTGGCAACAAACAGCGAAGCATCAATTGAGCCAAAAAGGTGAACGGACGGCCCCGCAAATCCAATTTGGCATGGAATGAAAGCCACTGTTGGGTGTTGGGAACTTCCTCACTTGCCCCAACTCAGTTTGCAATTGCACATAGCACATTCAACCATGGACTTGCCAGGAACGACACCTAACACTCTCAGCAAAGGAGGCAAGATCCCTGTCACCGTCTTTACGGGATTCGTCGGGGTCGGAAAGACGGTGCGTTCAGACTGCACCGAACTTGGTACTGATAAGCAACCATGTCGACAGGCCGAGGAAGCCCGATGTGCTGACACATTTGCTAACACATGGAATAGACCATCATTTTGTCCTTGTTGGAATCAATGCCTAAAGGATACAAGTTTTGTCTGCTTAAGAACGAGTTTGGCGATGTCAAAGGTGCCTGCATCGACTTGCACACTGTGTATCGATCCAACCTTGCTTGAACTTGACCTGTTCTAACAGAAGGCTTTCACCACACACCCAGTCGATTCGCAGATCGCAAAACTCTCCAACATCGATGTCCAGGAAATGACCAACGGCTGTCTATGCTGCGTCCTTGTTGGGCAGATGAAGGAAGGCCTTCGGGAACTAAAGGAACAGTACAATCCTGATCGTATCATCATTGAGACCAGTGGATCAGCTTTCCCAGGTATAGGCATTACTGAATCGAGCGCTCGCATGAACGACATTCCACAACGCCTATATTAATACAGACTCTGCATGACCCAGGTCCGATTGCGTGGCAAATTAGAGAGTTGGCGGACGAAGGGTTTGTCCTCGACTCTATCCTGAACGTGGTTGACTGCAAAAACTTTAACGGATATGCTGATAACAGCTACACGGCACAGCTGCAGGCCAAGTATACAGACCTTGTCCTTCTAACCAAGCACGAAGGCGTATGTTTGCAGTCTCAAGCGCCGGTCTTGATATGTGCCATGGATGTATATGTGATCTACCTGATCTGACCATACACGGATTTCGCTTGGGATCATAGGTCAGTGAGAGAGATATGGACAGGGTCATTGACCGTGTCAACGATCTCAACACGGATGCACCAAAGATCTTGGTTCATGTCAATCAGCCTGTCTCCCCAGAACTGATCTTTGGACTAGACACTAAACTCTTTGAGCTGCAAGGAGCCATGGCCCCCGATAACAAAACTTTTCAGGAAGAGATCGATCAGCATGGAAACAAGGCCCACCATAAGAATGAACTCGACACAATGGAAATCAAATGCTTTAGCGAAAGGAATAACACCAATGGCCAGCTGACTTTGGACAAGTTTGAAAAGTTCCTGGGCACATTAGATAAGGAGGACGTATATCGTCTCAAAGGTTTTGTGAGGCTCTCAGGGATCAAGAAAGAGGGGACAGACGAAACATCGAGTTCGGTTTGCGTTGTGAATCATGCATTTGGAAAGTGGACAATTATCCCTGTGCCCGACAAGCGAGATCTGGAGCCCGTAGATGAGAGGACGAATCCTATCCACGACCATGACCATGACCATGACCACGACCACGACCACGACCACTGCCATTCTCACACTCCTGGTCAAAAGAACGCAGACCGGGTGCTACAGCTACATTTCATTCTTATGGGCGAGCTCTGGAGCATCAAGCACAAGCTGGTCTATGGATGCGGCTCCGATTATTCAAGTGGAAGCGTGCTGTGCGAATTCAAGAGCCGTCGAGAGATTATAGAGTGGGATAAGCCGCTGCCAGGAACCTACAACGAGTTTGTAGCAGAGCAAAAGGCCTCGAAGCAATAGACGCGGGAATAGACACTCTGCTCAGAGATGGATCATCCCGACCCGCAGGGTACTGTCCAAATCACATCCTACATAAAGTCCTTCAAGGTCCTCGTTAAATTCCAATGAGATCATAGCTTCACTTGCAGCCTTGTGCGATCCCAACGACGTTATTAACGTCTTTTCATCTCCATGTTTGTACCTAAAGATTCGTTCGACATGTATTAGCCACCCCATCCTCTCAACACGATTGATCATGGACTCGGAACACTCGACTTACAAGAAAATTTGGCCACCTCCATCAGTCACGGCAACTATGTCTGGCCGTTGAGGGATGTGGCGTGCTTGCCAGAGTGTGCTGTCATCGCCCGACTGCACTGTGACAGCCTCCTGTGTAGCTCGACTGGTTTCGGGGAACTGACCATCGAACATGTCAAAAGAATACATCATCCCCTCCAGTGTTGTTGCTACCAACTTTCCAGCCTTGCCCTGTCTCTTGTCGAATTCAACTGCACAGACACCATGCTTAAGATTGGTTTCAAAGATGGCTCGACCTACTCGAATGTCCATGACTCTGACATCACCATTGTCGTATCCTGCCGCGACCAGCAAATCACCCGCGTCTGAACCTGCTGCCTCCGTGTCTGACCCAGGCCTGCCCAGTGCAACGCACCAAACTTCGTGTCCTTGGCGTCCTTTCTTAAGTGACATGTCCGAGAGTGGCGAAGGAGCTCCCAAAGTTTCTTTGTGGTTCTGTCGAATGTCCCATAGTCTGACGGTCCCATCGCGACAGCCCGTGATAAACTCTGGTCTGCCCGACAACGATCCAGCACCATCCATGCAATTGACAACATCCTCGTGAGCCTTGAATATGCTCACGGGGACCTCTGTCCTGCTAAGGTCCCACAATCCGACGCGGCCTTCGAAATCACCGGCGAGGAGGTGCGGCAGAGTAGAAGAACGCGCACTGGCACGGAAGGTGGCTGACTTGAGCTGTGTTTTCTTCTCTGTCTCGTACTGAATAACCAGCTTTGGGCGGTGTTGTGAGGATGGCGGCGAAGCGGTTGTAGGAGCTGAAGGAGAAGCGTACGGTGCAGTTGGGATCGAGGTGAGGGCATGCACCTGAATGACACCGAGCCCTGCGTCGTTGGAGCCGAGGGAGCATATCCTGGTGGTCCCGGGGACCCAGAGCGCCTGGAAGGCCGTGAACGGTATCCTCTTGGCGGTGATCTGCGAGATCCTCGTTGTTGTCATGGCATCGTCCGTGTGAGAGGATCAGCTTTGCACACAAGCACAAGCACATGCAAATCCCTCTGTAACTGCACACATGGTCAATTAAGGAGGCAGCATTTGCTCATCAAGTGAGGGATGGCAGCTCCGCTTCTCTTGTCTTCCACCACTAGACATCCCCCTTCTTGCCCTCTCATTGCCACCACCCCCATCCGCCGAGGGAGAGGCCGCCGCTCCACCATCGCTCCTTCGCCATCGACGCAGATCCGTCGACGTCCTCTCCACTTTGCTGTCACCACCAGACTTGTCATTTCGCCCTCTCTCTTTGCCCTCCCCGTTCACACCTCACTAATACACTCACGCTGCCCCTTATCCAAGCCCATTCCCCCGCCATGCCTTCCCATGGCTTTCAGGTGGACCACCCACCGCACCCACAGGACTTCAGCTCTCCACCCCCTCGACGGCATCGCTCCCAGTCGACCCAAAGTCGTTCAAGGAGACATACCCCTTCGGTCCAACTCGCTCTTGCCGATCCAACACTCTCCAAAAGTCTGTCGAGTTCGCCGGCACCGAGCCGCACAGGGTCGGAGCACGATCAGCAAGCACACGCCAAGCATACCTTTAAACGGAATGTACGGCGGTACTACTATCAGCTCACGGTCGGATGTCAGCTCAGCAACTGCGCCAATAGGCTCTGCAGATCCAGTAAGAGCTCACCCAAGATGACCAAGGATGCAGCCGCAATACTCGCCATACAACTTGCTGCCAGGCCCCGCCTGTTTTTTTGCAACAACTGCCCCATGGATCCCATTATCAACATGCCGGACTCCCCTTTGCCTCTTGTTGCAACACACAGCGACCCACCGGCCACGACCCAAAAGAAACGTGGTCTATCACCCATGATCCCAGCCAAAACGGCGACGCCGACATCCTCCACCAGATCATCACCGGGACCTGCAGCGTCCATGGAAGACTTTGGACGCCACAAAGACCATCGGCTATACGACCCCAACGAATATTCGAAATCTGTGCCTTCATTCTCAGTATCTCACATTCTGTCGCCAGTCAAATCCAACGCCAAGACGGGAGAGCTCAACCGAGATGAAAAGACTACGACTGCACGCTCGGCACCGACGCATACTGAACGAGGTGGAACCCCATTAATCCGATCGTTGCTTTCAGTCACTCCCTTTTCCAAGATGTTCTCTCCTGGAGCGTCACCATCGTCTAGTCACAGGTCTATGAACAAAAGCCAGGACTTTCCCCAAAAGCACAGCCCCACTCCCTCTCGCCAAGTCAAAAAGTCGCTTTCAATTGGAGATATCACCAACGGTGCTGAGCGCTCCAGAATGCATCTAGCTTACTCATCCACGGAAACAGGGACAGGTATATTCACTGCAGGGCTTCAACCCCCGCCTCGGCCTCGATCATTTAGCCCAGTGCGGTTAAGCAGTGCATCGTCTTCAACATCGGACATGAGCAACGAGACAACTGGGACGTTACGCAGTCACCCACTCTTCAGGAAGGATGACACACGACCTTTTGGTGGAGTGACGACGCTCTTAGGAGAGGATTCAGTCGGACTAGGATACTCTTCAAGGAGAATGCAGGCTCAGAGAGTTTTAGATCTTTCACGATACTACCATACGCCCTCGCGAACCATCGTTTCAACTTCAGGGAGCGCTCGCAAGCAGAGACGGAAAAAGAAGGATTCAGGAAGCGCAAGTAGTAGTCCAATATTGATACCAGTCTTTGGTTCGAGTAGGGATCCGGATAGTGACAGCCTACATTCAACTTCGTCGATTGAAGATGACCTCCACCTTCCAAAGGCACAGGAGCAAGCCTGGACAGAGGCAACTGTAACTGATACATCTCGACATCAGCAACACTTTCTGTCAACTGTCTCACCACCTCAATCGCCTTCAGAACGGGAGCTGGAGAACCGAACTCTGTACTCGTTTGCGCGTACCAGTTTTCGAAGGGACTCTGCAAGTTCTGCAAGCTCTGATGGAGAGGGTGTCACCTATCGTCAATGGACGCCAGATGCAAAGCTGGGAGACCGGGCAGCCTATGGAGGGATATCATCATCATCGAGCAGGAGATCCTCGTTTACGGAGACGGACGACGCAGAAGTTGTTTTGCCATATCTTAATCTCACGTTGCTTCGACAGGCGATTGCCACTTACAACACATCAAAGTCTGATGACAGCATCCAACTGCCACCGATATTGAACTACCGGGATTTCAAATCTTATGGCCCCATCGCTGAAACCCCACCAAACGAATTGGGAGACGAACATGATGTCGTGGAGCCTGGAGGCCATCGCTCCTCCGTACAGATTGGGTTGACAGAAGGATTTTTAAAGCCTTTGGCGATGCTCGATACCAAGCTTGATCTTATTCCGTCCATGGACCAACCATTATCTGTGCCCAAGACAGAGTCCGAGCTTTTGGAAGCGCTTGGCAGCAGTTTCGGACTCGATGACGGTAGAATCGAGAGATACAGCCTAGGAATGGATGATCTGGATCAGGTTCGCAGGAATTTTAGAGAGGACTTGTCAGTTTCGTCGAATTCAGAATCCGAGGAGCGTTACGGGTCATTCTCCAGTTTTGGCTCGCCAGCACATTCCACAAAGCCTTCAAGCGCGTGTTCTGCTGAAGGAGACTCGACATTTCTACTGGACTCTTTGCGATCTGTATTTTCATCCGCAACTGCTCTTGGTTCGAGCTTTCTAATGAAAGATCGCGAGAGGTCCGACCAGGAGGATGAATCGGCACCCAAAGGGATCAATATTGGGGGAATCGACTTGGAGACTCTTAGGGAATGTTACGAGATGATGATGGAACTCAAGCCAAGGACTATCTTTGTCATCCAGGTGACCAGCTCAATCGAGTTACTCTTGGCGCGACTGGAACTGGAGCAAGAGCACAGTGCCGGGAGGAAACTCTGGTCCGAGGAGGAAATGAGAGCCATCGTTATTTTATTAATGGTACGTATCTGTATGATCTGAATGATTCATCCTGAGTGATGAGGGATTATCTTTTGCATTCATCTCCTAACTCTGTTTCTGGTCGGTGCATAGAATCCGGTCTTGTTTGACCAGCCTTATCAAGAATCGCTCCTTCGTCGTATCATCCAGCTCTTCACGGCGATCCCAGACACTGCCACGTTGATCCAATGGCTCTCCTGCCTAGATGAGGAAGGGATGGCTCAGTTAGTGACACTTTTTAAGATGTATCTCTCGGCACACTTTACACCCCGCCCTACAGGAGCGAAACATCCGGCTATTAGTGCGGTCAAAGCTCTCAGCATCCTGTACGAAGCCAACAACATCAGTACCCGACCCGAGCAGGAAAGGCAAAGTCCGTTGGTCAATAAGGACAGGGATGGCAAGCAACATATTCCTCTGGAGACATCATCGACCATATCATTCAAGTTTTTTTATTCGGGAGTGATGGAAGCATTGAAATTCAAGGACGAATATCAAATCTGGCGTGAGGGCTGGGGCAAGAGGTAAATGGCTGCTTGACATTCTTGACGATCAACCGCGAACCTGGCTTTAATATTCCTCAAATTAACACTTGTGCTTTCTATCGCGCACGTTAGTGAATCGGAAAAAATGTTCTCGTACTTTGACTATCCGTTCCTACTGTCACCAACGTCGAAAGCTCACATTCTTAACCTGGATGGTCTTACACAGATGAGTGCCCATTACGAAGATGCATGCGTTCGCCACGCCCTTGCAGACCACGCTCAGCGACTCCTTCCCGAGACTTCAACAGGATCCGCAAGCGAGTTTCAAAAGGGCATTCGAGCTGGATCTTCGCCTTATCTCGTTCTGGAACTGCGCCGAGCACATCTGGTGGAGGACGCATTTAATCAGATCACGAAGAAGCACGCAGATCTGAAGAAGCCGTTGAAGGTGGCTTTTGTGGATGTTGGAGAAGAAGGCGTGGATCAAGGAGGTGTCACCAAAGAGTTCTTTCAACTCATGCTCGAGAATATCTTTGATTCACAATTTGGGCTATTCAAGGAGCTAGAGGAAGGACGATGCTGGTGGTTCGAGGGTATGCTGGATGGATCGAGCCATGTGGAAATGTCAGCCAAAGATATTCGAATCCGCTTGGTCGAGTACGAATTGGTGGGGATTTTGGTAGGACTGGCGCTGTACAACGGCGTCATTCTTGGCGTTCGCTTCCCCTCTGTTGTGTATCGCAAGCTGCTAGGATGGGGGGTTAACCTTGATTCTTTCATGGAATCGTTTCCTGTAAGTGCTAGCCGTGTCCCTGATAGAGTCCATCGTTGAGACTCTCATGTTGTATTCGGCTGCTGATGATCGTCGTTCCCCTTTTTGACATGATACAAACGAATAGTCCCTTGGTCGTGGACTCGAGCAAATGTTGACATGGATCGATGGAGACGTGTACGACGTTTTCATGAGAGAGTTTGAGATATCATACGAGCACCTTGGACAGATCACGACCCTTCCACTCGTTCCTGGTGGGGAACATATCTCGGTGACAAATGAGAACCGCGAGGAGTATGTTCATGCGTACATTAACCACTATGTCCATGAGCACATTCGGCAAGAGTTTACAGCATTCCAACGGGGATTCGAGAAGATTTGCAGTGGAGAGGCAATCAAGGTAAAGGAGCCGACGTTGACCCATCCATCGCCGTTTGGATCGTCACGCACAGGCCATCTTTCTAACTGCGTTTTCTGTGTTGTTCGTTTCGTTTTAGCTTTTGCGACCAGAGGAACTGGAACTGCTCCTTTGCGGCAACTCGGATCTGGACATGCACGGTCTCGAGGAGAGCTGCCTGTACGACGACGGTTATGACCCCGAGCATACATTGATCCGGGAGTTTTGGGAGATTGTCCACGATGACCTCACACCAGAACAACACAAGCAGCTACTGGTCTTTGTCACAGGAAGCGACCGTGTCCCTATTCGAGGACTGAAGGACCTGGTCTTCGTGATCCAAAGAAACGGACCAGACTCTGAGCGGCTTCCGACGGCGCTGACATGTTTCTCACGGTTGCTCATGCCCGAGTATGCCAGCAAGGAAAAAATGCGAGAACGCCTCGTCACCGCTATTGAGAACTCGAATGGCTTTGGGCTTGTATAATAATTGTTCATGATTGCTTGCATATATCGGGAAATGACTCCAAGTGGATCCACCGCTTGCAAAGTGGTTGTCGCGTCTTTTTGCATGCGGCACAAAGGATTTATTGTGTAGAATGGAGATGGGATGAAAAACTAATATTACAGCGCGGAGCGAAGCAGAGCAAAAGGAAGAATAAAAGGCAGCCTCCGATTTGATCCTGACTTTTTGTTGTTTTTGTTTTTTACTTCGAGCGGACGTACTTTCCAACGACCAAGGCGTGGTCTCTCTCAAAGGGCTCAAGGGTCAGTTGCTCTTGAGGCTTGATGCGCTGTTCCTGGAGCTTAGGGATCTCACCAGCAAAGACGGTGGCGGCATCGACGGTCGAGTCGATACAGTTGGCCTTGATAGAGATGACGATGTGTCCATTGTTCTTCAAAAAGTTGTGGGCGTTGATGCCAATGATACGAGACTGATCAGGCTGCGCAACATCTGCAAAAATGACATCGACCATGCCGACCAACATGCGGTACTTGTGGGGGTGACGAGCATCCTCGATGATGGGGATGACATTGGTGCGCTTCTTGGCCATGTTGATCAGATCACGGCCCGAGCGGTGGGAGAACTCGACAGCGTAGACCAAACCCTCTGGTCCAACGATATCTGCAACGTGCGAAACGGTCGTTCCCGAGGCACCTCCCAAGTAGAGAACCTTCTTACCGGGGGCAATATGAATGTTGTCGACACCACCCAAGATACCGGCAGCAATCTTGGAGCGGAAGGGGTTCCATACACGGTACTCGACCTTGGTGCCATCAGCGCCCTCAATTGCAATACGCTTCTCGCCATAGACGGACTCGCCAGGGACCAGGTTCTTGGTCAAGAGATAATCTTCCTTGCCGTGAGCAACAAAGACACCCTCGTGGCGATGAGGCTCCACAGTGACCTTGGCGCCTCCCTTGGCACCTCCCCTGGCACCACCACGGCCACCCCTTGCGCCACCACGGCCTCCAGCACCACGCTTGGCGATACCTGTGTTATATGATTTGAAGCCATTGAGAGAAAATGGTTAGGAACATGTTGCATTTTCTCTCTCTCTCGCACGCCTTTTGTCCTCTTGATCTGCCTCTCGTACAGAGACGATGAGACGATGAGACATTGTATTGAAAGAGCGAAAGAGTTGTCAAAGCACTTACCACCACGGCCACCACGGTCGCCGCCACCGAAACCACCACGGCCACCACCACGGCCACCACGGTCGCCGCCGCCGAAACCACCACGTCCGCCGCCACGGCCACCACGGTCGCCGCCACCGAAACCACCACGAGCACCGCCACGGCCGCCACGGCCACCACGTTCACCTACAAGTCAAAGGTAAAGAAAATAAAGTCGACTGTTAGCTCAATCACAAAGTACAAAAGACTTGAGGTAGATGTCAAGCCATTGAAATGTGTCCATTGATATCGATTCGATTGGGTGTGGTGGAATGGTGGTATGGAAAGGCTGCTATCCAAGGAACCAGTTATCCTAGATTCTCTCTCTTTCCCTCTTTCTCTATTTCCAAAGAGCGTTTGTTTGTGTGTGTGTGTGGTTGGTTCAAAAGTGAACGGGTCCTTGTCCTGTTGATCCTTGAATCTGATCCTGATCAAGCAGCCAAAGCAAAAGCAGTGTGTCCTGGGCCAGTTGGGATCGTGAGAGGACATACCGAAAGCCATTGTTTAGAGTCTGCTGGTAGTGAAGAAGAGGGGAGGAAAGCGATCGGTGTACGAACGAAAGAGTGTTGAAGAGAGAGGGGTGAGGAAGAGAAAGAGAAAAAAAAAAAGAGTGCCGTTTTTTTTTGTATTGTGTTTGTTTGGGGAAAATGCAAGGAGCGGTCACGGTCGCGCGTCCCCCTCAAGTTCCAAGTTCCAGCGGTTGCAGACCAGACTGAGAGTGTCGGACATCGACCCTGCTGGGTGGATCCGAGGTGGTGTGTAGGTGACTGTAGACACGCGACCCCAGTCTGTTCGTTCCCAAAAGAGGGTGCACCGGCCACTCTAGTTCTTTCTCTCACTCGCACTCTCACTCACACTCACACTCACACTCTCACTCACACTCTCTTTCACACTCTCTTTCTCTTTCTCACACTCTTCTCGCTCTTATCCACCTTCAGCACTTACCACATGTCTCTCAAGGTACTGGGAAACGACTTTTCTCTCTCTCTCTCTCCTCTTTCCGTATGGCCTGTGCACTCACCTCCCTCTTTTCGCCTCGCTCTGGGTCATCGCAGTACTTGAGCCAACGCTCAGCCCAGGCCATCGACGTTGAGCTCATGTCCCCAACCGGAGGCGGATTCACCTTTGACCAGCTTGTCGAGCTAGGTAAACGACCCGACCTTCGGACCACGCTCTGCTTCTCTCGCAGCCCAACCACCCTTTCTCACGCCATATCTTCACTTTCTCCAGCTGGATTCAGCGTCGCTCAGGCTATCACCAAAGAGTTCCACCGGGACGAATATCCACGGGTGGTTGTCTTTTCAGGCCCAGGAAACAACGGGCTCGATGGTGAGTCCACTGCACCCCAAGTTTGAAGAGGAAAAAAGGCCGTGGATCAATGAGCGAACGAACGAACTAACGGACCATGTGAACTGTTCAAGGTCTCGTTGCTGCTCGACATCTCACGCACTTTGGTTACCAACCCAAGGTCTACTATCCTAAGCGACCCGACAAGCCTGCCAACAATGTAAGGGAAAGCGTTTCCTCTTCACGACAAGAACTGTATTGTTACGATCCTTGTCTCTTACCTCCCCTCCCTCTTTCTTGTTTCCTTCTTCCTATATACCTCACCCTTTTTGGATAGGGTCTTATGAGGCAATGCACAGAGCTCGACATTCCTTTTGTTGACACCCCCGAGTCTGGTCTGCGTGATAGTGATCTAGTCGTGGATGCCATTTTTGGCTTCAGCTTCTCGGGCGATGTTCGTCAACCCTTTGTGTCGGCCATCCAGGCTCTCAAGGAAACCAAGCTTCCCATAGTGTCAGGTAACAGCTCAAACTGCAGGTTCATACCGATGCTGGCCTCGTTCTGAGAGAGGACCTAACGATCCACATGCTTTTTTTACCCTGCTTGTATTAGTCGACATTCCATCAGCGTGGGATGTGGAAAAAGGTAACAGCACTGAAGTGAGAACGATGACATCGGATCATGTGTTGATGATGACAGTGGGACCAGCAAATGACAGCCAATTAATGTTTCTTAGGAAATCTAAATGGCAGCGGCATCATTCCAACCATGTTGGTCTCCTTGACAGCACCCAAGGAAGGCACCAAGGATTTCCAAGGTCATCACTACCTTGGCGGCCGATTCATCACAAAGTAAGCCTGACCAATCGTATCTCATGTCGCTATTATGAACCACTCGGGTGCTCGAGATAGACCTTCAACTGACCCTAGTTGCTTCTCTCTTGGAATTGAAATGACTAGGAAAATGGAGGCCAAATGGGGTCTTAACCTTCCTGAATACCCAGGAACCGATCAATGCGTCAAGCTGAGCGGCCCTGGGAGTAGTGCCACCGAGAGCAAAAGCGCCGCAGCGACATCAACATCGACCGCGGATGTAAAAAAGGTAGTTGGCGACAAGATGGACAACCACTTTCTGAACAATGTCGCTTATCACGGCCTCTCCTGAAGGGGGAAAAAAATCAAAGTCCATGAGCAACACACTACAAGACAAGACGCCTGTTGGCATGTACATATCTCTCTCTATTGTGAATAAAAAACTGCTCCTTGTATTGCATAATCAAAAGGTGATAGCAAAGTGTTCACCACTGCCACCGCGGATCGAAAATGCACCAGTCGTTCCAGAATAGAAAAGACCACCAGCCATTTTCATCCGCACCTCAGAACACATGAACTTTGTCATCCTTGCTTGAGGTGATCGAAACATTTTTCTTTTTTTTAATAATCCGATGGTTCGTCGTTGAATTCTTCGTCATCCTCTCCTCCCAATGGCGGTGGGATCTCTTCGAAATCGTCATCGAAATATTGTGGAGGTGGTCTTTGCAATGGGTCCACCTGCTTTGGCGCCTGTATCACTGTCTTCTTTTCCTCCTCGACAGGTCCTACCAAAGGTTGACCAATATCCATTTCATGTGTTACATCCTTGTGCTTCCGATTGTTGGACAGGCCGGGTGCAGGTGGATTCTGTTCATTCACAGGTTGGTGTTGCTCTGGCGATGTCTGGACGGGTGATGGTGTGTCCGGTGTGTCCGGTGTGTCCGGTGTAAGATATACCTCACAGGTATCGCGACAAGAGTCGTAGCGGTCAACACAGCCTATCATTTGAATCGAGTTCAGTAGACACTCTTCCTGCACTCGAAGACATTCGTTCTCGCAAATACGTTCCTTTGGCGCTTTTTGGGTAGAGATAATAAAAAAAAAAAAAGATAATATTAGCACCACATTGTACGATATGACGT
>Ga0247824_10000792_pt1 | contig 16553 bp, 14 predicted proteins | sample 13C_PalmiticAcid_FD_194412 | JGI IMG/M metagenome (GOLD analysis project Ga0247824, IMG submission 194412) | Soil microbial communities from agricultural site in Penn Yan, New York, United States - 13C_PalmiticAcid_Day48 | ecosystem: Environmental > Terrestrial > Soil > Agricultural land... | reverse complement strand
TCGCAACGCTTGTCCGTCAAAACCCCAAACTCACCACTCTGTGTGTCACCAAGCCGAGCAATGGGCTTTTGAGGGCCGTGTCCATCTGCTGCTTTCAGCTCAGACGACTTGAGATTGATGGCGCCAACTTTACGGATTATCTGATGACCGACCTTCTCTTCAATGTCTGCCTTCGTCTGGAAGAGTTGAAGATGATTGATATGACCTTGGATGTGGATTTAGGGAAAGGCACCACCACCTGGGATCAATGGCTGTCGTTCTCAAAGATCAAGAAACTATGGCTCGGCATCACAGATGAGAGACACTGGATTTATCGTGGGGTGACGCAGCAGCACGAGTTCATTAAGCGTTGTCCCAATCTCGAGTCCTTGACATGGTCTTTCTCTAAGGGCCCTATTCCTATCAATGAGATCAAGGATCTTCTCGCCCCCAAGAAAAGTCCTTGTCTAAAGATCAAGGCCTTTGCACTCCACTACCCAGGACTTCATCCAAGTTTACAGGAGGACAAGTGGGTCGAAATCTTGAAGGGGTGCAACAAGAACCTGACATCGTTCGGTTGTATGCAGGTCCGCTTTGGGGAATTGTCTGGCCAAGCACTGATCAAGGGCCTTGCTTTCACTTTGACACGATTGTGTATCGATCGTGGCCCACCGAACATCAGTTCCGTGTTGATGAAGATCTTCACGTCGTGCCCACATCTGGTCCATGTTGACTGCTACACAGCGCAGCTGGATGCTCAGGACGTTCTGGGTATTAAGAGGGTCAAATTAGAGGAGGGGAACGAAGATCCAGCTACAAAAAAGAAGGCCACAGGAGCGAAGGTCAAGACGGAACCGCTACCAAAATCGATTCGTCCGCCAGCATGGGTTTGCAAAAATCTTCAAACCTTGAAGGTTGACATATGTGGGCTACAGGATAAAGCACCTGAATGGCATCGAGCTGTGATGAAGCAACTTGCCACACTAAAGCGACTTCGAGTTCTCGGTGTAGGAATGTATAGCTCAGCGAACGAAAGGACCCGAGATGGACTTGACTTTCGACTCTCGACAGGACTGGATACCTTGAGTAGCCTGACAATGCTTGAAACGTTGCGCTTTGGCTCGGTGTGGCAGGAGATGGGCGAACAGGAGATCAAATGGATGGTCAAGACATGGCCAAGGTTATCCTATATCAGCGGATGGGTGCATCACTCGCTGGATCGACGAGTCGAATTGGAGAAGTTACTCAAGAGACATTGTATCACAAGGAGATATGTCTTTGGGTTTGATCCGCCCGTCCAAGATGAAAGTGAGGCAGAATCTGATGGAGGTCCCTATGTAGACGAGGATGAGGAGGATTCCGATGACGACGATGACGACGGTAGGAGTGAGTATATCGATCAGGAGGAGGTGGATGGCCTGAATGACGACGCCAAGGATATACTTGATGACCTCCGCAAGTTGACACCACCAGATGATGATAACGATGAAGATAGCGATGAAGATAGCGATGAAGGTAGCTATGATGATGACGATGGCGATGGCGATGACGACGGATACTGAGTGGCGAGAGTCCAGATAGGCAGATTCCTTGAGATCGCAAAGCTATTAAAATTTCAAGAATCGCTCCTTACTTCAGAAGCTTGTGTTACCAACAGGGGCTCTGGACCCTGGCAACGTTCGAGGTGACTGGTTTGTCTTGAAAGAGTTGAACAAGGCGGCCAACTCCCTCTCATTCAAACGCGATCGCTCTTACTCATGCAAGCACTTGAAGTCCCAGAGATCCTGCTGCTGGTAGGAGAGCTCCTCAACTACCCTCGCCTCGCTGCTGCCACTGCTGTCTGCAAGACTTGGAATACAATCTTCACACCGTTCCTCTATCACACAATCGAGCACAGTCATTATCTGGGAGGTCCTAGTTCTGTTGTTCTCAAAGACCATGTCGACCATGTTCGTGCCATCAAGCTCTGCAACACGATCTGGATCCCTCCACTTGCGGGTTGTACATACCTGAAGGAGCTTCATCTCGAGCCTATCTACAAGCAGGATTATGATATGGTTTACGCAGATCTTGTCCACCAAAATCCTCGACTCGACACTGTGTGCGTCACCTGTCCGAGCAACGATTTCCTGAGGGCTGTGTTCACTTCCTGCCCTCAACTCAAGCGACTCGAGATCAATCACGCCAATCTGACGGACATTGTGATGGCCGACCTCTTCAATGTCTGTCTTCGTCTGGAAGAGTTCAAGATGGCTAACACGAGCTTGGATGTAGGAAAGCATCATGACGATTCTTGGATCAATTGGCCAACGTTCCCAACAATCAAAAAACTTTGGATCGGGATCATTGTGGACACGAGATGGTATCTACGTCAGGCGTACTACAACAGTATGAGTTCATTCGACGCTGTCCCAATCTCGAGTCATTGACATGGTCATTCACCAGAGGTCCGCTCCTTATCGACCTTCTCTCCCCTAAGACCAGTCCGTGTCCAAGGATCAAAGCCTTTGAATTCCGCTACCTAGGAGGTCATCCAACCTTGCCAGAGCATATATGGAACTATATCTTGAAGGGGGACAGCAAGTGTCTGACATCGTTTGGCTGCTGCGGATTCGAATTTGAAGAACTGTCTGGTCGAAGATTGATCAGTAGTCTTGGCTCCACCTTGACACGATTGCACGCCGGCGGTGGTCGGGTCAGCAGTGCAGCGATGATGAATATCCTTTCCTCATGTCCACATCTGATCCATGTTTCCAGAGCAGGACCGCTGGATGCTCGAGAGATTCTTGGTCTCAAGCGTGATGCGCCAGAAATGGAAGATTATGTGATTGTCATCATGTCGAAGAGGAAGTCTACAGGAAATGGGGAACCATTGCCAATGATGATTTATCCGCCCGAATGGGCCTGCAGGAACCTTCAACTCTGGAGATCGGCATTTGTGGGCTAAGGAATAAGGCATTGGAATGGCAGCGAGCGATACTGAAGCAACTTGCCAAACTCGCGCAGCTCAGGGTTCTGAATGTTCAGGCAGAGTATGCCATGTCATTGGGCGAAGGGTCCGTAGATGGACTTGATTTCAGACTCACAGCAGGACTGGACATCTTGAGCAGCTTGACCATGCTTGAAGCGCTTCGCTTTGGCGATCTGTGGCAAGAAATGAGTGAACAGGATATTGAATGGATGGTCAAGACCTGGCCACGGTTCTCCTACATCCAAGGATGGGTGCATCACTCGCCGAGTCGGGTTGAATTGAAAAGGTTGCTAAAACGACATGGTGTTGTGGTGGAGTTTTATCAAGGGTTTGAGCCGCCTGCCCAAGATGAATGAAGAGGACAAACGAATCAGAAGATGGTTCTTTTGTTGAGAACGACGATAGCACAAGTATCGGTGTCAATACATATTTCACTTGATCCACTTGAAATTACACTTGGTCCAACTCCACGTGACTGGTTTGTTGGCCCAAATGAAACGTTCACACCTTTCCTGGCCCCTGGAGTAGGGGCATCGGGTTGTTGCACTCTTGACGCAATAAAACGATTACAAACAAAAAAAAAAAAAAAGTTCACACCTTTCCTGCCCAGGAGTAGGGGGCATCGAGTTATTGCACTCCTGACGCAAAAAAGCGATTACAACAAAAAAAAAACGTTCACACCTTTCCTTCCAGCCTTGATCCGATCACCCTTTCTCATGCAAGCACTCGAGCTCCCAGAGATCCTAAAGCAGATAGGAAAGTTCCTCAACTACCCTCGTCTGGCTGCTGCCACTACCGTCTGCAAGTCTTGGAATACAATCTTCACACCGCTCCTCTACCACACGCTTGAGTGGCAAGATCTCATCCCTCGCCCTCGTTCTCTTGTTGTCAAGGATCATGTCGATCATATCCGCGTCATCAAGCTCATCAACCGCTTCCGCAAGTTCAACTTGCCCTGGATTCCTTCACTGGAAGGTTGTACGCGTCTGGAGGAACTTCATATCGATCTCCTCTTTGAGGACTCTGATACTGACAGCTCGTGGATACCACTCACGAATCTTGTCCGTCAAAACCCAAGACTTGCCACTGTGTGCGTCACCAAACCGAGCAACGATTTTCTGAGATCAGTGTTAACCTGTTGCCCTCAGCTCAAGAGACTCGAGATCGATGGTGTCGATATGACCTACATTGTAGTGCTCGACCTCGAGCTCCTTTTCAATGTCTGTCTTCGTCTTGAAGTGTTCAAGATTGTTGACATAACCCTGGATGTAAGAGGATATGATGACGCCTCTTGGATCAATTGGCCAGCGTTCCCAACGATCAAGAATCTTTGGATCGGGATCACTCAAGATAGACATCAGTCTCCCTTTCAGATGCAACAACAGCGCGAGTTCATTCAGCGTTGTCCCAATCTCGAATCCTTGACGTTGTCTTTCTGCGAGAGGAGTTTTCGCCTGGATGAAGTCATGAATGTTCTCTCTCCCGAGACAAGCCCGTTTCCAAAGCTCAAAGCTTTTGCATTTCAATGCCCGGGACAACCTTCACGATTTTTAGAGAGTCAGTTCGTCAAGATCTTGAATGGGTGCAACAACTTGACATCATTTGGGACCATCGATATCCTCTTTGAAAACCTGCCTGCTCAAGCATTGATCGATAGTCTTGCTTCGACCTTAACGCGACTGAGTTTCGATAGGTGCTCAAGCATCACCAGTGTAGCGATGATGAAGATCCTCTCATCATGTCCACATCTGGTCCATGTTTACTGTAAAGGGCCGCTGGATGCTCGAGAGATTCTAGGTGTCCAGCGTGACAAATCTGAGAAAGAAGAATTTTACAGCGAAATGCTTACCGGGTATTCAGGATCGAGGTCGAATACACGACGGCTGCCCAAGAGACAATCATTGCCAGTGCCGCTTCATCCACCAGAATGGGTCTGTAGGAATCTCCAAACCTTATCGATTGGCATCTCCGGGCTAGCGAGAAGAGGGCCAGAATGGCAGCAGGGGGTGCTGAGGCAACTCGCCAAACTCACCCAACTCAGAGTTCTGGATGTTGGGGCAATCTCTTATATACACGGAATAGGGTCTCGAGATGGACTTGACTTCAGACTCGCGGCAGGACTGGATATCTTGAGCAGCTTGACCATGCTTGAAAGGCTATGCTTCGGCAGGCTATGGCAGGAGATCGGCGAACAAGAGATTGATTGGATGGTCAAAGCATGGCCAAGGTTCTCCACCATCGACGGATGGATGCATCATTCGCCGAGTCGACGCCTCGAGTTGCAAAAAGTGTTCAAACAACATGGTGTTACAGCGCAATTCTTCCAATTCTTTGAAAATTGGAGTGATGACTAGATAGAAGCCGCTCTGGCCATGTCCTCCGCGACTGGCAGCCGCCATACGATTGAATAACGAGCGACAAGAGTCCAGCCCAGTAGATTCCATGGGGTCGCGTAAGCATCACACTTATAGGAGCAGGGACCGGTGTCAATAAATACGTACGCTGATTTACTTTGACAAGAACGGAGGATATATGGATACATGAATGACAATCTTCACTCCAAGTGACTGGTTTGAAGCGTGAGCGGCATGCATTTCCTCACACCTTTCCTTCCAACCTTGATCCTCATTCGAAACGTGAATCAGAATTTCTCATGCAAGCACTCGAGGCCCCGGAGATCCTGCGACTGATAGGACAATTCCTCGATTACCCTCGTCTCGCTGCTGCCACAGTTGTCTGCAAGTCTTGGAACAGAATCTTCACGTCGTTCCTCTATCACACAATCGACAGCCACTGCCGGAATGTTCCTAGTTCTGCTGTCCTGGAAGGCTATGTTGACCGTGTCCGTGCCATCAAGACTTACAGTATATTCTGGATCCCCTCACTTGCGCGGTGTACACACTTGAAGGAGCTTCATATCGGCCTATTCTTCGAGGAGGAAGATCATGATATCGAAAGCCCCTGGACGCCACTCACAGATCTTGTCCACCATAATCCAAAACTCGTCACTGTGTGTGTCACCAAGCCAAAAAATGAGTTTCTGAGGGCCGTGTTAACCTGTTGCCCTCAGCTCAAGCGACTCGAGTTCGATCGCCCTGAACTGACAGACATGATGACCGACGTCAACCTCCTCTTCAATGTCTGTCTTCGTCTGGAAGAGTTGAAGATGGTTAACATGACCTTGGACCTGAAAACACATGGTATCTCCTGGGACAGTTGGCCAGCGTTCCCAACAATCAAGAAACTTTGGATCGGGATCACTCAACATAGCCATCGGTCTCCAATTCAGGCGCAGGGACAGCACGAGTTCATTCAACGTTGTCCCAATCTCGAGTCCTTGACATTGTCTTTCTGCGGCGATACCCTCCCGGTCCGTGAAATCAAGGATCTCCTTTCTCCGAAGACAAGTCCGTGCCCAAAGATCAAGGTCTTTGCAATTCGCCTCCTTGGATATAATCCAAGTTTTTCAGAGGACCAGTTGGTCGAGATCTTGAATGGATGCAAGAGCGACTTGACATCATTCGAGAGCTACTGCGACCACTTTAAAGACATGTCTTGTCAAGCATTGGTCAGCAACCTTGCTTCAACAATAACACACTTGCGTCTCGAAAAATGCCAATTCTCCAGCAATGTATCAACTATGAAGATCATTTCGTCGTGTCCGCATCTGATGCACTTTCACTGTGCAGCACCGCTTAATGCCCGAGAGATCTTGGGTATTCAGAATGATACATCGGAGCCACTTGATTATCCACATGCGTCGCGTGCCCAACAGAGTTACCAGCCTTCAAGGAATCAACCATTAGCAAAGTCGATTCATCCACCAGAATGGGCCTGCAAGAACCTCCAGACATTGGAGGTTGGTATCTGTGGGCTGTTCAATGGGACACCACGATGGCAACAGGAAGTTCTGAAGCAACTTGCCAAGCTCACCCAACTCAGAGTTCTGGATGTGAAGACAGGCTCTGTTCCTACACTTGGTGAAGGGTCTCTGGACGGAGTTGACTTTAGACTCGAGGCAGGACTGGATATCTTGAGCAGCTTGACCATGCTTGAGACGCTGCGCTTTGGCGCGATATGGCAGGAGATGGGAGAACAGGAGATTGAATGGATCATCAAGGCGTGGCCGCGGTTGTCCTCTATCCACGGATGGGTGCATCATTCGCAGAGCCGACGGATCGAGTTGAAAACATTATTCAAAAGGCATGGAATCGCGGTAGGGTATGACTACGGGTTTGACACGGTTTTAAAACGTGACGACAAGGACAGTTCTAGGACTGAAAGTGTCGATTTCGATAACGAGCAGTACGCTGACGAGCGCGAGCAGTATGCCATCGAGCATGGTTACTACGAGCTCATGGAGGCCGATTTGGATAACGCCTTCTGGGGGGACAGAACGCCGCCATATTGATAACGAGCGATAACTGTTCCGTTCAGCAGGTCCCTTGAGGTAGCGTAGGACACCTTTATGAATCAATATCAATATCTGTGGTCGTTCTGTAATTGCATTTCACACATTACACTTGACTTTATTGAGATTTGAAGAGATAAAGATCCATGCCACGGCCACACCGTTTACAGCCATGGGGTCCACCCTTCATACATGTTGGCCAGGTTCCCCACATCGGTAGCCTCCGAGATTACGCGATCCACCTGCTCTTTCACCTTGCACTTTACGTTATGGTCGAATTCGCGTCCTTCTAGCTTGTATCGAACGCGTCGAAGAATTCTAACGGCGATCGAGTTTCGTTGATGAGGGGCTTGTTGATCTTGTTGAGCAGACTGCTGTCCTTGGTGATTTGCGCTCGTTCCATTGGCAAGGTTGGCCGAGGACAATGTCGGTGTCGAGTCCCCTCGGTCTGTTGAAGATGCTGCAGGACCATTCAACCGTTTCGAATCGACTGTTGCAGTAGACTTCATACTTAGGCTGCTGACGGATGTAAGACTATCAGTTGACAGGCGGCGCGACTTTGAGTTGAGAGAGCGCATTGAGTGGCCGGTTCCTGAGACACTGCTTCCGCTTTCACTTTCCGCGGCTTGTCCTGGGGGACCCTCGCGTGTCTGTCCTTGGCCACCAGTGACGGTTCCATTACCAACATTTCCTCCACCTCCTCCTTGTGCAGTCGTGGTTTCGATCTGCCAGTCAACCAAAGGATCATATACAAATGCCTCCAGAAGCGTCACCAAGATCTCCTTGTTCTTCCGCATCACCTTCATAGTATGCTCGCATCCCATCCTAAAGTTACCCTCCACTCCTGTCACTCCTAAACTCGTCAACATATTTCGACTCAGTCTGAACGGCACAATCTCTGGGATCCGAAGCGTGGCGCCCTTCTCAAAGCAGACGTTGTAGTCGATATGTACGAGATCGCCACTGGCAAAGTCGATCAGGATATTATCCAAGTGCCGATCTCCAAGTCCTATCACGTATCCAATCATCGACATGACTGCAGTTGAACGGGCCAATCGAACCGACTTTCTCCACCATTCTGCAGGCGTAGGGCTCGAGGACCAGATCTCTCGCTCCAGCAAGTAGGCCGGTGTTTCGCTCGCCATCTCGTGATACAAATCCAGAAGAATCGATTTCGGCCACTGGCGCCGAGGATGGTTCGGCGGCAAACCTGCCTTCTTCAATGCTACAGCCGCTTTTTCGTGATAGATCTCCGTCGCACGCTGAGGGGCTGGATGCGGTCCTGATGGGTTGTCGTCGTTCATCCACCGAGTACACATCAGCTCTCGGTTTTGCCATTTAGCAATGATGGTGAACATCGAGACTGTATTCTCCACCCATTGGATCATTCCCGAGCTGTCACTGAGTGGTACCACTGTGTAATGGCGAGCACTCAGGTGTCTTGAGCTTGATTCCTTGTCCCGTTGTAGCATGCCGTTAGTGATACGAAGGAGTTGCATGATACGCTCGTCCAAATGGAGGTCTTCCAATCCCTTGAACAAGTATGTATAGCGCTTGCCATCCGATCCAGTGAGTGCAAGCTTCTTGGGCTTGGTCTTTGTCGGGATGACAACCACCTTCTGATCAAAAGACTGAATGGTAGCTCTGGCTCTGGCGCCTTGGTCAGGACTGGGGATATCAATAAGAGAGGACTGGATAGACGCCAGTTCCGGGCTTAGATCAGAGAGCTGAAGTACTCTGGTACCAGAGAGCTCTTTCCCAAGGTCCACGTAGATGTCCCTGAGCAAATTGAATCCTTCAAAGAGATTGTTCCAAGCCTTGGGTGATCGCAAACGGTCGAGAGCAGCGAGTATTCTGTTGCGGTACGTCGATATGAACCGTCGTTCGTGGTTGGATTCTGGGCGAGAGTTCTGCTCCAGCAGGGTTTCAAAAGGAACCAACAGAGGAATGACTGATTGATGGTAATTGTCCGACATCACCGCATGCTTGTCCTCTGCTCCCAGGCCCGACATGGTGTCCAGACCGTGATACTGTTCCGTCAATTCCTGCAACGTAGTCTTCAGCTCTGAAAGTCCGGTCATGACCTTCTTGTACCACACTTCCTCCCAGAGGACCGTGATCCTTTCCAGTTCCCGAATCAGATCTTTGACTTGCAAGACCAGATCCGGACGCGATTTGTCCAGAAAGTCTCCGACCTGACGCAGCAGTCGTCTTTGGCATGGGCTGTTATGCTCAGACTTGACGCCCACGGTAGCGTGGAAAACAATGAGTTGTGGATACTGCGCTCCGATCTTGCACAACAACCCTGCTATCAGCGATTGTACACGCAACTCTGGGTGATCCAGTCGTGCGAACAGCTGAGGGATGATGTTGGCCCAGGGTGTAACGTTGATACCAGCCAAGCGATCATCGAAACAATCGTAGAGCTGTCCACCATGTTTAGCAAGAAGTCTCAGCAACCGCAATGTTGCTGTGATTTCGTTTGACTCGGACGACGATGATTGCGATGGTCCGACTTCGGCTTCTTCGCCTGAGGTAGTCTACACGAACCAACGCCAGATAACAAGGTTAAAATTATGAAATGGAAATGGAGACAGGCGGAGAAGATCTGCCCATTCCTGATTCCTACCTTAGACTGTGGCTGGTGGCATTCAAATTCCAGCGCATCAAACTGTAGGAATTCAAAGTACCCTTCAATAGCCTGTCGATATGCATCTAGGATGCTGTTAAGCAGATCCTTGAACAAATCGATGATGGCTGTAACAACGTCCTCCGCTTCTTCCAGTTGGTCGATTTTTGCTACATGAGCTCGGATGCTGTCATACGCTACCACCTCGTCAAAAGGTTGACCAGATGCGCAGTACTTGACAAACACCTTAAAAATGTTCTGGAGAAGAGAAAGCATCGAGTTCAGCGTTCACAAGTTCACAACAGGACCTATATGATCTCGTTCGCTTGATGCGATTAATGAGGCAGCAACATTTGTGAACCTTACCACGGCCTCTGCCTCGGGTGTTTTCACACCTGCATTGCTCAGTAGCTCCACGAGGGATTCGTTCGCGCTTGTGGCCACCGGATGATGAAGTCTGCATGTGCCCAGCTCGTCAAGGATACCCCAACCTTGCTTGTAGTAATGTGTTCCAAATTCAAACCATGACTTTCTGAAGTGTCTCCCAACCTTAACTGCTTCTTTGAGGGATGCTGACGTGATAGATTCGATCCTCGATTGTGACAATTGTTCGCCTTCATGCTGAAGGCCCAGAATCCGCTCCAACGCCTTGATATGGTCCAGGTTCAATGCAGGTTTTGTCAATCGCGACCACTTGGCCATCTTGAGGTAGATCTTGCTCTGGAAGAGATACTCCTTTTCTTCGTGACTCATCTAGGGGTTTCGGTTTTTATCCAGGTTGCGTGCTGAAGCGAACAGCGCTTTTGAATAATTGTTTTCGACCATGGCGTCTTTGGCCTCTTCGAACTGGATCTCAAGTGTGAGCGACGACCCTAGGCTCTCCGGAATAACCCTGGCAAATTCGTGACAATCCGAACGTCTGGCGATTCTGGAGAGCAAGAACTTGAACTCCTTCGATTGCTTGCGAACCTGACACTCTTCGTTGGGCGTGTCTTTCAGCGCAAGATTGACCAAGACATCCAAGCGAACCCAATAGCGAAGATCCTGGTGTAGCATGTTCAACTGCATCTCTTCAGGGATCAAGGCTAGGTGATCCATGAATTCCTTGACTACCTTGGGAGTCGCAGTTGTGGCAGTATTCAGCATCAACGAGTCGATCAAAGTCGTACCGGCATGTTCCAGACCATTGAACATCAAGAACTCTACTGAGGGCTCGATCATCTGTTCGGCTCGCTGACGGATATGGTCCAATTCTGTGAGCTCGAGCCCTGCGTTTTGGTGCACTTTGGACGCAAAAAGAAAGTTCCGTCCGATCAAACCATTCCGGTCGAATGCAAATGTGTCTGGAATCGACAGTTCCTTGCCGCGCGAATCGAAAAACTCCTTCAAACGCTCCCATGCCTCATTCTCATCCTTCGCACAAAACTGCTTCAAGCCTCGAGTTAGAGGATCTTCGCTCCAGAGCATTGTTTCGTTCGCATAGGTGTCAATAGGTATAGTATCCATGAACGCTTGGAGTTGCTCGTAATGGTAGAGGTCGCTCAAGTTGTTTGTGATGCTTTGGCAAAGGAACTCTGCAGGTGCACTGACATCGTTGGCATTGTCGCCTTCCACAAATGGTCTGATATGAGTGGTTGCCTCTTTCGCCGATTGCTCATACCGGGTCTAACGTCATCGTTATAGAGTAAGGTTATTGTCATTGCCATTCGGATAACGAGTTGTGCATCCTCGTTGGATGGGATATAGTCCTTTACCTGTGCGTAAAAGACCGCCGCGGTATTGATCCACTCGAGCGGAATTCGTGAGAGTGCATGGGCTTGACCATCGTTAAGACACGCGTTCTTGTATCGCGGATCTAATATATTGCAGCAAGTATCAACGATTTAGGTTTCTCTCAACACCATGAAAGCAAGCCAAAAAGTGATGGCACACTACAAACGGCTTGTCCCTTACATTGGGCAGATCGCTCAGTGCGTGATTGCTTGGATTTACTTGGATTCGACTGTTTTGTCATATCCTTGATGGCTCGTCGACACCAGTAGTAGAGTCCGGATATAGAATCCGAACAATTCTTGACAACCAATGCTTCCACTACACGTTGCAATCATCAATGGTCAGCAACCTTGGTTGAACACAACATAAAAACCACCTCTAAAAGCTGTAGTCAACAAAACTTACCAAGGTCAACGAGTGTGCGCTCAAATCGGTCCAACCAAGGCTGAATATCGCTCACTGCCCCACGGCTGAGTATACCAAATTGTTCCACCAGCATCTAGAATCAACCATGCGTGTCAGCGCGACCTGTCATGCCTTCATAACTGAGGTAACAAAAAGTTTCTGGGGAAAGCGAACAATGGCAGTACCATGTATCCATTGCGTATGACAATCTCGTCTTGGCCCGTTGCCTTTGCACCTTCAATAACACGGCTCCTGATACGTGAGAACCATTCATCCAGCATTTTCCTGTTGGATCGCACAAACACAATACTGGGTTTTGGTGCTAGTGGAATCATCCCTAGGGCTGTCCCTTGCTGTGCATTATAGAACTGGAGCTCCAGTCGGTCCAGGAACAGCAAAAAATCTCGTAAGCGCGATAGACTAGAAAAGTTGAACAAGGGTGTAAGCGCGGGAATCCAGGACATGGAGATGATACCATAGATTCGAGCGAACGTGATATACCTTGAAAGGTTGGTCTCATCTCTACGGCTAGCGTGAAGCAGACCATTGAGGTGTTTCTCCAAGACATCTAGGGTCTGCTGTGGGCCTCCGAAAGGTGTCCGCAGTCTGGACAAAACGCAATACCTTGCTGTCTCCCAGAGCGACCAATACGTTAAGAGGTTGAGAGAATGCTGGAAGATCTCCACCTGCTCTTCGTCAATAGTGTCTAACAGGGAACACACGACGAAAGCACCATAAGTAAACCAGAGCACTGTTTGCTCTATCGAGTCGAGCATTCACGCGGTCGCTTACCTGTCCCAAACTCGGCGTTGAGTTTGACTAGAATATCCCTCCCTTGACAGGCATGGAACAGTCGCTGCAACATGTCTCCACCATGCTCTAGTCCGCCATCCTTCTGATTCCCATTACCCGATGACTCTAAACCCTCGCCATTGCTCGCCAACGCTGACAGTACAATGGAAAAATGTGGATATCTAAATATCCCAGAGTTTGGACTCCTGAGAACAAGGATCTGATATCATGGCGGTTAGTGATCAAGCAACACAATATGCCTTCTAAGAGACAATGGTTCTCGTGGAACTTTACCTTCAATGCTCGAGTGATAGCTGTCTCCTCCAACCTGTAGCACTCGAACGCAAGCACGAAAGGATTTGCCTGAAGAACAGCCCTTCTCCATGCTACTCTGACGACGGCTGATATATCAAACGACCTGTAGATCCCAGTTACACCATGGTATCAGAGCTGGTGGTATCGCTTTGAGTATGCACGAAGGAGCGGGATGTGAAATTTCATAGACGTACCTGTCCGTCATGGTGGCCAAGAATTCAGGTCCAAGACTAAATGACCCGAAAGTGCCTATAAAGTTCTCAAAGATGGTTGCTATCGAGCCTCGTATGACTTCATCCTCGTCGGAGCCTGGTAGAAAAGGGGTAGTAGAGCGAGAGTTACAAAATGTGCTTTGGAATCGAAACAGACCACATAATTACAAATGGGTTACTTGCGCTACCTGCAATTGTTATGAGCTGGTGGAATGTTGATGATATGGCTCGTCTCAAAGTATTCCATAGCTGCAAGTCGGTTACATATCGATAGGGCCGGATTTCTGTCAAGATCTCAGAGTTCCAACTAATGACGTGCAACTTCACCGACGTCGACAGCAGTTTCCAATGGGTCACGAAAACTTTGATAACCCCAATGGCGATTCCTGCAATCGAGGATGCAAGGGCTCTATCAAGGCCACTAGCATCACTGGCGCCACAAGCACCAGTACACTGGGATGGATCCTCATCAAACCAGTTGGATATGAAGTGTCCTTGACTGGTATAAACAGCCTGTAGTTAGCTACTTGTACTGTCAAACAGGAAGAACAGTCTTGTGCATCATAGCCTGCATTACAAGTCCACAAGTCTATGAATACCTTGTGGAAATTTCTCTGAGGGCATGGACGATCACAGTCAAGCGGGACTCGGGCACAGTGGCCAAGACCTCCAGTAGTCGTATGAAGATCATCGCAGCCTGGTCCGGCCAAAGCTTAGCCATCCCGACGAGTAGTAAGACATCAAAGGTCATATTCGATATCATAGACACCGCAGAATATCCTGTCCGATGACATTCTTGCTGCAGTGTGCCTTGGAGTTTTGCGTCAGCAAGTCTTGTTCGTTCTAATTCATCCTGGTGCGAATTGATCGCAGTCTCAATGACAGCAGCCAGATCCGCAACCTTTGAAAGTCTGTTACACTGGCCTATAGAAGGAATGAGGCTCTCCAGTTCTTGCATGACACTGGTCCATGACGATAGTGGGAGTTCCGCGCATTCATCAGGCAGAGGTGGTACATCTTTTGCTCGCTCGGGAACACACGAAATGATAATATCGAGCACTTGCTGTGCTCGACTTGACGTCCATGGTAAACGCCAACGTAATTGCATGAGGGCGCCCTTAGGACGAACAGCCTCCAGTGTGACTTTGGGGTGTATCCTAGGTTTCCACAGTGCAAGGATCTGAAGTTCAGTGAGTTAGCGAAGAGAGTTATGCTGCCATCGAACAATCGGAGGGCGCCCTAGCAGTCCCCCCATCAAGTCTAATACCTTCTTCGTCATCAACATCACTTGATCCCATGTCGCTTTGTCGGCCCTTGGGTTCTCCAGCTGCGATGACAAGTACTGAATCGTTTTTTGTTGTTGCTCGTAGAACTTTGTTGAATCCGCACGACAAAGTATCAAAATGATCTCATTTCCTACAAGCTTATAATTAGCTCTGTGTACATGTGTAACGCCATGACTATCAGCACATTAATGAAGGGTAGCTTACCAGTCGAGTCTAGCGTGTTCGATAGCTTCCTGACATCGATAAGTATATCTATTGTACGTTGCTGAATAAATGCGATGCGATCCAGACTTGGAAGTGCATGTGTGACCAATGCCCTGGAAATGATGGTAAAGCAGCTAGTAATCAAAAAATACGGAGGGTAAGTCGAGTGAAGGCGACGGGAGCTCCCATGTCAATCACCGGTAATTCCTAAAGGTCGACCTACCACAAGAGTAAGCGAATTTTGTCGGTCAAAGATGATGAATCGGACGGTGTTGACTCTGCTGCAGCTGTTTCAATATCTTTGACAAAGCACTCCAGAAGGTCCTGACCAAAGCTAGCGATATCGCGCCATTGTGTTGAAAACGAAGACAAGACATCTAAAGAGACGGCGTTTCCGTCAGGACGTGAGCAAGCTATCGTGGGGGGCTTTATAGGAAACACTGAAGTACAGACTCTATGACGATTGTGTCTCTCCTTACCGCCAATACGTTTCCTCACAGGCTCGCTTGTTCCTCGATCGATGTGCCAACCAACAAGGAGGTCCACAATCGTCTGCAAAGCAAGAGAAATGAATCGTCTTGATAAGAGACTGCGGATCAAATTACCCTAGAATCAATCTTCACTCCGCAGCATTCTCTAACACGGCCATTACTTTGAAATGTGGTTCCCATGCACCTGGGTGTTGTCCTGAGAGTCCCATCAGTTGGTCAAGAGCTGGCACAAGTTCCGTGCAGTCACCGGCATTGTCCAGAAAATCTTCAATGCATTCAAGCGCACCCTTGGCGCCTTCAAAATCATATGTCGCCCTGGTTGCTATGATTATAAAAAGTGGAGATTGAGGATAAGAATGAGACTGTTTGAGAGGGCGTACGACACGTCTGTTGTCAGGTGTTCCCATCGGCTAGAAGGACTAGAAGGACTAGAAGGGGGCTAGAGGCTCTGTATACCTTGATTGGGACGCGACCTTTCGGCAGCCTCACGCGACTGCGAATGCTGTGCTGCTTGATGCCTGGGTGGTGTCTCATGGTTGGAGGCCTGTGCGGCATGTTTTTGCTGCGGGCGACGACGGGGGTTCTTCTGTAGAGTCGGAAGCAAGTAAACGCATCGATGTGGATTAGTCCACCTGGAGCTGAAGCAGTTGGTGGCAACATGGATGCGCGGATGTGTAGCGAAAGCCCTTGGCAGTGCTCAGGCACGGATACTTGCCATTTGTGTTAGAGTTCTGTACGAGGTGTATGAAGTGCTTGGTGGCGCGGCGTGTGGGTGGTGGGTGGTGGTGGAGCTGCGTGATCGATTGAAAGCTTAAAAGAGGGTAAGAGTAAACGATTGAATTCAGGCGGAGGATCCGATGGAGAGTAGACGCAACATAGCGAGACTCGTCGTGGTGGCGGTGGTGCTGCAGAAGGTTTGGTTGCAAAGATCAACGATCGTGGTCATGGGCGGGGGCTGTGTGGATTTAAAAGTGACCAGGAAAGACCGAGGGCAGTGGTGTATGCAGTCGATCGACAGGGATGATGCTGACTACGGGACTACGGGACCGCGTCGACGTCGAGGGTGTGGGGGGGATGAAGAAAGG
>Ga0247824_10000791_pt1 | contig 16557 bp, 11 predicted proteins | sample 13C_PalmiticAcid_FD_194412 | JGI IMG/M metagenome (GOLD analysis project Ga0247824, IMG submission 194412) | Soil microbial communities from agricultural site in Penn Yan, New York, United States - 13C_PalmiticAcid_Day48 | ecosystem: Environmental > Terrestrial > Soil > Agricultural land... | reverse complement strand
AGTAGAGGAGTGTTGGCGATTCTCTCATCTGGTTCAGGCAACTTTACAGCTGCAGTAATTGAACGCACATTCTCGGCAAAGATGTGCGAAGGGATTGTTGCAATGGCGTTGATCTGCTTGTGCTTTCTCACAGAAGGGGGAGGTTGAGATTGAACAGACAACGTGTCCACGATGGAATCCGCTGTGCCTTTGACAGAAGCCGTGTCACTCTTGATTTCAGAGGGCTGTGCAACCTGAATCTTCACCCTGTCACACGTTTTGAGAGGAATTTTTTGGTGAGCTCCACTTTGTGAACCTAAATTGTGGGCATCGAGTTACAATGGCCCCCCCATCTTGCTTACCCCATCTTCTCGGCTTTCTTATAGATCGCCTTTGCCTCAGTTCCACACCGTTGTCTGTCTAACGCCCTACCGAGTCCAATGTAGGCAGTGGCGACTCCATGGCGCGATGTTTGGTCGTTGGTATGCTTGGCTGCCTTCTTTGCATGCAGCAACAGCACTTCGGTATCGTGGCATAGCACCATGGCAATATCTGGGTCCTGAGTTTTGGCAGCACAATCCAAGTACAAGTCGGCGAGATCCAATGACTGCTGAAGAGTGAGATGTCCTCGCGGGGATGAAGTCACGTAACTGAACAGCATCTTTCTCTTTTCCTTTGCCCTCTGTTTTTTTTTTTTTTTTTTCTTTCTTTCTTCTGTTCAGAACCACACAATAAAGAATTAGCAAAAAGAGTAACGACCGTGAGGAATGAGGATGGTGATGAAGGGACTCTCTTTCCCTCTTACCTCCCTCCCCCTTCCCTCTCACTCCTTGTCATTGAACACTCCTCTTTTTTTTCAGCGGCCTCTCAGGTGGAAAGCTGTCCTATTGAACAAAAAAGCCAAACAAAACCTTACTTTTGAGGATGGGTGCGACACGTCACACACACACACACACGGAAACGAATCTTTCGACTTGAGGGGATGCCTAAATGGTGAGATGGAAGTGGGTTGTTATGTTATCAACACCGTCGGTCCCATCTTGTTTTGAAGGTCCTCAGCTTGCTCTTCTGAATTGGATGACAAGGGGGTCCATACTCTGTGTGGTATTTCGGTGATTTCTTTGAGACGCTTGAGGTATGTTGGGCGGGTTTTTGAGTTGTAAGAGCAAGGCTTCCGTCCGTGCGCACTATCAGGGAACAGTCATGAACAGAGGAAGTCAGTCCTGTGCAGGGAGGACGACATGTATTGAGAGTATCGCTGGGAGATCCTCTGTCCAAAGTGTCATGCCCCGAATGTCTTCCAGACAGCTGTTCTTCTTGCCATCCGTGGTCCATATTGTCCTATTCTTCAACTCTCAAGCTCGAATGGTGGATTGAGATGGGATGGCCGCATAAAATACAACCTCGTACCAAGTGATAGCAAGTAGAGACGACCAGGCAGTGAGCGAGCGAGCGAACGTTGGAGGGAAGAAAGCGGAGGGAAGGAGCGAAAAGAAAATGGCGAAGCTGAAAGTTTGAAAGGAATGTCGAGTTGCAAAAAATGTGGCGCAGGTCGCTCTGTCTCCTGAATCAAGCACATACAGCACTGTCAGACCTTTTTGGCAGATTGCTCCCACGATTTGGTCGCACAGCATTCTGGTTCATTGAAAACGCTAGCAGCGTACAGGGTATGGTGACTACCCAGGGGGGGTCATTTGCGACGGCGGGTACTGTGTTTGCCGGGTCGCACCGTTGAGATCTGCATCAATTGCTCATAGGAGACACGCGTGGTTTGACCCTTGAACAATGTAGAGCAGATATCTCAGGGGACCATTAACACCACATCCCCTCTGACACCTTTCATCTTCAAGCACATACCTGGAAGATCTTTTATGGCATGATCAGGTGGTCGAGTCTTCGGATGTCTGATAACACTGGCAACCTCACACAAGGGTGTCTGATAGAATTGTACACTTTTTACCCACGGGTCATAAACTGGTGAGCAAACCCGCCTGAATACCAACTCTTTCCCTCAGCTCATTCTTTTCTTCAATTCCACTCACCAATCTCTCCCATCAGAAGCATGAGTAAATCTCACTGCAACCTTCTACCAAGCGAATAGCGACGTGCAAGATAAACATGCTCGCTAGCCAACTCTTACAACGCTGGTGCAAGCACGAGCGGTCTGCACAATCAAGGAACTGATGGCATGATACCATTTAGTCCTCTGGAGTCTTGCTCCTACTCAATCAGTCTACAATCTCAGGACTGCAGATACCGTCATGACACAATCCAACCGCCTCTCCCAAAAGCTTGGGCACAAGTTCTGAATGACCGAGTGACCACAGCACATCAATGGATGGGCACGCACAAGACGCTATCCCATGCTCATGTCCGTTCACGTAAGAGAGAATGCTTTAGATCACTCTGATACCTTGTTACAACGAACACCACGCCGCGTTTATTCTGGGCTGATAATGGGGACTGGTGTATACGGATCAATTGCCTAGCCAACTGGCTGCTCTGACCGTTATGGTTGTTCTAGCTGTTCTTGTTGCTCTTGCTGACCTGGTTGCTCTGGCTGTTCCGGCTGTTCTGGCTGTTCCGGCTTTTCTAGCTGCTCCGGATACTCTGGTTGTTCTTGCTGTTCGGGTTTCTCAAGCTGCTCTAGGTTATTGTCGGTAGAAGCTGATTCCGGTATCACACCAGCTGATTGTTGCTTGAGAGTGGACACCACCGATACCATCTGGACAACCTTCTTGCTAGCTTCGCGCAATTGATCGAACGGTTCACCCTTTGCACCTCGTTGCTTTAACAGCTGCTTATTGAGTTGACTTAATCCACGTACATCTTGGATTAAAGTATCCGTCAAGACGAGCTCTCCATTCACAGGCCTCCAGCGTTGGCGAACATAGCAGGCATCACCGTTTTCAACCACTTGCCACATGCGCACATTACCATCATCATACCCAGCGACGAAGCAGTCGACATCAGGTGTCCTGTTCCAAGCCATGCTTATGATAGAGCTGTTGATGCCTTCAACCACGGCTCGACACTGACCAGATGTGACGTCCCACAACCGTATTTGTCCATCCTTTCTTCCGGATACGATTTGGTTACCCTTTGGCGAATACCCGAAATATGTCAAACCTCCAGTATGGCCGGTCAAAGTATGTAGGCACTCTCTCGTTGCCATATCCCATATCCTCACTGATCCATCATCACTTCCAGTTGCGACTTGACTCCCTTGAGGCGAATACACGACGACCTGAATACCTTTGGTGTGACCAATTGAGATTTGGCGACATTCTCCTGTCTCCACATCCCACAGCCTCATGGTTTTGTCAAGACTAGCAGACGCAAGCAGATCGCCTCGAGGCGAATAAGCGATGCTCATGACATAACCCGTATGGCCACTCATAGTGTGAAGGCAGACTCCAGATTCGGCATTCCAGAAACGTATTGTCTCGTCATCACTGCCGGATGCAAGTTGGTCCCCTTCGGGCGAATATACGATGCATCTCACCCAATCGGTATGGACAGTTATGGTATACTGACAAGCTCCGGTTGCCGCATCCCATAGTTTGAGCGTTCCACTCGTGTCCCCTGAAGCAATTTGATCCCCTCGAGGTGAATACGCAACGACCAAAACATTGTTGGTATGGCCAGTGCAGGTTTGACGGCATGCTCCGGTCTCAACATCCCACAACTTCACGGTGCAGTCAGCACTGCCAGAAGCAATCATATCTCCTTGTGGTGAATAAGCGATGGTCCTGACCTCATTGGTATGGCCTGCAAGGACACAACGGCTGACTCCTGTTTCGGCGTTCATTAATCTGATCGATTCATCCTGACTACAGGAGGCAATCTGGTCACCACGTGGCGAATACTTGACGTTAAAAACGCGACCGCAATGACCGGTTGCAAATTGTCGTGTCCCCTCTGATCCAACATCCCACACCCGAACTGTGTTGTCATTACTACCGCAAGCGATATGATCTCCTCTTGGTGAGAACACGACGCACTCAATGGTTTCCGAGTGTCCTGTTAAGATCTGACGACACGCCCCTGTCTCGGCATCCCATATTCGTACCGTGTTATCATCACCAGCGGAAGCAATGGCATCCCCTTGGACTGAATACGCAACTGTGAAGATGTCTCCGCTATGACTGGTCAATACGCGACAGCAATCTCTTGCTTCGACATTCCATATTCGTAAGGAACCGTCCTCGCTGCCCGAGACAAGCTGTTCTCCGTTTGGTGAATATGAGATTCCGCCAACCGAGGTATTGTCGCCGTTCAGGGTACGAAGGCACATTCCAGTCTCGAGGCTCCATAGCCGAATTGTACTGTCATTACTTCCAGAAGCGATTCGGTCGCCCTTTGGTGAATACGCTACGCCCCGTATAGTCCCTGTATGACCGATTAGAATGAATCGGCAATCTCCTGTCCCTGCATCCCAAACTCGTAATGTACAGTCGTGACCACTGGATGCAACCGTGTCTCCAAGAGGTGAGTATGCAACACCACCAACTTCACTGCTGTGACCACTCAGGGTATGAATACATGTTCCTGATTCCATGTTCCATATTCGTGCCGTGCCATCCCAACTGCCAGTGACAATATAATCGCTTCTCGGGGAATATGCGAGTTTAGCTACCCCATTTGTATGACCTTTCAATGTCTTTTCTCGTTCCCAGCTCAAAGTCGAATACACTTTGATGTCACCACTGTCGAGACCGAGGGTAAGTTCCTTGCCATCTGGAGAGTAGGCACACGACCATACTGAGCTGTCTTCCTGAAGAAACGGCAACTCTCCAAACTGCACGGCCGTCATCTGTGCTCCACTGAGATCCGCTTGGCGCAACCATGTGCTGCGAAGGGTGACTTGCCTCAAATCTGCATCCTGCAATTGCGCCGAATCGAACACACCATAGCTCAGATCTGCGCCTGGAATTCGAATACCTCTCAGGTCTACTCCGTTGAACTGCACCAAAGCTCTGACAAGTATTGTGATCGCATTAGCTGCTGCTATGCGCCATTGTGATTCTGTCTTCGAGTGTTCGATATAGTCCAGTAACTGCTGCTTGAATACTGGTTGCTGTCGAACTCTCTCACACAGAAATTGAAGTACAGATGGCTCGTTGACAAAGTAACACCAAGCCAAAGGCGAGTTAATATCGGGTCCTTGTACAATAGGAGCAATCACTTCGTTCTTGGATCCACGGACACGGAAGCTGAAATTCGAACTGGTACTCCCGCGACGACCTGACCCTGCTACCGGCGTTGTTCTCTCTTCCCAGTCATACGGATCGAATATCGCCAGTGCAAGTCCGTACTCTAGCAATGAGCGATGGATGAATCGATGCTGGTTGCCACTTCGTGTCAAAGGACATGCCTCACGCAAGAGTGGCTTCTCGTCTTCTCGGCTGAAGAACTCAGCTTTCCATGATTTCCCGTCTTTGAAACGCGAGTAACTGACAATGGGCTGTCCATCTTGTAGACAGCAGTTGCCAGATTCTTCAGATATTCGATTCCATTCCTCGTGAACCCTTCATCAACGAGACTCTCGAATGCTGCCTTGGCTTGAGGACTCAATTCCTTCTCACTGAGTCGTTTCTTGCCTCGCTCCAACCAATGTTCAATGAATTGGTCATACAATGCCACTCGAGTAACTTGCATAGCTGAAAGGTGTTCACCAGGGTCCACCATTCGCGGTAGTACCTCCAAAGACAGCGACATCAAGAATGGGTTTCGCACAAGTTCCCTCAGACTTGGAATAAGATCAAGTGCTTGTTCGTAGTCCTTTGCTTCCCACAGCGGCTGATGGACCAATACGTATTGCTTGATGTAGTCCTGGATTTGATCGTGTGTGAATGGCGTAATAACCGCTTCTTGAAACTGACCGGGTTCTGGCCGCTGGTTACGATCTCCAGGTTGGAAGCGATCTCTGTAGTCGGTTCCGAGGTACTCACCTCTGCAGCTGATCAACATCTGAGCATCCCACTCCCCATTTTGGTTCAACCGGTTACTCATGTACAGATTATGAGTCTGCTGGCTTTCGTCATATCCGTCGCAGATCAGAATGAACTTGCGGTGAGTCTTTAGTTCTCGGATCTCAGGTTCAGTGAACTCAGCCTTGCGTAACTGTTTGGCGATCATATCTTGTTCTGGTTTGTCAATAGCAGGCAAGTTGATAAAGAGTGGGATTCTGCCGGTGACCTTCTTGTAATTGTTCCACAGACTGCACTCCAGTTGCAAATTGAAAGTTGACTTGCCGGCTCCAGAGTCGCCGAGCAATAGGAACACTTTACGATTGCTCTCCAAAAACTCGTCAACCTTTTCCATCAATGGGAATCGCTGGTCATCCGGAGCTTGCGGTCCAGCTTTAGCTTGAGGCTGGATATAGACAGTATTGCCACGTTCCTTCAATCGCAGCTTTCTCAATTGACGCAAGGTTCCTTCAACATCCGGTTTGTTCTGAACCCGATCGAGAAGAGAGGGTGATGCCAATGATGGCAAGGAGACCTTCAGTGGATAGGAATTTGATTCCTTCTGTCGGCATGATTGGATGGTTGCCTTCAATCCGGACTCCGTACTTGACTCTAACTCTTTCAGTAGGGCCTCGACGTCTGTTGCAAACAAATGTGTCAACCATGGTCGTTGATACAGAGCTGATTAGCGCATGTAGGGACCAGAACCAAATGGTAAACCAACATCCAACTATACTCACATTGCTGAATGCCTCCTGCTGAGGAGGACAGCTGCACAAGAATGACGACGATCCACTCCTTGACACTCGCTTGATGGCCCCAGCCATCATCGTTTCGATATATCTCTCCAAGAAACCCAATCGCACCTCGACGAGTCCGTGCATCCCACATAGAATTGCTTGCAATCTCTCCGAGTCGTTGACACACTCCCCATTGGAATGCTGGATCCAGTCGGCACGGGGCCTCACAGACAAGTTTCCTGAATGAACTGAACTCTCCATCTCGAATGAATGCATCTGCTCCTCGTAACGCAGGATACCATGCACACTTGCGTTTGAAACTGAACCCTTCTTTCAATCCCTCCAGGAAGCCTTGTCCACCCTCAATCAACGAGGACGCTTCATTGAAGGCAGTGACAACAACATGAATGACATCAGAGGCCCCATCCAGTCCTTTCTGGATGTTCTTCAATCCATCCATGAATCCATTGAGATCCAGTCCTTTCACTGCACTCACGAGTCCTGACACCCCTTGGATCACTCTTCCAGAACGCCGAATCGTTGCTTCCCACAGCGTCTCGTTGTCTGGAACACACAGCAGTGCTTGACAAGCATACGCTGCCTGATACATCAAGTACGGCTCAGCGTTCCCTTTCAGTGCGTTCAGGTACAATGACAATGGTTCGTGCAGTGTCTCACGATCCAATCCTTCAACCTTGGTATCGGCCATGGCATCCAACACGTATGATGCGGCGAGTGTCAACTGGTAGATGTGCTGAGGTGATTGCTGGTGAGTGTTTTGGAGACGGTTGGTGAGGAGTGACAAGATCTTGACGAGATCGTCAGCATCGAGGAACCCTGTGTCAGCACCTTGAATCAAGCGGGCAAGTCCTTGGAGTTGATGAATGTCCAACAATTTGGAATGGTCGATCCCATCGACAAACGATCCGAGTAGGTCTCTGAAGAGATCTCTCTCAATCGCAGGAGCGAGACACACGACTTCGGCTACAGCTTTAGCATCTTTGATCTCCTCTTTCTTGAATGTCCTGATCACATCTATAGCGAGAATCTTGAGTCGCTCGGGCTCATCTTCATCGTTCTCGGCGACTTGTAACCAATCACGGGCAACAGGTTCGAGGAACTCTTCAAGTTCGTGCGAGTTGTTCAAGAGGCCAAGACAACAAGCAAGTAGAGGAGTGTTGGCGATTCGTTCATCTGGTTCAGGCAGCTTTACAGCTGCAGTAACTGAACGCACATTCTCGGCAAAGATGTGCGAAGGGATTGTTGCAATGGCGTTGATCTGCTTGTGCTTTCTCAGAGAAAAAGCAGGTTGAGACTGAACAGACACGGTGTCTACTGTGGAATCCACTGCGCTTCTGCCTGGAGTCGAATCGCTCTTGATTTCAAGGGGTTGTGCAACCTGAGGTTCCTGAATCTTCACGCTGTCACACAATTAGCATGCAAACGGTCAATGTAATGAGCATATTTGTACTCCCGGTAATACCAGACTGTAATAATGTCCACACTTTTTACCCTAACTTCTCGGCTTTCTTGTAGATTGCCTCTGCCTCAGAGACTCGTTTTTGTTGATCCAACACTCTACCGAGGCTGATGTAAGCATTGGCGATCCCATGACGAATCGATTGGTTGTTGGTATGTTTGGATGCTTTTTTCGCCTGGAACAACGACACTTCGGTGTCGTGGCACAATACCAAGACAACATCCTGATCCTGAACTTTACTGGCGCAGTCCAAATAAGCGTTGGCGAGGTCCAACGACTGTTGAGGGGAGAGGTTCCCTCGTGGAGACGGAATAACATGACCGAACATCATTTTCTACTTGTTCTTGCCTGCTGTTCCGAACACGCTCAAAGTCAAAAATACGCTAATGATGAGGATCGAGTGGATTGGTCCGGCTCTTTTTTTTCCTCATTCGAGGGAAGCTGCATGCAAGACAACAAAATCTTACTTTGGAATGAGAGCAGACGCCACACAACGAATGTTCTCTTTCACTTGGAGGGGGGAACACTGATTCCTATGGCGATATGAAATGCGGGTGCTTCGTCAACACGGCTACCATCTGTGTGAATGTGTGCGTTTCTCTTCTGGAATAGGCGACAACGACTCATACTCTGTGAATTGTTCCGTTGGATTGCTTGAGGTGTTGGGTGGATTTGATTGTTTGAGCGTTTGAGCGAGGCTTCCGTCCGTGCGCCCTATCAAGGATAGCAGTGTCAAACACAGGGAAGGTTAATCTTGTGGGAAGACGACATATGTTGGGAGTGTAGCTGGCTAAGTTGTCATGTTCAAATGTCTCCAGACCACCTGTCCTTCTTGCCATCTGTTGTCCGAACTATCTCTTTGTTCAACTTTCAAGCTCTAGATGCGGAATGAGATGGAATGGTAGCATAGAATATATCCTCGTACCGAACGATAGCAACCAGGGTCGACAGGGCAGTGAATGAACGAACGAGTGTTGGAGGAGAAAGCAAAGGAAGGAGTGGGAAGGGGGGAATGGAAAAAATGGAAGGGAATGTGGCGCGGCTTTGTTGGATCAATCGAGATGTCCGTGTCTGAGTGGCAGTGTTCATTTCGTCAACTGATGCCTCACATAAAAGGGAGAGATCCTCAAACCAACCATTGATCCTCAACCTTTTCTTCACTTTCTCAACCATCTCTCCTCAGTGATCATCGTCATGTCGACAATCGCGACAATGCTCGACTACTCCCAACTGGTAGCGCTCCTTGTGCCATACCTTACCCTCAAGGACATGGCCCAATGTATCGCCACTTGCGAGACCTTTGCCACGATCTTCCAGCCGTGTCTGTATCGATTGTACTTCTCTCCATACGGTGTCCCCGCCTTGACATCCTTTCAGCATCATGGACATCACCTGAGGGTGCTCGAAATACGCAGCATCCTCCCCGATGAGTGCGTGAAGGGCTTGGTCCGAACAATGAACCTGCCACGGCTTCACGATCCGTCACCCACGTCTACCAAGAAAAACTCTCATTACCCATCTGGAGTTGTGGTTGAGAACCAACCTGTTAAACTCATCCATCGGCCCACGATTCCTGGATATCATCCGGGACCAACTTCCTCTATTGCAGAAACTCGTCATCTTGGCTATACTGCTGTCACCTTGGATCAAGGCATCGGCCTCTTGAAAGGATGTCTTCGACATCCCTCTCTGACCACCGTTCTACAATACGACATCGAGACTGACTTCCAAAGAAACCCTCCTCCACTCTTGCCTTCCGATCTAGTCAAGGAAAAGCTTGATCTACTTTTGGATTTTTTGCACGATCCCAAGGATATCAATCACGGCTTTTGAAGCGCTCATCAATCCCAATTGAAGGTCCTGACATTACCGCACGTTCATGAGGACTATCCACCGTCCTTTCTCTTTCCATTATTGAAGACACATCTTCCGGACCTGGAGAGATTTGAGGTTCCGTATCTCGATCCTTCTTTCGAAGACGAACTTGAGAACGTCATTGCGAGAATCTGTTGAAGTATCACGCCAACACATTGGAGGGTATCGATTTTCAGGCATGTCACGGCTTAACCAGAAAGTTGTAACAACATGCACCAATTTGAGAAGGCTGCGTGTGGAGTCGTACGAGCTAAATGGATGGACGACACTCGGCTTTGGACATGTGTTGACGGAATGGAGGTGTCGCGATATCACCGTGCTTCATCTATGCCTGAGCCGAAAGGTGGTTGTTCCTGAAGACAGGACCGAGGACGGAGTCGTCGCCGAGGCGGCACAAGGAGTCTACACTCAGATCGGCCGTTTAGTCAAATTGGAGGACCTAACGCTAGGCTGCGTAAAAGAATACTGACTCAGGGATGAAGATAGCGCCAGCGACCTGATACTGGAGCCTGGTTGGTTAACCGCGTTGGCAGGACTGAAGCGGCTGAGGCTCTTTCAGATGGGCACTGATTTCTGGTCGCGCATGGGTCAAGCAGAAGTCGAGTTCATGGATGCCAACTGGCCGAGGCTGAAATCCGTCTCATTCGGCTTCTAGGATGCAGATGTTACGAGAGGATCACTAGAAATGGCTGAAAGAGAAGAGGCCCCAATTGGATCATCCCCACACTTTTTCTTGAAACCGTCCATCTCATGTAGTGGATCTCTCATAGTCATGCTGCCAGAATGTTGACACAGTGGCGCTACTTTTGAGGTATCCTCTTGATCACTGTGTCTGTGTTGGGCTGCCCTTCTTGAACTGTGGTTGTAAGACAAAAAGATCATCTTTCTGCATCACAGCACAGACCTCCGAGTCACTCCTTGATCTTGTTGATCTCGACCTTGCACCCCATCGCACTTCTCTTTCGGACACTCATTGCACCCCTCATTGCAAGCAACTCGTCACAAGTCTCGACAATGGAAGCCAGAGCAGCACACCTCGTATTCGCTATTCCTGAATTAGCTGCTCTCATCGCCAAGTCCCTGCCGCCTCGCCATATCACCCGGTGGATGTTAACTTGTAAAGCCTTTTCCCGCCAACTGGAGCCGTACTTCTGGAGTCATCTGGTGTTAACAAGACCCCTCCAAGACCCAATGATCCTGGCCCGGTACCGACACTACTTTCGAACGCTTAGAGTTGATCCTATCAATCAAGCTATTCTCGATTCCCTCTTGAACGGCTTGCCGCCACTACCGAATGCATCTTTGGCATACGAAGAACCAGTACCAAGTAATGGATTTCCCCACCTCAAGGAACTCACACTGAACTCAGGAATAACACTCGACCTCCCTTCTATGTCGCGTACCGTGGAAGTGCTCTATCATACTCCTCTCCTGACACGACTCACTGTTACCTGGGACATCGTAAAGTTCGACCAACAGTTGTCAAACCTCCTCTCGGCGGCATTGGCAACCCAGCTACCGCACTTGCAATCTTTATCGATCTCCTGCTCCGAGATCGAATCAGAGCCTGCATTTGACATCATGAAGGCGTGCGTTTGGCATCCACAGCTGACCAACCTTTATTTCAAAGTCGTTGTTGTGGATGCGTCTCCCTTTCCATATGAATATCGTGCCTATAATCCGAGGATTGATGGACTCATGGAGTCACTGTTGGACATGAACAAGGCAAAAATAGATGCCGGTCAGCCTTCAGGTTGGCGTCTCAAAACACTGGTGTTGCCGGAGGTCGAGCCAGGATACCCGGAGAACTTTGATTCCCTTCTTGAAGACGTTTGTTCCGAACCTAGAGCGACTAAGTTTTCCGAGAGTGTGCGAGAACATTAACCGCCAGAAACTCGAAGAGGCTGTCGCAATGGGCTGTCCAAGACTTCAACACCTTTCGACCGATTGGCACGACTGCCGTGATGGCTATGGTCAAGCGATCAATTCAATCATTCGTGGTAGTGCCAAAGCTGATCTGAGGTCATACCACGGAGAGGGTCTTGATGACGACAGATTTATTCCGATAGACGATATCCTCAAGAGCCTACTGGAGTGCCACGCGGGAACACTGGAAGAAATTGGTTTAACGGATTGCGATATCATCAGGAGTGACAGTCTGCTTTCTGTTCTAGTCTGCTGCAAGGACCTGAAAGCGCTACGTGTGATTCCTGTTTTCGATGGACAGGTTGGGATCACATTCCAGGACGCAACGTCGAGAGAGTGGATCTGCCGTGATATCACCGTGCTTCATTTATGGTTGGGCCGAGGAGTGGTTGTTCCTGAAGGCAAGACCGAAGCCGAGGCCATTGATCTGGCAGCGCAAAGAGTTTACTTTCAGATCGGTCGTTTGGTCAAGCTTGAGGAATTGAGGCTTGGTTGCAACCCATCCGATCAAGCAAGTGCACCAATGGGAGCCTTTGCAAAGGACCTGACACTGAAGCATGGCTGGCTGAATGAACTCGCAGGATTGAAACAACTGAGGCGCTTTCAGATGGCAACAGATTTCTGGTCATGCATGGGTCAAGCGGAGGTTGAGTTCATGGATACCAATTGGCCCAAGTTGGAAAGCATCTCATTTGATTGTTTTCGATTCAAGAATGAGTTGCTACGAAAGAGTCACTGGCGTTGGTTGAAAAAGACGAGGCCTCAAGCTGTTCTCACTACAATTGCATGCTATGGTATGAAAATACGAATGGGTTCAGCGTGATCTGAAGCATGAATGATCTTTCTCGAGGTGCACACTCTATGCGAAACATTAGCTGCCGTTGATGAGTCAGTAGGCGAGCAGTCTTTCTCCTTGGGCTACGAACTAAAGAATGTCGATTTCCAACGCTGACTCACTTGACACTTGAGACCCTTTTCTTGGGAAACTGGGACAGGCAACGATTCAGTGCTTTATACCTCGGTGACGACCTAATCATGGATTCGATACAGCCATATTCGAGTAATTCACTCATTGTGATTGCTCATGGAAGGTTTGACTTTCAAGGTGTTCAATGCAAACGATACAAGAATCCCTCCTCCTCACAAATTTCGGGGTTCTCAGACCGAAAAAGTGAGCATTGGCGAAGCAATCACGCCTTGTTGCACGTTGTTGTGGGCAGGGGGCAGGGGCTCGGACAGTGTGGCACTGTTGCCCTCTCTCATCGCTCTTTCCCATTCACACTCATTCACACCTTGCTTCAACACCATCGCAAGCGACTCATTGCCCGTCTTGACAATGCAGGACAGCGCAAAGCACCTCGTGTTTACTATCCCCGAGCTGGTTGCTCTCATAGCCCAGTACCTGTCGCCTCACGATACAAGCCAGTGGATGATGACCTGTAAGGCTATTTCGCACCACCTGGCACCTTACTTCTGGAGACATCCAGTGTTGAAAAGGAACCACCAAGCTCCAAAGTCCCTAGTTCGATACACATATCACTTTCAATCGTTGGATGTCTCCCTCAACAAGGCATTCGAGTTCGTCATGGAGGATTTGCCCATACCAACATTTCCAACGCCTCATGCACTTGTGGCATCAGCAGTGAATGTGGGATTCCCTCGTCTGAAAAAGCTCACAATCTCCACCCCTGCTCCCGATAACATACCGACGAGCCTTCTTTTGATCCTCTACCACAGTCCTAATCTGACCGAGCTCAGCATTCAACGTCCCTTCAAGCTGAATCCGCCTTTAATACAACTCTTTTTGATTGTGTTGACAACACAGCTGCCGTGTTTACAGCGATTGTCCATCCAACCCTGGGATATCAAATCAATGGCAGTGTTCGAACTTTTGGAGGCGTGCTTCAACCACCCCCAATTGACCGATTTACAGTGCGAGTTCCAAATGAGCCACGGTGCATATGATCCATGGTTTACTGCACTCTTGAAGTGTCTAGAGGACGCAGACAAGGCTAAGGAAGATGCTGGTATACCAACAGGCTCGCGTCTCAAGTCATTGATGTTGCCAGAGATCAGGGACGGATACCCAAAGGAATTTATAATTCCGTTTCTCAGATCGCATGTTCCCAACCTCGAGCAATTACGCTTCCCAAAGGTGCGCTGGCTAGTCAACGAGATGGATATACAGGAGCTGGAAGAGGCGATTGCGGTCGGTTGTCCAAAGTTACAGTATCTGTCAGGCTCTTGTTGCGTGGACGAGGAGGACTATTGCATGGCTATAATTGCGACCATTCGCAGTTGTGCTGGTCTAAAGTCATTCGTCGGATACGATGAAGAACACCCTGAGATTGGCTCTGTGGTCAAAAACCTGTTGGAATATCATGCAGGGACACTGGAAAAGATCGAGTTTTTGGAAGGCGGTTGCGTGAGCAGCGATGACATACACTCCATTGTTACGAGATGCAAGAACCTGAGAACACTTCGCATGAATCCGGATGATGGACCAACGCCTGCACTCAGGTTCCAAGCTGTGTCTGTAGAATGGGTCTGTCGTGACATCACGGTTCTGGATATTTTGGTGGATCGAGAGGTAACCGTTCCCCAGGGCAGGAACAAAATCGACATTGTCATCCAGTCCGCTCAAAGGTTTTTTGCTCAGGTGGGACGTTTGACCAAGCTAGAAGAACTGAGCTTGGGCTGCAAAGAGTGTCTCGAAGACGAAGACTTTACAAAGGACCTAACATTGGAGTACGGCTGGTTGGGAGAGCTTGCAGGATTGAAACAACTGAAGCACTTGCGAATGCATACGGATTACTGGTCGCCAATGAGTCACGAGGACGTCGAGTTCATGAATACCAGCTGGCCGAAGCTGGAAAAGATTTCATTTGGCTGGGGCGGCTACGATAGGGACGAGGATCACTGGGAATGGCTGAGAGAGAGGAGACCCCATATCGTTTTCGTATGAGCACCGCAAAACCCAAAAAAAAATCCCCCAAAAAAAATCCCGTGTTTAGTCCATACAGTGCGGGCGCCAACTCGAGCTTGCTTTTGTTTCCGATCATCGTTCCCACACACTCTCACTTTTCTCCCAACTCCATCAGAACCATCACTTTATACAAAGCTCGCCGATGCAGGAAAACGCACAGCATCGCGTGTTTGCTCTCTCAGAGCTGCTCACTCTCATAGCCCAGTACCTGTCACCACGCGATATCAGCTGGTGGATGATGACCTCCAAGACCTTTTCTCGCCGACTTGAACCCTTCTTTTGGAGCCATCCAGTCCTAGGAGACTGCAACCAGCACCCAAAGTCTCTGGTTCAATACGCGTGCCATTTTCTTTCACTGGAAGCAAGGTCCAACTTGAGGCTCTCACCCACTCAAGCTGCACCATCACCAGAGTCAGCATCCCACGCACTTGCGACCTTACCGGAATTCCCACGCCTCAGGAAGTTCACGATTCAGGCTCACGAATCCAACGATTTCCTCTTGTCGTACTCTCACTTGGTCTTCCACAGTCCCAATCTGACCGAACTCAATCTCCAATATTGGTTCAAGTCGGATTCACTTTTAATGGAACACTATCTGAATGCACTGGCAACAACTTTACCGTGCTTACAGCGCTTGAACATCAAGTGCAAGTCCACGGATACAACGACAACATTTCGACTTTTAGAAGTGTGTTTCGCCCATCCTCAATTGACCGACTTACAATGCGATTTCTACGTGGACGAAGACCGATTCTCGGCCATCGATTACTTCACAGATGATCCAAAGTTTGCAGCACTCTTGAAATCTCTACGGGACAAGGACAAGGCTAAGGCAGACGCCGGTCAACCTACAGGACTGCGTCTCAAGTCATTGTCGCTGCCAGAGCTCCACGAAGGATACCCAAAGGACTTCTTGATTCCTTTCCTCGGATCCCATTTTCCAAACCTTGAACGGCTATGTATCCCCAGGCTGTACAAGCTTGACAATGAGGCCGATGTACGAAGACTCAAGGAGACGATCGAGATTGGTTTTCCTCAGCTACAGCATCTGTCGAGCGATTGGTGTAACGAGGACAATGAGTCAGACAAGGGGTGGAATATGTTCATTTCAGTCCTACGCGGTTGCACCAAGGTAGGTCTAAGGACTTATCAGAGCAGATACTTTGACGACGTTCGCTATTCGCAAGGGTCTATCAGCGAGAAACTGTTGCTGTATCATGGAGAGACATTGGAGGAGATCGAATTTCAGGATTGCCTTGAATTAAGCAGTAGAAGTATCCAATCGATTCTTACGACATGCAGGAGCTTGAGAAAGCTACGTATTGAGTCGATCAATGAATCATCTTGTGATCTCCACTTCAGGGACGTGTTGACAGAGTGGGTGTGCCGTGATATCACCGTGCTTGATATTCATTTGAAACGAGAAGTGGATGTTCCTGAAGGCAGGTCCGAGGGCGAAGTCGTGGCTGAAGCGGCGCAAAGAGTCTACTCCCAGATCGGTCGTTTAGTCAAGCTGGAGGATCTGAGGCTGCGTTACCACGAAAACTGCAATCGTTCGGCATGGTTTGTCTATGACCTGACGTTGAAGCTTGGTTGGTT
>Ga0247824_10000788_pt1 | contig 16576 bp, 23 predicted proteins | sample 13C_PalmiticAcid_FD_194412 | JGI IMG/M metagenome (GOLD analysis project Ga0247824, IMG submission 194412) | Soil microbial communities from agricultural site in Penn Yan, New York, United States - 13C_PalmiticAcid_Day48 | ecosystem: Environmental > Terrestrial > Soil > Agricultural land... | reverse complement strand
GGTTCAACCTAGCTATGTTTCTGATATAGGTATATGCCTGGATCTCATACCCCCCGGCTGGCCAATATGCTAACTCGACTGAGTAGGCAAAGGCGTCGACGCTACTTCTGACGACTATAACGCGTCGGAGCCCTTGGTCGCTAGCGTGGCCGGCCCAGGCAATGAATCGTATGCCTTACCTATAACTCTACATGCGGAGCAGGACCGACCTGTTCTGGTGTTCCCGGTATCCGACCCTTCGCCTGTATGCACGAGATAGTCTCGTATTCCGGTTAACAAATGTCCCAAGCATCCGAATGGGTCTAGGGTTTGTCGTCGGTTTCTTAAGGCTAAGGCGGACGACAAGGGTAATAAGGGTAACGAGCCCAAGCCGGCCGATGCTGGACTGCCCCTGCTGCTGCCGAACAGCCAACTCGACGCGGACCATACTACCGAGGAGATATGTCCTGCCACGCCGCCGTAAGTGGTGTAGAGCTAGGCATGCACACCTATACTGCCGGACGACGAGAGCACCAGCGAGCTGGAACCGGCACGCCTTCAGCCCTAGAGCCCAAGCGGTGCCGCCTCCAGCCATGGGGTTGATCCACCACAGAGGTCCGGCAGCCGCAGCCTCTCTTAACCTCATGATCACCGTGACGACAACGATCGAACAAGGAGCCCAGGACGCCCTCACCTTTTCACTCCGGACGATAGAGGAAAGGGTATGGCATGCTTACTCACGCTACCAGACGACGAGAGCACCAGCAAGCTCGAATCGGCGGATGCCGAACTCAATCCAGCCGATGCCGAGCCACTCCTTCAGCCCCAGAGTCGATGCGGCACCACCTCCAGTCGCGGGGTCAGTCCACAGAGGTCCAGCAGCTCCCACCTCTCTCAGCATCGTGGTCATCGTGACGACAGCGATCGCACAGTCGCAGAATCCAACTGGCCAAAGCCTGCCGCAGACCCGCACCGCCGGTCCCAGAGTCCACACAGCGCTGCCTCCAGCCCCGGGGTTGAAACGCAGCAGTGGTCCGATTCTTCGGTCCAAGACAAGGGTTTTGTCGCGCTGTCATGGCCACAAGAGAGTCAGAAAAGCCTGCCGAGGTCGCCAGCCGATGAGGGCAGCAACGCACCTGAGCTAGCTCATGCTGAGCCATCTACGCAGCCATCCACTGACCAAAACGAGCCCAACCTTCCGCACTGCGTCGGTTATCACCGCCAGTGCAGTCCCGATGAAGATGACGATGCTGCCCAGCCACCGCACAAACGCCGCGGCGTACGCAGTCCACCCCCCTGCCAAATAACACCCGAGCCGCAGACCCGCCTACATCGCGCAGGCCAGGCTCGAAGGCGAACAACCCAGCGCCCAAAGCCTCGCCGAAGCCATTGTCCTTCGGATGCTCCAGAAGACCAGGGACAGCAGCGTGAAGGTGGCTCTGTCGCGCCGCCACAAGCACAGGAGGTTCGGGCAATTGCCGAGCCATCTATGCAGCCCCCCGCTGGCCAAGTCGGCGTCAAGCGTCGGCGCGACCTCGGCCGTCATCAACATGACAGTACCGATGATAAGGAGGACTACTGTCCAAGTGTATGCAGCGACACCGAGCACAGCGAGAATGAGGCTGTCCGGCCACCGCGACGCAAGCGCCGTAGGGCGAGCGCTACAACACCTGCAGCCGCAGGGACAGCCCCTCAGCAGCAGACACGTCCGGACCGTAGCGACTCGTCGAAAGAAGCTCGGAGACCATCCCGGCGCCCGAGGCGCCAGCACAGCGCTACCCATCTATCATCATCGCGACAGCCTAGTTTGGAAAGGGATACCGAGACGGACAGAGCCCCTACCGCAACGTTTGAGGAATAGCCCCTTGGAGATACGGTCCTCAAGCGTGTTACAATGGACGGGTCGCCACCCACTTTCATGGTGCAGTTCGCCTGGGATCAGTGCGCAGAGCACGCAACGTCCGAGGAATGGCCCCTTAGAGACGCGGTCCTGAAGCGTGTTACAACGGACGGTTCGCCACCCACCTTCATGGTACAGTTCACCTGGGATCCATACGTGGAGAACGGAGCGAAGTACTATGGAACAGAGAATCGGTGCACCATCGCGAAGAGGCACCGTCCAGCGAGACAGAAGAGCAAAAAGATCACGAAGCACAAGGACAAACCAACTTCAACTTCAAGGAGGGCGAGATACACGCCAGCGGACGACGCAAAGATCCTTCAGCTGAAGGGGCGGGGGCTTTCTTGGTCTACGATCGCCAAGCAGTTCTCAGGACTTTCTCCTGGGGCTATTGAGGTCAGGTATCACACCAAGCTCAAGACCAAATCCTCTCGCGGGGCTCCGCAACTGTGATGACTCTCGAACGCCATCAGTGGTCAGCGATGAGGAAGAGTGGGAGGTTGAGGGAATCCGTCACAGTAGAGAGCTGGATGGTGGTGGCCTGGAGTTCCTGGTGAAGTGGAAAGGTGGAGAGGAGTCATGGGAGCCTTATGAGAACGTGGCGGAGACACAGGCGCTTGACGAGTATGAGCGTCTTAACGGGCTGGTTACTGTAGATACTGTCTGAGAGTTTGCCTCGGCTGCGTAATGACTACTTTAGGAGACTTTTAGTCTCGATTCCGACTTCTTGGCGGTCCGCGAGCCCCGAAAGCTCCTCCGGTCCAGCGACGAAGGAGCCCTACTGTGGGGCGTGGCGCATCTGATCGGGTCTTCATCGGAACGACATGATATGATCGAGGACGACCACATCTGATCTTGGAACGACGCCCTATATTACTAACTAAACTACCAAGCTCACCTCGCAGTATCGTTGCCCGCAACTGTCATGGCATATATGTAACTACGGTTAGGGTTGCTGCTAGGGCTCCATCTCCTGCGGCGCTGCCTGCCCACCGTTGCGATCCTTTGCTCAACCACAACAATACAAGAGCGTATCCAACATCGCCTATCCTATCACAGGAGACTTGATTCAACACTGCCATTCAAGAAACCTCAAAGGTCCTCTCCTCCCACCCATATACCCTCTTCAGCCTCTGCGAATACGCGAGCAGCTTGTATCCCTCGATCCGTGACTTGTGCGGGCGGTGCATCGTAATCGATTGCTTCACTCCCATGCCCTCGGACGGGCTAAACGTATAGGCAGACCCGTCCTTGGGCACGACCGTGAACCCTAAGTCGACCATGGCTGCTGCAAAATCCGTCCAGTTGACCGCGCCGCGTGATTTGGCCTTGCCGAACAGCGTCGAAAACACCTCGGCCGTCGAGATACTCACCTTGAAGGTTCGAGGTGATGATGCGGGTTCCCCTCCAGCAAGGGGTTCGGCTCGAGTCGCCGAGGTGATCTCGTAGACGGAGGAGTGGGCAGGGCGGGTCTTTTCCTTCCGTCTCCGCTGCTCGACGCGCTCCTTTCGCGGCTGCAGGGCTGCCACAGGGACGGGCGTCCAGTCCCTGTGTTGCCGCTCTATGGCGGCAACTTCCATCACTTCCATCACCTGTTGTTGCCCCTCCATTCTAGCATTTTCCATCTCGCACTGGCTCTCGAGCACAGCGAAGCATTCGTGCACTAGGTCCTCGTACAGGAACCCTATCTTGGTACCGACCTTGTCAATGATAAACCGGTCGAGCTTCTTCAGAGCTCCCTCGGCCATACCGGGCTCCAGGAGGTTGTCGATCGGGAGAGCGAAATCGAGGAGGTCGATCTGGTCCTTGAGTCCGACCAGCTCGGCCTCGAGGTTCTGCGATTGCGAGACGAACATCTGCCCCTTCTCGTGCGAGAGGGACGGCATCGAGACGAGGAGAGAGAGATCCTGGATGAAGCCAACCACAACGGCAAGATCGTTCAGCGCATCAGCCTCCCTCTCTCCCATCTGCTCTCGCGCTGTGGGGTGAGACTCGGTGAACTCGGCCAGCTTCTTGAGCCAGTCGGCGGCGTCCTTGGGAGTCGTCTCAGCCTGGCAGAGGCGCATCATGTAATAAAGTTGCTTATCAGCCTTGGCGAGTTTCTTCAGGTTGCATTTCATGGAAACTTGGGCATTGCCAGCCTTGTCGTACGCGCCAGGCTGCCGCTTGAAGAACTTGGCACCTATTCCCGTCTGGACATGGCGCTTAAAGAGGGCCTGGGCACGGGCGAACTCTAGATGGCAGACATTGGTTGTTTCTTGCAGGCTGATGGCGCGGTAGACCTCACCCGCCGCGGCTTGAGTCTTGAGAAGCTCGAGAAGTCGGCAAATGTAGTCCCAAATAGCGGCTCCCTATACCGCGCTGTGCACTGCTTCGAGAACAGCGCCGCCAATGTATCAGTCGGTAAGGACAGGCAGTCGGCGGCCTTGCTCGTCGGGGACCAGCTCGGGCCGGCTGAAGAACCAAAGGTTGACAGCGTGGGCAAGTACGACAGGCTCAGTGCAGAGGAGACCGAAGTAGTCATCGAGCGTGGCCTTTTGCTCCCGCGCGCTGGCGATCAGGTCTGACAGGGAATCCTCTATCGGCGGGTGGTCTTGAATGGTCAGCTTTGCCAGAGCAGCTGATGCCGCCTTGTCGGACTTTTTAGGCATCTCCTTGTTGGTCCTAGTTCGGGATCCCTCCTCCAGGATGTCGTCGATAAGAATGACGAGACACTGGGTAAGGTAGAGTTGCCTCCGCAGGATGAGTTCTCCCCTTGACTGAGGGACGCAAAGGCCGGCGCGGACGGCTGGCATTAGAGGGGCCGGGACCTCGTTCGCGCCACCACGGATTCTGAAGGACTGGCCGTATTGATCCTCGTCCAGAAACAGGGTGAAGCACTTGTCGAATGTCCGAGCATGGCGGAGCCCTCTAGTCCGCTCCATCTCGGTGATGAGCTCGTGATCGCCCGAACCGCCGCAGTCGCCCTCGCAGTATTGTTGGAAGAGGGACGTGGTCGCACGGTGCTTGATGAGGTTGAGGAGGAAGTCTGGTCCCGAGTCTGCGATGTCGCGTAGGTTGCACTCGGGGATGAACTTGTAGACTTCGCCTAACGAGGGATCCGTCGGGTGTCTCAGCACGACGCCCTCTACAGCGCCAGCCCTTAGGCATGCCGCACGCTGCATCGCGTCAAACGACTGCCAGAACATCTCAATTGCGGCCTCGTGCTTCTTGTACTTTCGGGCAAGGTCTGCGTGCAGCTCCTTCAGCAGCTGCACATTTGTATTCACAGGCTCCATACTGCCGAGGTCTGGGTTTAGGTACCGAGGTCGCGAGAACAGGAGTTAATGATTAGAATATGCGAAAATGGCTGCCGATAAGTTTTTTTGCTGTCTGATCGGTGAGAGGGGTCGTCGGGGGTTGGTAATAGTGAGAGATGCTGGGATGGAATGGAAAGGTCGGAGCCTCGCCATCCGGGCCACTCTTCTCCGTCGTCGTTGTCCACAAACGCGCAGAGCCGGGGCAGGTTCGCTGTGAGCCCGGGCATGCAGCTTTCCCGACCAACCAATCGAAATGCTGTGCCGTGGCAGCCTTCATTTCCCTCCTTTGGAAGACGAAGAGCGACGAAGAAGATCCGGGTCGTTGCTTCAAAGGCGCAAAAGTATACTCTACTGCAGCCTCAGATGCAATTCCGCAGGCTCAGTCAAGCCGACAGCGTCCGCGGGTGGATTCAAGACAACTACGGGAGCAGCGACGCCCTTTTCATGGTGGTCGGATACCTGACCATGACGGACGCCAGCGTCGTAAGACAAGGATCGCGCACCAGCGAGTTGCAGGCTAGTGTCGACGCAAACGTGCCTGTTCCGGCGGTAGCCAAGGCGGCGACCGCCGACGACTTGCCCGAGAAGATGTCGTCGGGCCCGCGCCAGGCCCGGTCGGCGAGGGATGGCGCGGCGACGTCAGGCTGTGTACACGTGCGTCCAGGCCCAAGAGCTGGACAATGCCCAAGCACCCCACACAGCCCCGGCCGCTGGCGCCAAGACCAGAACCCCACCACGGGACTAACCGGCTGGTCCCCCGGTGGGTCTGCACCAGGCGAATGGGCCTGATGACCGCCAGTTCGAACCGGCAGAAGACCGCGGAGGATGGTTTGGGCCTACCGCTGCACCTCTTTGAGCCTTATCGACCTGTGAAGTCGCCAACTTGTGGGGCAGCACTCCACTTGAGTTGGCTCCCACCTTGCCAATGTTGGGCTTTGCAGCTCTGGGCGGCGGCTAGGCTGTGGTCGCGTAACGATTGGTCGGCAGTGCTCATCGGGGCTCCCGTTCCTGCACGCTCGCAGCCATCCATTCCTCACTGGTCCGAGCGCTCCAGACACCCCATTTCCAAGCTCCCCGGTCGTTGCCGGGACCCCACCACGGGACTGACCGGTTAGTTCCGCGGTGGGCCCTGAAGAGGTGGATGAGCCTGATGGCAGCACCCCGCGCCGGCCCTGCAACGCCCTGCAACAACACCATGATGCAGCGGCTCGCACCAACGGTATTGTCCAGCTCCGATTTGTGGCACAGCACTCTCTTGACTTGGTTGCTACCTTGCCAATGAGTCAAGGCTGCTCTTACTTCATCTTGGGAGAGCCAACGTGAGAGACGATGCGCTAGATCTGGCTCTTTCTCCTACAGTCACACCCGGCTTCCACCGAAACGCTGGAGAGTTACGTCGCTGTCACCGGACCTGGCCGATCACGCCTCCTCAGGATGCGGGGGGCAGCGCAGGCTGTGCAAGAGGGTCTGCGAGAACGTGCTGCATTCCTTTTTGGCGGCTGTGGAAAAGGCACGGACAAGACCCGCAAGCACGGATGGAGCAGCAACGGCAAGCCGGGTCGGGGGTGCTGAGTGCTGCGCCACAAGTTGGTGAGCTGGGCCGCTGCATTGTGCTGTACGTACTCCGCAGGTGTGGGGCACTGCAGGAGCCAGGACTGGCGCGGGGCGTGCAGGCTTCCATGGGGTGCCGGGACTGTGGATGCCGGGCCGGAGCCTGATGGAACCCCACCGTCATCTAAACGGCCAATCATGTCAGCAGCTTAATGAGTCTCGGCATATCTTCGGGAATAGATCCCAAGCGCTAGCAGGTGGTTCGCCCGGGCTGCTCAAAAAGATGAGCGCGGTGATGCAGCGGGGTTTGCGCGGCGCGGCGCGGCGCGGCGCCCACTAACGTAATCGGACACCTTCAGGACCAGGACACCTTCAGGACCACTTTCCCGCCCCACACCCCACCACATCCACTTTGGAAGCACCTACCTGCAGTACCACATCGGCAAAATGCCTCGACCTTTGCAGCATGAAGAGCGACTCCAATTGGCGATCAATGCTCTGAATTTGGGCTAGATCCCGTCTATTCGAAAGGCTGCAGCGACATTCGACGTGCCATATATATCCTTAAGGGGACGTGTCGTTGGACGTGTCCCCCGTTAACAATCGCAACTCTCCTCTCGAAAACTTCGAGAGACTGAAGAAGCTGCGCTAGTTCAATGGATCAAGTTACTAGATGACCGGGGCATGTTACCGACAATCGGTTATATTCGACAGATGGCCGACCTTCTTCTCCGTGAGCGTAGGAGCCTGGTTTTGCCCGACGCGTCAGTTACAGCTACTTTGGACGAGAAGAAGACTGTTGGAGAGAAATAGGCATACTGATTCTTGGACCGATACCCTGATCTGAAGTCAAGATACTTACGGAAGTACGACTATCAACAAGCCTTATATAAGGACCCTGAGATTGTCTTAGCATGGTTTCAGCGAGTATAAAACACTATCGAGTTGAAGGGTATCCTTGATTGTAATATCTACAACTTTGATGAGACTGGGTTCTAAATAGGAGTAGTAAGTATAGCAAAGGTTGTTACGCAATCTGATCAGCGAAATCGGCCTATTGTTATTCAGCCTGGGAATCGGGAGTAGACGACTGTCATCGAGTGTATCAATACAACTAGCTGGGCTCTCGACCTAATAATTATCTTCGAGGGCAAGCTTTATATCTCGATATAGTATAAGGACTTGCTATTACCGACGACTTGGAGGATTGCAGTCAGTGAGAACGGCTAGACGACTGATAAGCTTACTCTCGAGTAGCTTCAGCTTATGTTCGAGCTATAAACTTGAACCCGAACAGTCGGCTAGTACTGCCTCCTAATTCTCGATAGCTATAGGAGCTATATGATACTAGAGTTCGATAAATTCTATAAGGAGAATTCGATCCTTATCGAGTGTATGCTACTATATTCGTCGTACCTTCACCAGCCTCTCGATATCGGTTATTTCTCGGTCCTCAAGCAGATATATAGTGACTTGGTTAGGGGAAAGATCGGAGTTGGCGTTTATTATATCGACAAACTACTCTTTCTTGAACTCTTCTCTAAGGCCTATACTAAGACTTTCAGCTTGAAGAATATCAAAAGTAGCTTTATAGCAATAGGGCTTGTTCTACTGGATCTAGGTTAAGTACTTGCTCGGCTTCGAGTTAGAGTACAAACACTAAGCCTACTGCCTCTCCTCGATCTACTAAGCTCGATACTCCCTCTTAAGACTCTATCAAATGTTATTAAGCTCGACCGCCTCTAAAGACGACATACTAATAAGGCAAGCCCGACGGATAGGAATTTACAAAAGATTATCAAAGGGTGCTAGATTGCTATATATAACGCTATTCTCTTATACGAGGAGAACTCGCGGCTCCGAGCAGAAAATGCTCGACAGAAGCGAAAACGTCAATAACGTTGGGCTTTCATCCAAACTAGAGGTTCGATAACAATTGGAGAGGGAGTAGCTACCTTAGAGCGTTAGAAGGCCCCAAAGGCAAAGGCACTAAAGGCACCAAAGGTACCAAAGGCCTAGGAAGCTCGTGTGGAGGCTCGAGGAGGGGAGGAAATGACTGCCGAAGCAAGCGAACCAACAGTGCGAAAACGTATACTACCAAAGTGCAGCATATGTAATTCAACTGAACACACTGCTAGAAGCTGCCCTAGTAAATAGTAAATCGATTGATATAGACTGCTACTATAATAGACTCTGTTTTGTGTTGTGAGGTGCATTTGAAGTCAAGGTAGTAGGGTGTGGGGCGGGAAAGTAGTCCTGAAGGTGTCCTAGTCCTGAAGGTATCCGATTACGTTAGACGTATACGCGTGTGCGCTTATATAAGCCTAGATTGATTACGTAAACACGAAAAAATACATTAAACGCGGCATTAACCCCGTGCCCCTGAACCCCTGAATGCTATCACTACCACTACTACTACTATGGCCACCTTCCCAGACGACTGCCTCCCTCCCGAAGGCCATTTTGAGTCTCGACAGGTCTTATTTAAATCAATCAATACCTGGGCTAAGCCTCGAGGCTATGCCTTTACAACCTAGAGGTCAATTCGCGAGGCAACTGGCTTCCTCAGAGTCTTCTACATATATGATTGTAGCCGCCGACTACCTTCTCAAGACGACTTACGCGAGGGAAAGAGAAAAACAACCATACGTATAACGAATTGCCCTTTTTCAGTCCTCGCCAGGGAGTCTAGCGAAGGCTGGACTCTGAAATACCGCCCTGAAGTACGCTTCGCTGTCTATAACTATGAGCCAAGCCTTCACCTGTCTACGCACCCTATCCACCGACAGCTCTCTAGCGGCACATCACAATTGGCAGCACTCTCAGATACTAGCCTCGCGCCGAAGGAGATCCAGACAGTCGTACGGCAGAGCGGCTCTTTAGCGACACGTTGTAAGGTGCTGGCCCTATGGCAGCTGTAGATAGGCGCACAATGTTTTATTCGTTTAACTTAAGGAAGAGAAAAGATGGGAGGGCAGGGCCTGTAGGGCTCTGCCCCCTTTTTCCGCGTCTGCGTGCATGGGCCGCGCAGCACCCGCAGCGCCTGCGCATAGAACCCGCGCGGGGCCCACACAGGGCCCGCACCGGGGCCAAGCCGGAGCTAGGCCGGAGCTGGGCCGGAGCTGGGCCGGAGGTACGTCGCGCGCAGGCCGTGCGATGGAAGCCGTCGGGTATAACTCGCGGCCTTCCAGCCCGGGTGAAGCCCGGGCCCCTGACAGGTTAGCTCAACCACATTGACAGCTATTCCCTCCCTTCCTTAGTCCTCCACACGAGCTTCCTGGGCCTTTGGGGCCTTTAGGGCCTTTGGAGCCTTTGGAGCCTTTGCCTTTGGGGCCTTCTGATGCTCTGAAGTAGCCACTCCCTCTCTAATGGTCATAGAACCCCCCGTTTGGACGAATGCTCGGTGGTATTGATGTCGTTGCTTTTGTCGAGTGTTCTCGGCTCGGAGCCGCGAGTTCTCTTCTTGTAAGAGAGTGGCGTTATACATAGCCATCTAGCACCCTTTGACAATCTTTTGTAGATTCCTGTCTATTGGGCTTGTTATATTAGAACGTTGCCTCTGCCTCTGGAGATAGTCAAGCTCAATGACATTTGATGGTGTCTTGAGTGGAAGTGTCGAGCTTGATTGAATAGGTAGAGGTAGGGGGCTTGGTATTTGTACTCTAACTTGGAGCCGAGCAAGCACTTGACTTGGATCGAGTGGAATAAGGCCTATTGCTTTAAAGCCACTTTTGATGTTTATCGAGGTGAAAGTCTTGGTCTAGGCTGCGAAGAGGAGTTTAAGGAAGAGTGGTTTATCGATGTAGTAGATGCCAATAGCTATCTTTCCTCTGACCAAGTTACTATATACCCGCTTGAGGACTGAAAAGCAACTAACATCGAGAGGCTGGTAAAGGTATGATGAATATAGTAGTATGTACTCAATGAGGATCGAATGCTCTTTGCAGAAGTTCTCGAATTCTGGTATTATATGGCTCCTGTGGCCATCGAGAATCAGGAGGTAGTACTGGCCAACTGTTCGGCTTCGAGTTTGTAGTTCAAATACTCGCTAAAGCCACTCGAGAGTAAGCTCATCGGTCGTCTATCCGTTCTCACTAATGGCAATCCTCCAAGTAGGTGGCAATGGTAAGTCTTAGTACTATGTCGAGATATGAAGCTTGCCCTCGAAGATGATCATTAGGTCAAGAACCCAGCCGGTGGTGTTGATGCACTGGATGACCATTGCCTACTCCCGATTCCCAGATGATACCAAAACAATCCAGTTGTTCTGTAAGATTAGGTGAGCCCGCTTGGGGCAGGGAATGGTCATAGCTCTTGGTCTGGGAATTGCTTCCCAGAGCGGGAGCTTCCACAACGTTAGAATGGACCATCTTTCTGCACCTCTCTTTTCTGACCCATACCATCCCCAATATTGCGACCAAACCGTATCACTTCCCATCAGCAATATCTCTCTATATCTGGCATGCAAATAAGGCGGTCCTCGCGCGGTGCCAGGCAGCCTTTGAAGCCTCTAAGGCATAGAGAGAATTCTATACTCATTGGTTTTCGATTCTTCATTCACCAACTGAAGAGACATACGATCAACGCCTTAAAGAGTTCGAGGAGAAATACAATCCTACAAACCCTGAGCAGGTCGCTTATATTAAAGAGACGTGGCTTACCCCTTTCAACGAGAAGCTCGTTTCTATATAGGTTAACCAACAACCTCATTTTAGGAATACAGCTACCTCCCGCGTCGAATGGATCTATGCGCTCCTTAATTCGTACCTCCGGAGGTCAACGTTCGACCTCTTCGAAGCATGGAAAGCGATCCGGCTTGCGTTAAATAACCAGCTTTCTAAGTTACGGTCGAACCAAGCAAAGCAGCAGATCTGTACACCTCTTGAGCTTGATAAGGCCCTATATAGGGCCGTACAAGGCTGGATCTCGCATAAGGCACTACGGAAGGTTGAAGAGCAGCGGCAGTTACAATAGAAGGACGACCTGCCTCTCTCGCGGATTTGTACGGGCACCTTTACACGCGTCTAGGGGCTCCCATGCGTACACATATTAATTACGCGTCAAAGTGAGCCTCTTCTTCTCGAGGAATTCCACTCACATTGGCGCTTAATACGTAACGGGGCACCACTTCATCTTCGAGAGCCTTAACGTATCGAGCCTAAGACAGCAGCAACGAAGAAGAAGGGTCTCCCAGAGTCGAGTACGAAGCGTGAGCCTAGCCAATTCGAGGTCGTCGAGGCACAGGTGACGCGGCAACCTCCCACGTGTAGCGAATGTCATGTTATAGGCCATAGAAGAGGTGCTAGGGTGTGCCCATTACGTTGTTCTGCTACCATGGCCCCTGATAAGCCCCGTCAGGACGCTCTTCCCAGGTCTCTTCCTTCCACAAAAGGTTATCTTAGAGATACAGAAGGAAGGCTGGGATGACGAGTTCGAGCAGGAGAAGTCGACGTATGACATGCTGCAGGACCTGCAGGGGTAACTATTTGATACCTGTTTTCTACGGCGAAGGGAGGTGCGAAGGATCTCGCGCTTTACTGCTATTGCACGTAGACGGCATAACCGCGTCTCGCCTCGTCGACATTGACCAAGCCGACTTTCGCCAGCTGCTACGGCAAACATTCTCCGCATTCCCACCATATAACATCATGCCGGGCAATCTAAAGCTCGACAACTTCATCCTTTCGGAGCAGAGAATCGTTGCTCTGGACCTGGAAGATTTCGACCTCGACGGGGACCCCGGAGGATTGGGAGGATAGAGCCGAGGCCTCTATTGATATGCTTGTGCAATTTTACAAGAAGAACCAGGACTGGGGACGGACTCGGGAGGTGGAGGCTGAGGATGAGACGCGGCTGGAATCAGACACGCGATGACCGAGCCGGAACTATACTGTTACTGATGGTTACGGTCCGGCGGCCTGTGGTGCGATGCACGCCATCTGATGGAGTGCACGGGTGAGGAGCGTCTGGCACGGTCGGAAGCTATCCGCGGGTTGTACCTAGTCGGGGGTAGGTCGTTGCAGAGCATGAATTAGAGACCTTGCAGACGTAAATGTGTATAGTGGTGCCTGCTTACACAATATCTATGGTAGTACTAGCAGCACTGCGGTCAAAGCAAGACAACGGCGAGGAAACTAGCCCGATGCGCAGGTACTCCTTCACCCCATCACGCTCCCTCCCCGTGTCAACTCTTGGACTGTCCAGCCTCGGGATAGGAGTGGGGCGAAGGCGATTGAGTCGAGCCATGACGGGAAATGCGGCTCGATGGTCATGTCGCGAAGAGGACCGGCTGGGTTATAGCGGTGCAGGTCCAGTGACTGGACGGCATAGTCGAGGCCCGGCCGGTTGAGGAATAACCCGTCCGTGGAACACGTGGAGCCGGTGGCAGCCAGCGTGCACAGAGCATTGTAGTAGTACTCTCCAAACTTCGCCGACTCCACTTTCCAGTCCGCCGTATGCGCCTCGTCCCCTCCCCCTGTGCCCTTGCCCTCAGTCTGGATGATGCAGAGCGCGTCTACCCATAGATAGCGGGCTAGACCCATTCTTTTCGTGAAGACGATGGCGTCCTGAACGGTTCGGGGGAGGGTGGACATGTCGATCCCCTGCTGCATGCTGCGAAGGTTGCTCTTTGTCATTCTCGCGGGGAACATGCCGGACCCCCAGGTGTAGCTCAGGGCAAAGTACTCTGCACGGTGCTCCTCAGAGGGCCGGACAAAGAGGCGGGGTGATGGGGGCCCCGGACCTTCTCCCACATCGATTACACGAGTGGGTAAAAGGGGTACCCTGCGCTGGGGATGCGTGGGACGGTCCGTCGCGCCAAACTCAACCTGGCACTCTCCATGCGTGCGAAGGCAAGTCGAGATCCACTTTCGACTAATCTCGACAACCTTGTCAACGTCATTGTCGCTCTGAAGCGAGTGGATCACCCTCTCAGCGCGCGGCTCGACGTCGTCGGCGTCCGAACTAACCGAGACGGGGCTGTCGTCATGGTAATTCGTGCGCCCCGCGAGGTACAGGTCGAGCCTGGGCCACACTACTACTGCGGGGTCGTCGGGCAGCGGCGACCAGACGAGGATGTACTCGGGCGCTGCGGCTAAGTGTACGCCTAGGCCGTCGCCGCGGAGCTTCTGAACGTTGGCGCGGGTGCTGTAGAGGATGGACAGGCGGACAAGTCTGCAAAGGGCGCATCCTGCCGCAGCGCGCTTCTCCAGACAGAGAAAGGTTTCTACAATCTCACAGGAGATGTCGGACTCGCGGGTTGACTGAGACGTTAGGTCTTTGCACTGGTCGCAGAGGGTTTCCATGGGTGCCGACAGGGGTATTATAGCTGCAGATAAGTAGACCGGGGGGGATGTCAAGGTGGTTCAAGTATCGGGAGGAGCTTGAAATGGACGGACTCACTTCGGAAAATAGGCCTGCGCGGGTATGAACGTTTCAGCCGGTGCCTAACCGGGCACAACCTGCATGTAAGCGGATATTTTCAGCGGAGAATCGGTGGGGGCAACTCGAGTCTTCCATGTATGACCCAAACGGGGTAACACCGTAGTAACTCCTTGTTCTGGTCCCCTCCGGGAAGGATCATCAGTCTTTAACCCTTGTTACGAAGCCTATTGGTAGGACGCATGGCTGCTCCCCAAGACATGGGTGAAAATTAGTGCTAGTGGCTCAAGAATTAAATACCAAGATGCGGCCCGGAACGCAAAATTCCCAGATATCAGTGCCCCGGGCCGCGCATAGCACGAGTCCGCCCCGGTTGCTCCCCTCATACCCGTAGGTGGTTGCCGAGCATCCTATATCGAGGGCTGTGGTTACGATCTGGCACATTCAAAACCACCTGGACGGGGTAAACACTGCTCAAGCTACGGAGGGGTATAGAGAAGGAAAGACGGCTGATACAAGCTAGAGACCGTGGGCTAAGCGGCCGGTGACTTCTTTCATCCCCACGGAACCCCCAAGCTTCTCATCCCTCGATCGCGGAACCCGCGCGCTCCTCCGTCCGCCCACATGTACTTCGAGGGTATCGCGCTCCGCCGCTCCCTTCGTATGGACTATCTCCGGGCGCTCCCTTTGTTCTGCCGTCCACACCCGTCCTTCCGGGTACTGGAAATTTCCGTAGCGTCCCACGCCGCCCCAGGGAGGCCATGCGCCGGCCGGCCCGTTAGTGAAACCTCATCTCCGACATTCCCAAAGCTTCCAGCGCCCGGCTCATCGCTCGACCGCCCCTCATTCGACGGCGTCGACTTCGGCGAGTCAATCCTCACCTCCACGTCGAACTTCCGATGTATCCCGGACCCTCCGCGCTGAATCTTCCTCAACTCCTCATCCGACGTTCTAGGTTCGGCGTCAACTCCCCGGAAGCCCCCATCGTCGCGGCTGTCGCCGCCATGGGAGGCCCGCGAGCGGTGGCCCTGCGAGAACGAGAGGGGATTGATGTTCACATTCCGATCCGCCGCCAGACGCGTGATGAGCGATGCCATGCTCATCTCGATGTTGAGCTTGACCACGTACGTGACAGGGTGGAACTGAATGAAGACGAGCGGGTTAGGATAGAACATGAGGCCGATGAGCAATGCCTGTAAAAGTTTCGTCAGCCGGTAATCATTTGCAAGGGGGCCGGAGCGGGGCTGCACGTACGTCCATGCCGATGGAGACCACCATCAGCTTGGTGTTGAAAGAGACGAGCGGCTTGTACTTGACCAGGCCGTGCTTGCTCAGCAGTCGGACCTTGACGATGCGGAGGAAGTACCAGTTGAGGCCTGCGTCGACGAGGAGGATGAGGACTTTGGATATGGGGTCCCAGTATTTGTTGATCTCCACGTAGCTATAGTCAAGTCATAACGGATCGTCAGACACGGTTGCGGAGAGGAGGGACTGGAGTGACACTCACGTTTGGCTCGCGGGCGGAACGGTATGAGCAGGAATGAAAATGCAAAACACCGCGATGTTGATGAGCGTTATGATCAAAGCCGTCCCCCACTTCACGCGCCGCACGGTCTCTCTGCTCTCTGCGATGACCGAAATACGGTTGATGATGATTTGCATCAGGAGCTGTATCTCAAAGACCCATAGGAAGAGGATGAAGAACAAGACCGGGACCCTGTTGATGTGTTAGCTTCCCAGGACTCCTCTGGGGCCGCACACTCGACTTACGTCGGGCCTAAGATCCCGTCCAGGAAGAGCCAGCCGATGATGCCGATGGCTAGGTTGGCGACGATTTCGCCCCATACCATGTAGATGTAGGCGCTGCGGGCGGGGTTGCGGTTGCTCCGCGTCTGCTGGATGGCCTCCCACACGGTCAGGAAGCCGAAGCCGAGCGTGAAGCCGGCTGCCAGCGAGGCAACCTGATAATCGGTCTTAGACGCCATCGTGCGGATGTGTTATGAATAACAACGAGGGGGGTCAGTTGCCGAGTGCGGACTCTGCCGGTTGGCTGGTGGCCTTGCTCGCCTGAGCCTGGTGCCCAAGGACTTGTCGGCAGGTTTATATAACAAGAGGGCGAAAAGCTGAGTTTTACATGTTTAATCCATCCCCGTCGTGCACGGGAGTGATAGAGATAACGAGGATGGAACTGGAGGCAGCCTCGCTGGCATCCCGGTGAGATATATCATATACTGGTCATGTCGAGGACTAAACGCGGCGTCCAGCACGGACGCCACTCCCCCGGACTCTTGTTCCAAAAGGGCCAAGCTCCAAGGTTTCAAGGTTTCCTCCATCCCCGATTGAAACAACATCCCCGGCTCATGTCAGGAGTCTAATTTCCCCTCCATCAGCGTTGTGGGGATGATAGTCGCCCTCGTGGAGCTGGCTTCGCCCTGAGGGTGGGAGGTCTTAGCGGCGAGGGGGGAGG
>Ga0247824_10000787_pt1 | contig 16590 bp, 12 predicted proteins | sample 13C_PalmiticAcid_FD_194412 | JGI IMG/M metagenome (GOLD analysis project Ga0247824, IMG submission 194412) | Soil microbial communities from agricultural site in Penn Yan, New York, United States - 13C_PalmiticAcid_Day48 | ecosystem: Environmental > Terrestrial > Soil > Agricultural land... | reverse complement strand
CGATTATTCCTGTCCATGCCCGCTACCCATCCCTTCTTGAAATGCCGAGAAAGCGATGGGGGGGAAAGGTGCCCATCGGATCAAGAAGGTATTGGTGGGTCCCAATCTAAACGACTCCTGTGAACTTGGACACATAGTTGTATGTTGCGTATGTTGTCAACAGGAGACCGACCATCACAACTGAATCTATGTGGGCAAAAAAAAAGAGGTCTGTCAGTTTTGCCCTTGCTCTTCAGTCTTGTGCCACCGTGGGTCCCAATTGCTTCTCTGCCTCTCTTTCTTTCCTCTCTCCTCATCGGTCCTTCTATGTTACCAACGAGCAACTGTTACGAGCTCATCTTGCATCATCTTGCACCGCCTTGCACTGATCCCTCCCTCAATGGTTATACATACTGAAGACAGCCTTCTCCCAAGGTTCTAGCATGTAGAGTCCTGTGGTAACTTCGTAGCTGTAGTTGAGTTGCTTGACGTAGCTTCGGAGTCCCATGGTCGTTCTTGTTCCTGTGAGTATCTAGTTGATGTACTGCTGGTTGATCTGTATGTTATGTTGTGTCGGGCGGAGAGAAGGATGAGGTTGCCGATGCTGATGAGATCGGCGGCTCTCACACCGAACAGTGACTGCGAGTATCTTTGCCAGCTCTAACCGGTGGGCGGGAAAACTTTCTGCAAGACTTACACCTTCTTTGCCTCAGGGGCCTCAAAAAGTAGGTTGACGATGGTGCTGCCGCTAATCCACCAGTATTCCGGACCATGACACCTTGCACAAATGGATTCCGTAAGAAGCGCAACACAGGAGGTACATCGTCGATAGTCATCGCTTCTGGACCTGGAAGGCATCAATCCTCCCGAGACAGCTCTCTTGCGCGAAGGGGTGCAACCGAGACGGCCTAGTCTGTTAACAATGGAGATCACAGGATCTGATTCGTGAACACTATCGTTGTCCCGTAGCTTTGAGGGGATCTCATTTTGAGGGCTTCTGGATCGAGACTTCAACAGACAACTGTTTCCGAACGGGCGAGTAACAACAAAGGGGGCGACATGGCGATATACTCCCCCTTTGTCCCCGGGATTTTGTGCTTGCAGTCCTAGCGCCCTCCTAACATCTGAGGCCAACAGTAACAGTTCAAGGATGTCGAGGAACGGTAAGCTTATGAGAGACTAGGCCATTACCATCTCAACACATTCTGGATGGTTCTCCAGCAAGCGCTCTACTGCCACCTTATCTCATTATCTTTGTCAAATCCACGAATGACATCCAGTCTAGGCCAGCCCTCTCCTCGAATCAATGCAACGACCATCTTCAGACACCTAAACCCTTAAACGGCGCAAGGGAGAGCAACTGTCCTTCTGCACTTTTAGTGAGACAACTACTCACCGCCTACCTTTTTGAACGGGATAGTGCTCCCATAACCGATTCGCAGCATCGTTACCATCATCGTCAATCGTGCTCGCCGATCATATACCAGGTTCTGAATCTCCTCGGTTAGGGTGTATCCTACGAACAACCCCATGCTCTTCCAGGTCGGGCCTTGGAACACCTTGAGGAGACTTCTCGCATGACCATTTCTTGAGTACACCCTGTCAGGATCTTGATCGATGAACGCATTGCTACAGAGGTTCAATTGGCCATAAATGCCACAAAGAGCGTGGAGATTTGGATAAGAAAGCACCTCCACCAGATCACAAGCGTCAAAAACGGCGGTTATTTCCTCCGAGAGTGGCGGCGGCGGCGATACAAGATTGGGTTCTCATCAGGTCAATCTCAGGATGGTGCTCCTGTAACCATTGCACGACTTCTTTGATCTCATCATCACTTCCATCAAGGCCACTGAGGACACGGAGCCTTGGCCAGTGCTCTGGCATCCACTGAATCCTTGATACCGATCTTTGTCTTCATACCCAAGACATTCAACTCCTTCAGCCTTGTCAGTTCAGAGAGCTTGTGAAGCCCACTCTCCAGTGACATTTCCAGACAATCGAGCTAAGTCTCGACTACACTCTGGTGATAGTAATACGTGCTTCCTTCAGGTATGTCTCCCAACGACAACGTCTCCAAGTTTGTCAAGCGTGCCAATCGATCGTATACAAGGCCCTGGATCTCTCGGCCTTGGCCGGGATGCTCCTCGTCAATAACCCCAACTCCCTTCAGCTCTGGTCTTGGGATATGTCCGATATCAACCTTCAGCACCTTGAGAGAAGTCTCACATAGCCACGCCTTAAGTTCGCCCGTATGGGAATCCTACGTGGTTGCAAGGGAGTCTGATCACGAACACCAATCCCATAAAAGGTGTTGAGATTTGGGGCGTAGCTCTTGAAGGGTATGAAAGTGTTTCCGGATGGCATTCATTAAGACGACAGGAATCTCACGGGCTTCGTCAAAGCGATGACCTTCCATCTGTTTCGTGGTCTAGAGAGGAGGTTTTCGACCAGATGGATGGTAGAGTATTCATGAGTTCCACCTCCAATGGTGATCTCGTTGAGTTTAGGCATGTGCTCCGACATATTCTCAGCGGTATCTTCAGCGGGCCTTTGGAGAAAATCGCTGAGATCGATTCCCTCCACTTGACTGCATCGCTTGTTGAGCCATGACCAGAACGGGGTGGGTTGTAGAGGTTCAATGCTATGTTGTAGACAGAGGGTGAGTTTCTTGAGGGATGGCCATTCTGTTGGTCCTGCTGTATCCTCTTCTTCTTCCTCCTCGAAATAGGAACTCCATAAATCGCCGTACTCGTAGTCAATTTTGATAGTCAGCTTCTCCAGTGCGGTCGAACATCGACCCAGCAGACGCTTCAACTTCCACAATTCGCCGCGCTTGCCACGGTAAGTTGCTCGGACGATTAAATGGCGCACACGAGGTAGCACAAGCTGTGCCATCGTCTCCTCATTGAGGTGATAATCCAAGGAATACTGTGATAGCTGAGCGATATGGTAGCGCTTGAAGAGATGAAGGAGTAACTCCTGCTCAACTGATTCCTTGTCTTGTCCTGTTTGCTTTCGTGCAAGTTGAATTGAATCGTCTGACAGTCGAACAAGCCCTCTTGGAGATGGCAAGGTTTGGATCCAACAGCCATACTTTGCCAGTGCTGACGGGGATGGTGGTTGTGCTTGCACAAGTTGTTCAGTGCCAGTTTCATCCTGCTGCGATCCGGCTTTTTGTTGATCATGAAGGTAATCCTCCAGAAGTAGTGTGGTGAATGCTTGTCGCTGAGCACTGGGAGAGGCGTTCAGGTGAGAGAGGTCCTTCCAAAGATATGGAATAACGACAGTGTGCCACTCCTTGTTGACTCGTACACACTGTACCAGGTCGTGTCGGCTCAGAAGCCCGTACACCATGTCGTCAAGTTACTGAATGCCGAACATAGTTGCGATGAGGAGAGTGGCAATGAGGAGAGGAAGGGATGAGGAGTGCAAAGACAGCGAATTGCTTCGCCCTCAAACTTTAAATGCAGGGCGTTCCCATGTCACACTCGCGACACTCCTCACATCATTCTTTCAGGCCATTATCGGCACCATCCCTAGACGATGATCATTACAACTGGCTCGTCTATTCACAGTGGACTATATCAATGCTATGTTATTCATGAAATTTCCTTAGGGTCTCGCACCAGTCTTCGAATTCAATGCGCCGGTTATGGGCTTTCATCAGGTCAATCTCAGGATGGTGTTCCTGTATCCATTGCACGACTTGTTTGCCACTTTCATCACTTTCATCAAGGCCACGGAGGACACGGAGCCTTGGCCAGTGCTCTGTCATCCACTGAATCTCCTTGATACCGATCTTTGTCTTCATGCCCAGGACATTCAACTCTTTCAGCTTTCTCAGTTCAGAGAGCTTGTGAAGTCCACTTTCCAATGACATTTCCAGACAGTTTTCCTGAGTCTCACCCCCTCTCAACAAAGCAAAAGCGTCTTCTTCAGGTGTGTCTCCTAAGGATAATATCTCCAGGTTGTCCAATCGCGCCAATCGATCGTATACCAGGCCTTGAATCTCTCGTCTCTGACCTGGATATTCCTCCATTGCCGACTGATCTCCCCCAGATCCTGGCCTTGGGATGCCACCAACAACGAGCTTGAGAACCTTGAGAGAGGCCTCACATGGCCATGCATTAAGCGCTCTAGTCTTGGGATTCTGACCGATGAACACCTTAGGATCTTGTCGGTCAAAGTGAGTGCCACACAAAGTATGAAGATTTGGGGATGAAGAAAGTATCTCCACCAACCCATTGCTGCGAAACGTGCATGATCGGTCCATGTAAAACGCCTCGAGCGTAGGAAAGTGTTTCCGGATGTCGTCCATTGAATAAGACGAGAGACTCGCAGGTTTCTTCAGTCGTATCACCTTCCATCCGTTCCGTGATCCAGAGAGGAGGCTTGCAACCCGGTCTGCCTTAATGGTGGAGCAACCATATTTACCATCTCCTATGGTGATCTCGTTGAGGTGAGGCATGTGCTCTAACATATTCTCAGCGATGCCTACGTCGGCCCCTCGGCGGAAATTGCTGACCTCTATTCTCCCCACTTGACCACATCGCTTGTAGAACCACGACCAGAACGTAGCGGGTTGTAGAGTTCCGACGCACCCGCATGGACGGAGGATGAGTTCCTTGAGAGATGACCATTCCGTCGGACTAGTCGTGTCCGGCTTCTCTTCTTCTGCTTGGAAATCTGGGTCATACCCAACATAGACATTCAATTCGTCATCGTACTTGTAGGTAATTTCGAGTGTCAATTTCTCCAATGCGGTCGAGCATCGACTTAATAGACGCTTCAGCTTCCATAGCTCGCCTCGCTTGCCATGGTAAGATGCCTCAATGGTAAGGTGGCGCACGCGGGGAAGCACAAGCTGTGCGATTGTTTCCTTGAGGTTGCTCGATTCAAGTGAATCATATTCCAGGGTAAAGTGTGGCAGCTGCGCCTCTTGGCGAATTTTGAAGAAACGAAGGAGTAACTCTTGTTCAGTGGATTGACTGTCTTGTCCCGTCAGTGCCTGTGCCAGTTGAATTGAATCGTCTGACAGTTGAACAAGCTCTTTTGAATCTGGCAAGATTTGGATCCAGCAACCATACTTTGCCAGCGCTGACGAGGATGGTAGTGGTGCTTGCACAGGCTGCTCAGATCCAGTTTCATCCTTCTGCAATTCGGCTTTTCGTTGTTCTTGAAGGTAATCCTCTAGAAGCAGTGAGGCGAACGCTTGTCGCTGAGCACTTGAAGAGGCGTTCAGGCAAGAGAGGTCCTTCCAAAGGTATGGAATAACGACAGTATGCCACTTCTTGTTGACTCGTGCACACTGTACCAGGTCCTGTCGGCTCAGAAGCCCGTACACAATGTCATTGAGTTCTGGAATGCTGAACATAGTTGCGATGAGAAGAGAAGCGATGAGGAGACTGACGGGAGAGGGAGCGATGAGGAGTGCCAAGACAGCAGACGTTGCTGCAGTGGAAATGAGATAAAATGGGCTTCGCCCTCAAAACTTTAAACGCGTGGTGGTGTTCCTGTCACTGTGTGGCCATACACCAGGGCGTTTCAGACAGAGGAGAGCGCTATTTTCGGCAACATCCATAGACGATGATTCACGCAGCTGGCTCGTCTATTCACAGTGACCTACTTCAATGCTTCCTTAGTGTTGGAATCTACTTGTCCAGCGTTCGGATTCATTGCGTCGGTGATGGGCTCTCATCAGGTCAATCTCAGGATGGTGTTCCTGTATCCATTGCACGACTTGTTTGCCAGCATCATCACTTTCATCAAGGCCACGGAGGACACGCAGCTTTGGCCAGTGCTCTGTCATCCACTGAATCTCCTTGATACCGATCTTTGTCTTCATGCCCAGGACATTCAACTCTTTCAGCTTTGTCAGTTCAGAGAGCTTGTGAAGTCCACTCTCCAGTGACATTTCCAGACAATCAGGCTGATCTCGAGCCGATCTCTCCCGCCGATAGAAGTCTTCTTCAGGTGTGTCTCCTAATGACAATGTCTCCAAGTTTGTCAATCGTGCCAATCGATCGTATACAAGGCCCTGGATCTCTCGACCTTGGCCGGGATGCGTCTCCTTGATAGTGCCTTCCAATCCCGATCTTGGGATATCTCCGATGACAATCTTCAACACCTTGAGGGATGCCTCGCATGACCACGTCTTGAGTACGCCCGTATCAGGATCCTGATCAATAAATAAATTGCTCTTGACCTCGGTACGCTCAGCAATACCATGAAAGGTATGGAGATGTGGGCTGGAAGAAAACACCTCCACAAATTTGTCGCCGGAAATACCGAAGCAAGCTATGCGTAACACTTCAAGCGTAGGAGAGTGCTTCTGGATAGTATCATCTACTTCATCAAAAAAGTTCACCGGCAGCTTCAAATCGATGACCTTCCATCCGTTTCGCGATCCAGAAAGGAGGCTTGCTACCCGCTCTGGCTTAATGGTGGTGCCATGATATGTACCGTCCCCTACGGTGATCTCATTGAGGTTAGGCATGTGCTCTAACATGTTCTCCGTGATGCCTTCTGCGGCCCCTCGGCGGAAATTGCTGATGTCTATTCTCTCCACCTGACCACATCGCTTGTAGAACCATGACCAGAATGTTGTGGGTTGTAGAGTTCCGACGCACTCGAGTGGACAGAGGACAAGTTCCTTGAGAGATGGCCATTCTGTTGAACTTGTCGTATCCGGTTCCTCTTCTTCTGCTTCGAAATACGGGTCATATCCATAACAGGAACTCCATGAGTCAGGGTATTTGTAGGTAATTTCCAGAGTCAATTTCTCCAATGTGGTCGAGCATCGACCCAATAGACGCTTCAGCTTCCATAGCTCGCCTCGTTTGCCACGGTAAGATCCTACAACGGTGAGGTGACGCACGCGGGGAAGCACAAGTTGTGCGATTGTTTCCTTGAGGTTGCTCGATTCAAGCGTATCATATTCCAGGGTATAGTGTGGCAGCTGCGCCTCTTGATGAATCTTGAAGAAACGAAGGAGTAACTCTTGTTCAGTGGATTGACTGTCTTGTCCTGTCAGTGCCTGTGCCAGTGGAATTGAATCGTCTGACAGTTGAACAAGTCCTTTTGAATCTGGCAAGTTTCGAATCCAGCAACCATACTTTGCCAGCGCTGACGAGGATGGTAGTGGTGCTTCCACAGGTTGATCAGAGCCAGTTCCATCCTTCTGTAGGACAGCTTCTCGCTGTTCTTGAAGGTAATCCTCTAGAAGCAGTGAGGTGAATGCTTGTCGCTGAGCATTTGAAGAGGCGTTCAGGCAAGAGAGGTCATTCCAAAGGTATGGAATAACGACAGCATGCCACTCCTTGTTCACTCGTGCACACTGTGCCAGGTCCTGTCGGCTCAGAAGCCCGAACACAATGTCGTTGAGTTCCTGAATGCTGAACATAGGTGCAATGAGGAGAGAAGCGATGAGGGGAGAAGCGATGAAGAGTTGTAAAGGACGGCTTCGCCCTCGAAACTTTAAACGCGGGATGCTATCTCCTGTCACATTACGTGACCATACACCAAGGCACGTCTCTAACCCAGAGGAGAGCGCTATTATCACACCATCCACAGACGATGATTCTTGCAACTGCCTTGTCTATTCACAGCGACCTACATCAATGCTTCCTTAGTACATGTCTATAGTCAATCTCTCCTTCGGTACCAGTGTTCGAATTCATTGCGCGGACTTGCGCCGATGATGGGCTCTCATCAGGTCAATCTCAGGATGGTGTTCCTGTATCCATTGCACGACTTGTTTGCCACCGCCATCACTTTCATCAAGGCCACGGAGGACACGGAGCTTTGGCCAGTGCTCTGTCATCCACTGAATCTCCTTGATACCGATCTTTGTCTTCATGCCCAGGACATTCAATTCTTTCAGCTTTGTCAGTTCAGAGAGCTTGTGAAGTCCACTCTCCAATGACATTTCCAAACAATCGAACTGATCAAGAGCCTCACTCCTCCGCCAGTAGGTGTCATCTTCAGGTGTGTCTCCCAATGACAATGTCTCCAAGTTTGTCAATCGTGCCAATCGATCGTATACAAGGCCCTGGATCTCTCGACCTTGGCCGGGATGCGTCTCCTTGATAGTGCCTTCCAGTTCCGGCCTTGGGACATCTCCGATGGTAATCTTCAGCACCTTGAGGGAATTCTCGCATGACCACGTCTTGAGTACGCCCGTATCAGGATCCTGATCAATAAATAGATTGCTCTTGATCTCGGTACGCTCAGCAATACCATGAAAGGTATGGAGATGTGGGCTGGAAGATAGCACCTCCACTAATCCGCTGCTGGGAATACCTTCGCAAGCTATGCGTAACACTTCAAGCGTAGGAGAGTGCCTCTGGATAGTATCCTCTACTTCATCAAAAAAGTTCACCGGCATCTTCAAATCGATGACCTTCCATCCGTTTCGCGATCCAGAAAGGAGACTTCTAATCCGGTCTGGCTTAATGGTGGAGCAACGATGAGTACCGTCCCCTACGGTGATCTCATTGAGGTTAGGCATGTGCTCTAACATATTCTTTGTGATACCTTCTGCGGCCCCTCGGCGGAAATTGCTGATGTCTATTCTCTCCACTTGACCGCATCGCTTGTAGAACCATGACCAGAACGTAGTAGGTTGCAGAGTTCCGACGCACTGGCGTGGACAGAGGACAAGTTCCTTGAGAGATGACCATTCTGTTGAACTAGTCGTATTTGACTCCTCTTCTTCTGCTTTGAAATCCGGGTCATATCCAGAATAGGAACTCCATGAGTCGGCGTACTTGTAGGTAATTTCGAGAGTCAGTTTCTCCAACGTGGTTGAGCACAGACCTAATAGACGCTTCAGTTTCCATAGCTCGCTTCGCTTGCCATGGTAAGATCCTACAACGGTGAGGTGACGCACACGGGGAAGCACAAGCTGTGCGATTGTTTCCTTGGGGTGGCTCGATTCAAGTGTAACATATTCCAAGGTATAGTGTGGCAGCTGCGCCGCTTGGTACATCTTGAAGAAACGAAGGAGTAGTTCTTGTTCAGTGGATTGATTGTCTTGTCCTGTCAATGCCTCAGCCAGTGGAATTGAATCGTCTGACAGTTGAACAAGTCCTTTTGGATCTGGCAAGATTCGAATCCAGCACCCATACTTTGCCAGTGCTGACAGGGATGGTGGTTGTGCTTGAACAGGTTGCTCGGCGACATGTTCACTGTCCGGTGATTCGGCTTTTCGCTGTTCATGAAGGTAATCCTCTAGAAGCAGGGAGGTGAACGCTTGTCGCTGAGCACTTGAAGAGGCGTTCAGGCAAGAGAGGTCCTTCCAAAGGCATGGAATAACGGCAGCATGCCACTTCTTGTTGACACGTGCACACTGTACCAGATCCTGTCGGCCCAGAAGCCCGAACACAATGTCGTCGAGTTCCTGAATGCCGAACATAGTTGCGATGAGGAGAGAAGCGATGAGGGGACTGACAGGAGAGGAAACGATTGGGTGTGCAAAGAGTGCAAAGACAGCTTCGCCCGAAACTTTAAGCACGTGGTGGCGTCTCCTGTCACACTACGTGGCCATGCACCAGCCAGAGGAGAGCGCTATTATCGGCACCACCCATGGACGATGATTCTTGCAACTGACTCGTCTATTCAGTGACCTACATCTACTTATCTATAGTCAATCTCTCGTCTCTACCAGTCTTTGAATTCATCGCGCCGCTGATGGGCTCTCCTCAGGTCAAATTGCACGACTTGTTTACCACCGTCATCACTTTCATCAAGGCCACGGAGAACACGGAGCTTTGGCCAGTGCTCCTGCCATCCACTGAATCTCCTTGATACCGATCTTTGGCTTCATACCCAAAACATTCAACTCCTTCAGCCTTGTCAGTTCAGAGAGCTTGTGAAGCCCACTCTCCAGTGACATTTCCAGACAATCGAGCTGAGTCTCAACTGCACTCTGGCGATAGTAATATGTGCATCCTTCAGGTATGTCTCCCAACGACAACGTCTCCAAGTTTGTCAACCGTGCCAATCGATCGTATACAAGGCCCTGGATCTCTCGGCCTTGGCCGGGATGCTCCTCGTCAATAACCCCAACTCCCTTCAGCTCTGGTCTTGGGATATGTCCGATATCAACCTTCAGCACCTTGAGAGAAGTCTCACATAGCCACGCCTTAAGTTCGCCCGTATGGGAATCCTGATCAATAAAAATATCGCCCTGGATGCTGCTACGACCAAAAATACCATGAAAGGTGTGGAGGTTTGGGCAGGAAGAAAGTATCTCCACGAATTCAACGTCGTGAATACCGTCGCAAGGCATGCGTAATACCGACCTTCCATCCGTTCCGTAATGCAGATGGGAGACTTCCAACTTGGTCTGGCTTGATGGTAGAGTATCGACGGGCACCATCTCCTATGGTGATCTCGTTGAGGTTGGGCATGTATTCTAACATATTCTCAGCGATGCCTTCGGCGGCTCCTCGGCGAAATTTGCTGACCTCTATTCTCTCTACTTGACTGCATCGTTTGTAGAGCCATGACCAGAACGTGGTGGGCTGTAGAGATCCAGCGCAACTTTGTGGACGGAGGACGAGTTCCTTGAGAGATGACCATTCTGTTGATTCTGTCCCTGGCCCCTCTTCTTCCGCATCAAAATCCTCATCATACCCAACATAGATATTCAATCTGTCATCGTACAGGTACTCAATCTCGAGAGTCAGCTTCTGTAGTGTGGTTGAACATCGACCCAGTAGACGCTTTAGTTTCCATAGCTCGCCTCGTTTTCCACGGTAATGCCTCAACGGATAGATGGCGCACGCGGGGAAGCACAAGCTGTGCGACTGTCTCATTGAGGGGGCTCGATTCAAGCGTATCATATTCCAAGGTATAGTGTGGCAGCTGCGCCGCTTGGTGACGCTTGAAGAAATGAAGGAGCAACTCTTGTTCAGTGAATTGATTGTCCTGTCCTGTCAGCGCTTGTGCCATTTGAATTGAATCGTCTGACAGTTGAACAAGTCCTTTTGGATCTGGCAAGATTCGGATCCAGCAACCATACTTTGCCAGTGCTGACGGGGATGGTGGTTGTGCTTTCACAGGTTGCTCAGCAACATGTTCATCCTTCTGCAATTCGGCTTTTCGCTGTTCTTGAAGGTAATCCTCTACAAGCAGGGAGGTGAATGCTTGTCGCTGAGCACTGGAAGAGGCGTTCAGGCACGAGAGGTCCTTCCAAAGATATGGAATAACGACAGCGTGCCATTTCTTGTTGACTAGTGTACACTGCGCCAAGTCCTGTGGCTGCAGCTGCCTGCATACCATGTCGTCGAGTTCAGGAATGTCGAACATAGTTGCGATGAGGAGAGACGCGATGAGAGGATGAGGAGAAGACCGAGGGGAGAGGAAGTAATAAGTAGGTGCCAAAGCAGAAAAAGGCAATTAACGTTTCGAGGGCAGCATCTTATCCAGGGCACGTCCTGTATTGGATTCTGCTTGTTTCTGGTCAATCTCTCGGGTCTCTGCTAATGATCGGATTCACGAATTCACGGTGCCAGCTATAGGAGCTCTCATCAGGTTAATCTTAGGATGGTGTTCCTGTAGCCATTGTACAGCCGCTTTGGTCCCTTCATCCCTTTCATCAAGACCACGGAGGACACGGAGCCTTGGCCAATGTTCCGTCATCCACTGAACCTCCCCGATGCCGATTCTCGCCTTCATACCAAGGACATTCAACTCTTTCAGCTTTGATAGTTCAGAGAGCTTGTGAAGTCCACTCTCCAATGACATTTCCAGACAATCGCGCTGAATCCGGACCTCCCTCGACCAAGATAAAGTGACTTCTTCAGGTATGTCACCCAACGACAACGTCTCCAAGTTTGTCAAGCGTGCCAGTCGATCGTATACACGGCCCTGGATCTCACGCCCTTGACCGGGATGCGCCTCTTCAGTAACCCCATATCCTTCCAACTCCGGCCTTGGGATATGTCCGATGCCAACCTTCAGCACCTTGAGAGAACTCTCGCATAGCCATGTCTTGAGTACGCTCGTGTCGGGATCCTGATCAACAAACGCATTGCTGTTGAGGCCCATCCGACCAGCAATGCCACAGAAGGTATTGAGATTTGGAGAGGAAGAAAGCATTTCCATAAGCTCACTAGTTTGATAACTGACGGGATCCATGCGTATCACTTCAATTATAGGGAAGTGCTTCCGGATGGCGCCCCTCGAACGAAACATAAACTTCACAGGCATCCTCAAAACGATCGTTTTCCATCCGTTACGCGATCCAGAGAGGAGACTTCGCACTCGGTCTGGCTTGATGGCTGAGTATCGGGAAGTACCATCTCCTATGGTGATCTCGTTGAGGCGAGGCATGTACTTTAAAATGTCCTTGCTGATGCTTTCGGCGGCTCCTCGACGAAACTTGCTGACCTCTATTCTCTCTACTTGATCACATCGCTCGTAGAACCATGACCAGAACGTGGTGGGCTGAGGAGTTCCAACGCAATCTCGTGGACAGAGGACAAGTTCCTTGAGAGATGACCATTCTGCTGAACTTGTCGTATCCGGTTCCTCTTCTTCTGTATTGAAATCTGGGTCATACCCAACATAGACATTCAATCCATCATCGTAGTGGTAGTCAATCTCGAGTGTCAGCTTCTCCAATGTGGTTGAACATCGACCCAGTAGACGCTTTAGTTTCCATAGCTCGCCTCGTTTTCCACGGTAAGATGCCTCAACGGATAGATGGCGCACGCGGGGAAGCACAAGCTGTGCGACTGTCTCATTGAGGGGGCTCGATTCAAGTGTATCATATTCCAAGGTATAGTGTGGCAGCTGCGCCGCTTGGTGACGCTTGAAGAAATGAAGGAGCAACTCTTGTTCAGTGAATTGAATGTCCTGTCCTGTCAGCGCTTGTGCCATTTGAATTGAATCGTCTGACAGTTGAACAAGTCCTTTTGGATCTGGCAAGATTCGAATCCAGCAACCATACTTTGCCAGTGCTGACGGGGATGATGGTTGTGCTTGAACAGGTTGCTCAGAGACATGTTCATCCTTCTGAAATTCAGCTTTTCGCTGTTCTTGAAGATAATCCTCTTGAAGCAGTGCGGTGAAGGCTTGTCGCTGAGCACTTGAAGAGGCGTTCAGGCAAGAGAGGTCCTTCCAAAGATATGGAATAACGACAGTATGCCACTTCTTGTTGACTCGTGCACACTGTGCCAGATCCTGTGGCCTCAGCTGCCTGCACACCATGTCGTCGAGTTCTGGAATGTCGAACATAGTTGCGATGAGGAAAGAAGCGATGAGGAGAAAAGGAAGGGGATGAGGAGTACAAAGACAGCAGACGTGCGGCGAATTGCTTCGCCCTAGAAACTTTAAACGCGGGCGTTCCTCACTCTGTACCAGAGGAGTTTACTCGTCCACAGTGACCTGCATCAATTCTTTTTTAGTATTGAAATCTACTTGTCAAACGTCAAAAGTCAATGTCGCCTTCGAGAACCGGTCTCTACCAGTGTTCGAATTCATTGTGCCAGTGCTCTCATCACATCAATCTCAGGATGGTGTTCCTGTAGCCATCGCATGGCTTGTTTTCCGTCATCATCACTTTTACCAGGACCACGGAGGCCACGGAGGACACGGAGCCTTGGCCAGTGCTCTGTCATCCACTGAACCTCTTTGACACCGATCTTTGTCTTCATACCCAAGACATTCAACTCTTTCAGCTTTGTCAGCTTTGAAAGCTTGTGAAGTCCACTCTCCAATGACATTTCCAGACAGTCTTCCTGAGTCTGAGTCCTTCTCAACCAAGATAAAGTGTCTTCTTCCGGTAGGTCTCCCAAGGATAATGTCTCCAGGTTGGTCAATCGCGCCAGTCGATCGTACATCAGGCCCTGTATCTCTCGTCTTTGGCCAAGATATTCCTCCATCGTCGACTGATCTCCCTCAGATTCTGGTCTTGGGATGCCACCAACCTTGAGCCTGAGAACCTTGAGGGAGAGCTCACATGCCCATGCCTTGAGCACTCTAGTCTCGGGATCCTGACCGATAAACACCTTAGGATCCTGTTGGTAACAATGGGTACCACCACACAAAGTATGAAGATTTGGAGACGAAGAAAGTATTTCCACCATCTCATTGCCGTCAAACGTGCATGATCGGTCCATGTAAAACGCCTCGAGCGTAGAAAAGTGTTTCCGGATCTCATCCATTGAATAAGACATGAATCTCGCAGGTCTCATCAGTCGTATCACCTTCCATCCGTTCCGTGATCCAGAAAGGAGGCTTGTTATCCGGTCTGGCTTAATGGTAGAGCCATTATATGTACCATCTCCTATGGTGATCTCGTTGAGGTGAGGCATGTGCTTTGACATATTCTCAGCGATGCCTTCGGCGGCTCCTCGGCGGAAATTGCTGATCTCTATTCTCTCCACTTGACCACATTGCTTGTACAACCATGACCAGAACGTGGTGGGTTGTAGATTACCAACGCACTCTTGTGGATAGAGAATGAGTTCCTTGAGAGATGGCCATTCTGTTGATCCAACTGTCTCTGGCTCCTCTTCTTCCGTATCGAAATTCTCATCATAATCGACATAAGAACTCCATGAGTCACCGTACTGGTAGTCAATCTCGAGAGTCAGCTTCTCCAGTGTGGTCGAGCATTGACCCAATAGACGCCTCAGCTTCCATAGCTCGCCTCGCTTGCCGTGATAAGATGCATGAACGGTCAGATGGCGTACACGAGGAAGTATAAATTCCGCGATGACATTCTCGGTATCGTCGGATTTGTATTGCCCGTATTCCAAGCAAAAGAGTGATGGTTGAGCGCTTTTGCAGTGCTTGAAGAGATGAAGTAGCAGTTCCCATCCCGTCGGTCTCTTGCGCCGTTCATTTGATTCTTCGGGTTGTTCCTCCCCCTGATCTTGAAAGAGTAGTACCGTCTGAATTGCGCTGCCCGTGAGTAGAAGATAAGAGCTCAGATCCGGCAAAACTCGAACACAAGGGCCATACTTTGCCAGAACAGACGGTGGATTAGATAATCGTGAATGTTCAAGGTGATCCAGGCCAAGCTCCAGGTCCCACGTCTCACGTTGTCGTTGTTCATGATGGTAGCTCTCCAGAAGCAATGCGCCGAAGACTCGCTTCTGGGTAATAGAAGCGGCATCCAACCATGAGAGATCACCCCAAAGGTACGGGATAACAATGGAGTGCCACTCCTTACTCACTCGTACGCACTTTGCCAGGTCCTGTGGTTTCAGCAACTTGAACACCATGTCATTGAGTTCCTGAATGTCGAACATGGTCGCGATGGGGGAAGGACTGATGGGTGAAGTGATGAGTAAAGAGGTGAGACGTTGCCACGTTGCCGCAGCAAGGGCTTCGCCCTCAAGATCAAAACGAGGGTGGTGCGCTCTTTGGGTGGAATTTTATTCAACTCACTTTACGATGAAATCACAGCAGCGTGATCTTAGGATAGTGCTCTCGCAACCACTCCGCCGCTTCCTTGCCAGGCCCTAGGGTATTAAGTCCATGGACGACCTGCAGTCTTGGCCAGTGCTCCGCCATCCATTTGGCCTCTTCGACACCAATCTTCGTCGCCATATCCCATACACTCAGTTCTCGCACATTCCTCAATCCCGAAAGCTTGCCTAGTCCACTCTCCAGCGACAGCTCTAGGCAATCATGCGGGCGCTCCACTCTAAACATCCGGGCCCTGGTAGGTTCGTAAGGCTTGTTGCCTAACCACAACGTTTCCAAGTTGGTGAAACGCGCCAATCGGTCATAGACTCGGCTCTGGATCTCTTGTGCCTGATCAGGCTCCACACCAATCTCAACATTCAAATCAGGTCTTGGAATATCCTTGATCCTGTGAATGAACTTCTTGAGTGAGGCCTCACATGCCCAAGTCCTGGGTGCGTCTGTGTTAGGATCCCAGTCGATAAGCACGTCGCTGCTAAAAGCGTAACCAGCAGCGTCGCCATGCACGGTATGCAGATTCGGACAGGAGGAGAGCACTTGTAGCAGGTCAAGTCCGTGGAGTCCGCTCGTATGTCGATCCATGCGCAGCTCTTGGAGCATGGGAAAGTGTCTCCTCATGGCATCCAACGAATCGTTTCCAAATCTCGCGGTTCCTTTCAACCTCACCACCTTCCATCCTTGACGAGAGCCATGGAGTATCTCGGCAACTCGGTCTTCATTCATTGTGGAGATGGGGAAATCTTCTTCGGGATTGTGCCCCAAAGTTATCTCGTTGAGGAGAGGCATGTGGTCCAACATGTTTCTTGCAATGCTTGAAGCGGTCCCTCGACGGAACTTGCTGACATCCAATCTCTCGACCTGTCCACACCTCTTGAAGAACCATGACCAGAACGTGGAGGGCTGTAACTCACCAACGCATGATCGTGGATAAAGAACCAAGTCCTTTAGAGATGTCCACTTGCTTGACTCGATTGCCTCAGATCCCTCTTCCTCCTTGTCGAAATCTTCGTCATAACCTCAAGAGTCAATCGTTTCAAAGATGTTGAACATTGACACAGTAGGTACTTTAGCTTCCAGAGCTCCCCACGCCTGCCGCGGCAAGATGCTTGAACAGATAGATTGTGCACCCGAGGAAGTACAAGTTCACCGATTTCCTTAATGCGCTCG
>Ga0247824_10000786_pt1 | contig 16626 bp, 14 predicted proteins | sample 13C_PalmiticAcid_FD_194412 | JGI IMG/M metagenome (GOLD analysis project Ga0247824, IMG submission 194412) | Soil microbial communities from agricultural site in Penn Yan, New York, United States - 13C_PalmiticAcid_Day48 | ecosystem: Environmental > Terrestrial > Soil > Agricultural land... | reverse complement strand
GCTTACACCCTGCGAGACCGCGGCATCTGCAGCCGGCGCCGCAGGGTGTAAGCTATCGCCCTCGGAACCTGAACAAAGTGAAGGGCTACCACGACATCGTCGGCGACGGAGGGTCCAGAGTCCTCGAGCAGGTCGCCGAACAGCGGACGCGTATAACCGACGGGCTCGCCGGGGTGCGCCACCTCGTGGCCATCGGCTCTGGCAAGGGAGGGGTGGGCAAGAGCACCTTGACGCTCCACCTCGCAGGCGCTCTCCGCGCCAAGGGACTTCGGGTGGCGGTGTTCGACGCGGATTTCAACGGGCCCTCATTGGCGCGCATGTCGGGTGTCCAGCAGGCAATGTTCGTTCCCGGCAGCGACAAGGTAACGCTCCCGCGGAGCAGTAACGGAATCGGTGTGTTCTCGATGGGGTCGCTGATACCGGAATCAGAGGCGCTGGAATTCGAGAGCGCGGCGCGCGGAGAGTCTCATACCTGGCGCGCTACCAGAGAGTTCGCTCTGCTCGGGGAGATTCTCGGATCCTTCGACTGGGGAACGCTCGATCTTCTGCTATTCGATCTACCGCCAGGCGCGGAGCGGACCGTTCAGTACGCCGACTTTCTCGGGCCGCGAAGCTTTTTCGTGCTGGTGACGATCCCTTCCGAAGTCGCGCGCGGCGTGGTCGCTCGCTCGGTCGCCGCCCTGGCGAAGGGACACCATCGCATGCTTGGTTATGTCGAAAACATGAGCGGCTACTATTGCCGCGACTGCGACGCCGTCAAACCGCTCTTCATCTCACCCGAGGTTTCCAACCTTGAAATCCCCTGCCTCGGGACCGTTCCATTCGACCCCGAGCTTGCGCGGCACTGCGATTTGGGAATGCCGTTTGAAGGACTACGCGAAACGCCCGTGGGTCGCGCCCTCGACCAGATTGCGCAGCGGCTTCTGGAGAGCTCGCAGGCCGCTGAAGATGTCGGCCTTCATGGTAATGGGACATAGAAGGTTCATTCTCAGGGGGTCTCGGCGATGAAATTTCTGTGTGTTCCCTGCGACAGCCCGATGAAGCTCCAGACTGTCGGCCCGCCCGAGCGCGGCTCGCTGTCCGTCGTCTACTCCTGTCCTGAGTGCGGCTACGAGATGGCGATGCTCACCAATGCGTACGAAACACAGGTCGTGCAGTCACTCGGGGTGCGCATTGGTCCTGATGCAGGCGACAAGGCCGACACGACACCAACCAGCAAGTGTCCGTTCACCGCGATGATTCCGCCTGACGCGCCGAAGCCGCTCGGCGAAGGCGTGACGACGGATGGTTCGTCCCACGCTACGAGCCAGGTCGCGTCGACTGAGCCGGCATCCGTGACGTGGACGGCCGCCGCGGAAGCTCGGCTCGAGAATGTTCCCGCGTTCGTGCGGCCCATGGCCCGGACAGGCATCGAGAGGTTCGCGCGCGAAAACGGAGCGCTCGAAGTGGACGAGAAAATCCTCGATGCCGCACGCGAATTCTTCGGCATGTAACAAAATGAGCAGCCCGGCGTTCGAACGTCCCTACGTCATTTCCTGGAACCTCACCTACCGGTGCAATCTCGCCTGCGAGCACTGCTATCTCGACGCGGGTCCCAAGCCGCTGGTCGACACGCAGAACTTCGCCGACCGGAGCGAGCTCGGTACCGAGGAATGCTTCAAAGTCATCGACGAAATCGCCGCGTTCGCGCCTGAATGCCTGACGATCCTGACCGGAGGCGAGCCGCTCCTGCGGCGCGACATCCTCGAGATCGTCCAGCGTGCGGCGGAGCGCGGGCTCTGGGTCGTCGTCGGCACCAACGGCGTGCGCATCAGCGAGAACGTGGCGAGGCGTCTCGCCGACGCTGGGGCGCGCGGGCTCTCGCTCTCACTCGATGCTCTCGATCCCGACCGTCACGACCAATTCCGCAGGGTGCGCGGTGCCTGGCGGAACACGGTGGAAGGGGCGGAGATCCTGAACCGGACCGGGCTCCCGTTCATCGTGCAGACGACTGCCGGCTCGCACAATCTCGATGAGCTCGACGCGATCGCCGACTTCGCGCACGATCGGCTCGCGGCGAAGGTGTGGAACCTCTACTTCCTGGTGCCGACAGGGCGCGGTCAGTTCGTATCCGACATGACCCCGGCGCAGTACGACGAGGTGCTCACCGCGCTCTACCGAATCCAGCGGAAGTACGACCGGCGGATGCTCGTGAACGCGAAGTGCGCTCCGCACTACATCAAGACTCTTCTGGAGAATGCCCTTCCACCCGTCTCAGAGCCGGCGGGTGCCGAGAACGATCCGATGACAACGGATGCCGGCCAGGCTCAGGGCCCCTCGGGTTTCTCGCGGATCAGAACTTACTCCGGAGGAGCCGGCGGGTGCCCGGCGGGTACGCACTACATGGGCATCCGGCCGAATGGGGATGTCACTCCGTGCCCGTATTTACCCGTGTTTGCGGGATCGCTCCGCAGAGAGAAGCTTTCGGAGCTCTGGGCGTCGTCAGAGTTGTTTACCGGGATCCGCCACCGCGCCTCACTGGGTGGACGCTGCGGTGCGTGCGAAATGAACGCGCACTGCGGCGGCTGCCGGGCCCGCGCCTACGGTATGACGGGCGACCTGATGGCCGAAGATCCCCTCTGCACGCACACGCCAGGGAAGTTCATAGGGTCTCCGCTTCTCGCGTTGCGCGGACCTGGTGCCACCGTGTCAGGGCCGTTCGCGAACGGCCCCGACACCGAGGGGCCTGCGCCTGTCCAATACGGACGCGAATCCACAACCACGATTGCGTGGGACGACGCGGCTACCGAGCGCATGAAGAGGATCCCCGCGTTCGTTCGAGGGATGGTCGTCAAGGCCGTCGAGGAGTCCTGCCGGAAGAGCGGAATCAGCCGCGTCACGTCCGAGGAGCTCGAACGGATACGCGCGCGAATGCCGACACCGAAGATGTTTGGGTCACAGGTTCTTTAACGGAAGGGATCAGAACCCGCCTCGAGCTGCTCCTTGACCTTTTCCGCCATCCACTTCCAGAACTCTTCGGCGCTCAGGACGGTGACGAAGCCACGCATCCGGTAGTGGCCCAGGCCGCAGAGCTGCGCGCACGCGATCTCATACTGGAATTCCGCCTTCCCCGTTCGAGTCCGCATTTCCGCGGTCGTCACATCGGGAACGAACCAGATGGGAATCGTGAGGCCGGGGATGGCGTCCTGCTTCACGCGAAATTCGGGCACGCCGAAGCTGTGAATGACGTCCTTGCTCCTGAGCTTCACGATCACTGGCGTGTTGACGGGCAGATACAGCTGATTGAGCGTAACCACGTCGTCCTTCGCGGCAGGATCGGAACGATCGACTCCGAGCGGATTCGTCTGGACGTCGATGAGCTTGATGTCTGTTTTGCCGAATACCTTGTCGGCACCGGAGTAGCGGACGTTCCAGGCGAATTGCTCGCCGGTGACGTTCACGACGAGCGCGTCGCTCTCCGCCGGACGGCGGTCCACTCTCGCCGCCCAGAGCGGAATCGAGAATCCGAACAGGAGTACCAGTTCGACCACGAGAACGCCAACCTCGAGGTAGCTCGACGTGTGCGACGTGGTCCCCTTGTAGTTCGCCACCGGATTGCGCGATCGCCGGAAACGAATCAGCGCGTAGGCAAAGTACGAGCCCCACCCGACGAACAGGACGAACATGAACACGTGTGTCCAGCCTATGAGGCTGTCGATCTGCCCGCCGTGAGTCGCGGCGAGCGGCGGCAGTCCGAGCCATTCAGTCATGATGTTCTCGACGCTCCTTGGAGTTCCGACCATTCGCTGTCGAGGTCCATTTCAGCGATGCGCTTCGCGCGGTTGCGGAGATAGAGAAAGAACCCGACGAACGCCCCCTGCACCGCCAGCGTGATCACCAGCAGCACGAGGATGCCCAGTTTCGCCCCGTCGATCATCGAGGTTTCCTCCGCCCCGAAGCACACCGGGCAGGCGAGGAGGCTGCCACTGCCGCCGATCAGGACGAGAGCGGCCGTGGCGAGGCACGTCGCACGGCGTGTCGTCGGTCGCCCGTCGCTCGTCCTCATCGCAGCGTCCTCGTCTTGCGCAAAAACCAGGAGTCATAGAAGACGAGACCGAGCGAAAGAGCAAATGACGTGATGGCGGCGACCAGGGTTCCGATCCCCTCCTGCCGCCCGTACTGAGCGAGGCACCAGATCCCGAACAGCGCCGCAAGGGCGGCGGAGAGCAGGATCAGAAGCGCGTGGAACCACCTGAGATTCATTCGTGAATCCAGAAGCCGTTGCCGTGAGTGACGACGGGAAGAGCCAGCAGCGCGGCGAAGAACACAATGGTCAGCAGGAGGACGGCGTAGATCAACTTCTTCTCGGAGATCAGGTGCATGAAGTAGCACGCCACCAGCGATCCCTTGACCGTCGCCACGAGCAGCGCCACGCTGACGGCGGCTGCGACCGGAAGGTGGAGGTACGAGATCGCCACCGTGATGATCGTCAAAACCATGAGCACGACGAAGACGGTGATGTAGACCCTGACGTGCCTGTCGATGTCAACGGCGTGGTCGCTCGTCACGTGATCGGTGGTCATGAACGTCGCCTACAGAAGATACAGAGTCGGAAAGAGGAAGATCCAGACCAGATCCACGAAGTGCCAGAAGAGACCTGAGTTCTCCACCCGGTTGGTGAACCACACCGGATTCGTCTTCCACAGCTTCGATCCGGGGCCCAGCAGGTACGCGTTCACCGCCATCCCGCCGATCACGTGGAGCATGTGCAGCCCCGTCAGCGTGAAATAGATGGCGAGAAAGTTGTTGGTGCTCGGGAAGAGCTCGTCGTGGAACTTGTGGCTGTATTCGAAATACTTCACCACGAGGAACACGAATCCGAGGAGGACAGTGGCCCCCATATACATCCGAAAGGTCCCCAGGCGTCCGCGCATCAGCGACGCCCAGGCCATGACCATGGTGACGGAGGACGAGATCAGGACGAGCGTGTTGAACGTGGCGAGCGGGACGTTCAGAATCGAATCTCCCCTCGGCCAGGTTGTCGCCCCGGTCCGGATCAGGATGTAGCTCGCGAACAGCGCCCCGAACAGCATGACTTCCGAGGCCAGGAAGAGCCAGATGCCGATCTTGCCATTGGTCAGGCCCGTGTCGCGGCGGATCTCTACGGTGTAAGGAATGTCCATCAATTCAACCTTCGTTGACGCATTATTCGCAGACGCTTACGCCTCGTGCTGCGGCAAGAAATCACGGGGGGCGCCAGGAACGCTGTACTCGTAGGGTCCCCGGTGCGCCTCCGGCGCGACTGCGAAATTGCCGTGCGGGGGAGGCGAGGGCGCCGCCCACTCGATGGTCGTCGCCTGCCACGGGTTGTCGCCGACCTTCTCGCCCTTCCAGATGCTCCAGAAGAAATTGAAGATGAAGGGAAGCTGGAAGATCGCGAGGATCCACGCGCCCCAGGAGGAGACGACGTTCAGGTGCAGCACCGGCTGCGCGAAGTCGTAGCTCGCGCCGCCGTCGAACAGGCGCCGTGAAACGCCGGCGAGCCCCAGCATGAACATCGGCATGAAGATCACGTTCATGCAGATGAACGAGCCGGCAAAATGGATCTTGCCGAGCGTCTCGTTCATCCTCCGCCCGGTTGCTTTAGGGAACCAGTAATAGACCCCCGCAAAGAGCGCGAAGATCGTTCCCGGTGCGACGACGTAATGGAAGTGGGCGATGACGTAGTACGTGTCGTGGAGCGGGATGTCCGCGACGTTCAAACCGAGCGGAAGCCCGGTCAGCCCCCCGATGCCGAACATTGGAAGAAAGCCGAGCGCGAAAAGCATGGGGGTATTGATGCGGATCGATGCGCCCCACAATGAGAGGAGCAGCGCCGTAAGGATCACGACCGACGGGATCGAGATGATCATCGTCGTCGTCTGGAAGAACGTCGCCATCGCCGTACCCATCCCGGTCATGAACATGTGGTGCGCCCACACGATGAACGACATGAAGCCGAGGAACACGAGCGACCACACCATCGACCGGTAACCCCACAAGGGTTTCCGCGTGTTGTTCGCGATGATCTCCGCCACGATGCCCATGGCGGGCAGTATCAGCACGTAGACTTCCGGGTGCGCCAGGAACCAGAAGAGGTGCTGCCACAGAAGCGGATTGCCGCCGCCGGCGTTGGCGACAACCTGGCCGCTGACGACGAGGCCGGTCGGGAGGAAGAAGCTCGTGCCCGCCAGCCGATCCATCAACTGCATGATCCCCGCGGCCTCGAGCGGCGGGAAGGCGAGCAGAAGAAGGAAGGCGGTGACGAACTGGGCCCACACGAAGAATGGGAACCGCATGAAGGTGAGACCCTTCGCGCGGAGCTGGATCGTCGTGGTGATGAAGTTCACCGCGCCCAGCAGCGATGAGGTGATCAGGAAGATCATCCCGATCAGCCACCACGTCTGCCCCCCGGTTGCCAGCACCGAGAGCGGCGCGTAAGAGGTCCATCCGGACTGCGCGGCGCCACCGGGAACGAAAAAGCTGGCGAGCATCGTGACGCCGCCGAGGAAGAAGAACCAGTAGCTCGCCATGTTGAGCCGCGGGAACGCCATATCCTGGGCGCCAATCTGGAGCGGAAGGACGAAGTTCCCGAACCCTCCGACGGCGACCGGGACCACCCCGAGGAAGACCATGATGGTGCCGTGCATCGCCCCGAGCTCGTTGTAGAAGTCGGGGAGCATCGTGCCGCCGGGCATCCGGGCCTCGCCGAACAGCGTGCCAAGCAGAGGTATCGCGGCGCCCGGGTACGCGAGCTGCCAGCGCATGAGCATCATCAACGAGAAGCCGAAGAAGAGGAACAGCAGACCAGTGATGCCGTACTGGATGCCGATGACCTTGTGGTCCGTGGAGAAGACGTACTTGCGCCAGAAGCCCAGCTCCTCGTGATGAACTTCGTGCGCGACGTGTGCCTTGGATCCCTTGGGTACGACGACGGCGGCCGGGTCACTCATTCGCCTTGTCTCCGGGTCGCCAGGCCGCTAAGAATGCCCGGCCTGGATGGGAAATGATGCCGATATGGGTCACATTCCGCTACTTGGCGGGGGTCGTGAATTTGAAGTTCTGGCTCTTCGTTTCGTTGGCGCCAACCGTAACGGTGGCGGTCTGCGTCCCCAGCCTCTCGTGCCAGGCGGTGATCTCGTAGGTGCCCGGATCGAGGCCTGAGATCGTGTACTTCCCGTCGGTGCCCGTCGCCGAAAAGAAAGGATGTGTGAAGGCGCCCAGGTAGGCATTCATCCACGGGTGCACGTCGCACTTGATCTGGAACATCGGCTCCGCCTTGTCGAACGTGGCGGTTGCCTCCTTGACATTTCCCGGCATCGGCCGGTTGAATCCTCGGTTGATCTTGGGAAGGGCGTGGACGTTGTGGAGTATGCCGTCGGAGTTCAGGATCTTGTACGCCTGACCCACCATGATCCCCTGCACGTGCGGCACGTACTGACAGCCTTTCTGGTCGAGCGTCACTGGAGTCTTCGGCGCGGGCCAGGTCTTGCCTGCGGGCAGCCCCTTCGAGACCCACACCATGATGTTCCCCATCGTATTGCCGTTGCCGAGGACGAGCATCTCGTTCGGCACGGGCGCGGAATGCTTCTTCGCGCACGCGGGGTCGGCGTCCATGGCCAGCGGCTTGAGTGGAGGGACTTTCCCGTCAAAGGTGATGGTCCCGTTTATGGACGATGCGGCGACCGCGAGGCCCGGCCACATCGTCGCCGCTACCACTCCAGCCGCCACGCACAGCCCCTTCGCCGTCCGGCGCATGCTCGTTTGCTTCATCATCGCAAAACCTCGCCTCCGTTATCGTCGTCGTTGCCGACGACGCGGTGATTTCCTGGAACGGGCCGACAATACACCGACCCCGCGATCCGGGCAAGTTCTGAGCGGTCGAGCTATTACATGTTCTCGAACGCGAGCGACTCGGCGAGCCTCGGATCACGCAGCGGTACGAGCGCCTGCCGTCGCATCAGCCAGCTGGCCGCCGCCACGAAGCACCCGCCCACCGCGACGAACGCGGCCACATCGAGAGCTGACGGACGAACGCCTTCGGGATGGAGTGTCGGCATGACCTGCCAGTAGAGGTCCACGTAGTGCATGGCGAGGAGCCACGCTCCGCCCAGGGCAAGCGTCGATCCCCTGCGTTTGACGGCGCGTCCCATCAGGTAAAGAAACGGAGCTCCGAAGTGTCCCGCCATGAGGATGAGAGAGACTGCCTTCCAGGATCCCTCGATCCGCGCCTTGAAAAAAATCGTTTCCTCGGGGAGGTTCGCGTACCACATGAGGAAGAACTGTGAGAACGCGATGTAAGCCCAGAACGCGGTGAAGGCGAAGAGGAACTTTCCGACGTCGTGCAGGTGCTCCGGGGTGATGACCGTGTCGAGCAGCCCCGCGCTGCGCATTGCCACCGCAACAACCGAGAGCAGCGCGATGAATCCGACGAACGAGCCGGCGAAGAAATACACGCCGAACATGGTCGAGTACCAGTGCGGCGTCAGCGACATGATCCAGTCGACAGAGGCGAAGGTCTGGGTGAGCGCGAGGACGATGATACTGGGCCCCGCGATGCGGCGCAGGCGGGCCGACACGCGGGCATCCCCGCTTACGTCCTGACCGCGCGAGCCGCGGTAGTACAGAAGGGCGATGAACGACCAGATGACGAAGTAGACCGCCGCACGGATCAGGAAGAACGGTACGTTGAGATACGGCGACTTCCAGCGCAGCAGCGCATCGCGCTCGGCAGCGCCGGGTACGGTCCAGGAGTAAAGATCGTGCAGACCGAGCAGCAGCGGCAGAAAGAGCGCGGCCATCACTGGGACCATTGCGAAGGTCGTCTCTCCGATGCGTCGCAGTACGATGCCCCATCCGCCCTGGGACGCGTACTGGATCAGCACGAAGAAGAGCGCGCCGAGTGACAGGCTCAGAAAGAACAGAAACGACACGAGCCAGGAGAAAAAGAACTGCTTCGGGTTGGACGCCCCGAGCATCGCGCACGCCAGCGCGCCCAGCAGGGCGCAGACGGCGCTGATGACCGGAACGCGGTTCCACGAGTGCCCCGGCGGAATCGTCGCCTGTTCGGGCCGCAGCGCCACCTGATCGCGTTCGGACATTCAGGACTCCAGGAGCTCGACGCTTCGTGCGCCCAGTGACTCCAGCAACTTCCGGGTGGCCGACGAATCGAATCGGGGATCCCACGATTCGATCGAGATGAAGAAGGCGTCGTCGGTCACGCGCTCGAAGACCCTGGATCGAAAGAGCGGATGGTGATGCATCGGGAGCCGGTTCAGACCGAGCATGCCGAGCACGGCGCCGAGCGCGGCGAAGAGCACGCCGACTTCGAACGTGATCGGAATGAAGGCCGGCCAGGAGTTGAACGGTTTGCCGCTGATCACCAGGGGATAGGCCTTGACGTGGACCCACCACTGCAGGAGGAACCCGAGCGCCGCCCCCGTGAGTCCCATGACAAGGACGATCCAGGGAAGCGGGGAGCGGCGGAGTCCCATTGCTCCCTCGAGACCATGGACGGGAAACGGGGTGTGGGCATCCCACCGCGTGAAACCCGCGTCACGCACCCGCTGGCACGCGTGATAGAGGTCAGCCGGCGTCGCAAATTCCGCAAGGATTCCGTAGTGGGGACCCTTCGGGAGTTGGTTGAGGAGCAGCGGGCCTGCCACGAGCGAGCGAAGCGAGTCGAGTGGCATCAGGCGGCTCCCTCGGGTGCCGGCGTGTGCGTACCGCGTGATGGCGGCGTCGCGCCGCGATCCCTGATCGCCCGTTCGGGACCGGGCTGCCAGTGCGGATCCGCCTGCGGCAGGACGGTTTTGACTTCGGCGGTTGCCACCATTGGAAGAAAGCGCACGAACAGGCAGAACATCGTGAAGAACAATCCGAAGCTCCCGAGCAGACAGGACACGTCCCAGATCGTGGGAGTGAAGTAGCCCCACGCCGATGGGAGGAAGTCACGGTGCAGCGAGGTGACGATGATCACGAAGCGCTCGAACCACATGCCGATGTTGATGACGATCGACATGAGGAAGAGGATCGGGATGCTGGTGCGCGCCTTTTTGAACCAGAAGATCTGAGGGCTGATCACGTTGCAGCTGATCATCGTCCAGTACGCCCAGGCGTAGGGGCCGCCTGCGCGGTTCAGGAACGTGAAGATCTCGTAGGGGTTGCCGCTGTACCAGGCGGTGAAGAACTCGGTCGCATAGGCGAAGCCCACCATCGTGCCGGTCACGAGCATGATCTTCGCCATGTAGTCGAAGTGCCGCAGGGTGATGATGTGCTCCAGGTGGAAGGCGACGCGGCAGATCACCATGAGCGTCAGCACCATGGCGAACCCGGAGAAAATTGCGCCGGCGACGAAGTAGGGCGGAAAGATCGTCGCATGCCATCCGGGGAGAACGGAGGTCGCGAAATCCATCGAGACGACCGAATGAACCGAGAGGACCAGCGGCGTCGCGAGGGCTGCGAGAACGAGATAGGCGCTTTCGTAATGGTGCCATTGCCGCACGGAGCCGCGCCACCCGAGGGCGAAGATGCCGTAGACCAACCTTCGGGTGCGGGTCTTCGCCCGATCGCGCATCATCGCCAGGTCGGGGATCAGGCCGACGTACCAGAAGAGCGCCGAGACGGTTCCGTACACGCTGACCGCAAAGACGTCCCAGAGAAGAGGGCTCCTGAAGTTCGGCCACATGCTCATCTGGTTCGGGAGCGGGAACATCCAGTACGCAACCCATACACGTCCGACGTGGATCCCCGGGAACGTCAGGGCGCACATGACCGCGAAGATGGTCATCGCCTCCGCCGCGCGGTTGATCGACGTGCGCCATGTCTGCCGGAAGAGGAAAAGGATTGCGGAGATCAGTGTGCCGGCGTGCCCGATACCGACCCAGAACACGAAGTTCGTGATGTCCCACGCCCAGCCGACGGGTACGTTGAGGCCCCAGACGCCGATCCCCTCCCAGAACAGCCACGAGACCGCCACGCCGAGAAGACCGAGGAGTGCGAGCGAAGGAAGGAAGAGGAGCCACCAGCCAATTGGTGTCGGCCCTTCTACCGGCCCGGCGACGACTTCGGTGATGGCGTGAAAATCCGGCGAGCGCAAGATGAGCGTGGGATGGCCCGCGACAGGGTTGTCGAGCAGTTCTGCCTCGGTCTGGGCCAAGCTTTTCTCCCCATTTAGAGTTTCAAAAAGTTGCCGGGTTGTACCATCGTGTGTCGCGGAGAGTCAAGCTGTGTCGGCGGGGCAGTCGAGGATTCGGTTCGCGCGCACGCTCGTCGGGCGCGCTCCGGCGAGATCTGGCGGCCCGCGTCGCGCACTTACGGCACGGTCGTGAGACCGATCTGCGTAAGCAGCGGCTCGAGGTCCTCTCCCGACGCGGGAATGCAGGCAACGATCCTCGCCGCGGCCTCGCGGACCCAGGGGTCCGCGCCTGCCAGCGCCCGCACCGCCCGATCGGAGCCGAGGAGTCGTTGCCACGCCTCGTGCATCTCGGTTGCAAACTCCTGAAGGAGCGCCGGCTCCGCCTCCGATCGCAGGATCCGCATCATCCGCGTCGATAGTTCTTGCGCTTCCACGAGGCCCGAATTCATGCTGTGTACGCCGAGTGGAGCCGCCTGGTGCGCGGCGTCCCCAACGAGCCAGACGCCGCCCTTACCGAACGTCCGCGTCAGGCGGCTCTCGAACAACCCGAGGGTGGACCAGTAAATCTGCGTTGGCCGTGCCGCCCACCAGGGAGCTCTCGCAGCGATCAGTTGCTCCAGCCGTTCCGTGGAGGGCTCGTGCTCGGAGGGGCGCTCGATCTGAAAACCCCACCGGCATCGTCCCTCCTCGAGTGGCCAGTAGACACTCGTCAGGCCGGGATCGAGAATTACACGTACTTCGGCGGGAAGCTCCCCGGCCGCCTCGATCTCGTAGACCGAGAAGATCTGGCCGGTGCCATGTTCCTCCATCTCGATGCCAGCCATCCTCCGGACGGCCGAATCGTACCCGTCGGCGCCCACGACATAGGCCGGCCGGATTGTCTCGCTTCGCACGACGACCCACTCGGATCGTGCGACCGGATATCCGGTCGCGACCTGGTCGAGTTTTGCGACCTCCGCCAGGGGCCGCGTGTTTTCCGCGTCCAGGGCCTGGAGACGATGGCGCCAGAGTACGGTGAGCTTCTTGTGGTGGAGCGCCTCCTCAGCGGCCTTCTCCAGCAGGCTCTGGCGGACGACGAGTAAATACGGATGCTTGGAAGCGAGGACCGAATAATCGACCTCCGCGCGCCTCTCTCGTCCCTGGTAAAAGGCGACCGTGGTCAGCTTCCGCCCCGCGCCGATCAGCCCGTCGGAGAGTCCTGCCTCGTCGAGAACGCGGAGCGTGCGCGGATGCACCGCGAGTGCGTAGGAGTGTTGAGCCGTCCGCTGGTGCATATCGACGATCTCCACAGCCACCCCGTACTGCTGCAGGAACAGGGCTGTGACGAGACCGACCGGACCGGCGCCGACGACGAGGACCTCAGGATCCCGGTGGCGGAACATCGAAACTGCCTCCTCACACGTGCCGCGATGTTGAGGAGGCAACGTATGATTCCTGCCCAGGGATTGTCAAGCGCGTGAAGCCCTTGTCGCTGGGCATTCGCACGCGTCACCGGCTGTTCGCGAGTCGCGTCGAACCCCGGCTGCGGTCTCGCTGCCTCGTTGCGAGGCGAGCGGCGTGATTCGATCGGCCCGGCGTGTTGCGCTGCGAATGAAACGAGAAGTGGTCAGACGCTCACGCCGTCTTCGGCCGTGACAGCCCCAGCTTCGCCATGCGGGTCTCGAGCGTCGTCGGGCGCAGCCCGAGGCGGTCGGCGGCGCCGTTCAAACCGCGGACCTTCCAGTTGCAGACCTCGAGCACTCGGCGCACGTGCTCTCGTTGCACGTCGGCGAGCTTGACGCTCGGCACGCCCGGGGCGAGGGAGCGCTGCGGGACCGGGAGCATCAGCCGCGGACCCTCGGCGAGAATCATCGCTCGCTCGACGACATTGCGCAGTTCGCGGATGTTGCCTCTCCAGGTGTACGCCTGCATATCCGCCATCGTCTGCGCGTCGATCGTCTCGATGTGCTTTCCAAGCGACTTCGAGAACTTGTGGACGAAATGCCAGACGAGCGCCGGAATATCCTCGGTGCGCTCGCGCAAGGGCGGCACCTGGATCGGGAAGACGTTCAACCGATAGAACAGATCTTCGCGGAACGCGCCCGATGCGACACGCTCCTCGAGGTCTCGGTGCGTGGCGGCGATGACCCGCACGTCGACGCTGAGTGATTTCGGGCTTCCGAGCCGCTCGATCTGACGGCCTTCGAGCACGCGCAGCAGCTTGACCTGCACGTCAGAGGACAGATCTCCGATTTCATCGAGAAAGATGGTCGACCGGTCGGCGAGTTCGAACCGGCCGGCCTGTCTTGTCAGGGCACCGGTGAACGCACCCTTTTCACGTCCGAACAGTTCGCTCTCCATGAGCGTGCTCGGGATCGCCGCGCAGTTGACGCGGACCATCTCGCGGGTATGCCGGGCGCTCAGCTCGTGAATCCGGGTGGCGATGACCTCCTTGCCCGTACCGGTTTCCCCGAGCAGGAGTACTGTCGAATCTGTTTCTGCGACGAGCTTCACCTGCTCGAGCACGCGGCGGAAGGCCCGGCCCGCTCCAATGACGTCGTCGTCAGCGGGAGGGATCGAGCCCCAAGGCATGCTGCGCGTCGGAGCCGTTGCAGGCAGGGCGATCTGGGCACCCATGGTTCCCATCCTTTCCGGACGTTTCAGCCGGTGATACCGGTGATACTTGTGGGGGCTGCTCTTCAGGGGAGCAGCTGTCCCATTGCTGGATCAACGTAACGGTTATCCTCTTCGCTGAGAACTGACGAAACTGTCAGGAACAGCTCGCAAGATTACTAGGGGGGGGCTGTGAACTTTACAAGATCCTCGTCGACGACTAACATGATTTCTGTAGCAATTTGATACGCGATCCCACATTATTCAGATTCAGCCAAACGCGAGGAGCTCGATGAAGTTGCTCCTGTTCGCCATGAGTCTCGCTGCCGTTCCAGCGACAGCGCACGCGCAGGCGGCGATCGCGGGCGTGGTGCGGGATCCCTCGGGCGCGCCGATTGCCGGCGTGATGGTGGAGGTGACCAGCCCGGCCCTCATCGAGAAAGTCCGCACCACGATCACGGACAGGGCCGGCCGCTATCGAATTGAGGGTCTCCGGCCGGGTATCTACTCGCTGAGGTTCACGCTCGGAGGCTGGAAACGTTACCAGCAGGATGGACTCGAGCTGACGGGCTCGCGCACGGTCACCGTGGATGCCGATCTCATCATCGGGACGTTCATCGCGCAGGTTACGGTCACTCGCCAGATTCCCGGCGTGGATGTGCGCAGCGTCACTCAGGCATCACCCGTCAGCGGCGATCTCATCAGATCCATCCCTACCGTTCGCAGTTACAACGCGCTCCTTCCGCTCATTCCCGGTGTTGTCACCAGCACGAACGACATCGTCACGGGGGCGGCCACCACCTCGTTTCCGATTCATGGTGGACGCGCGAACGAAGGACGTCTCCTCGTAGACGGCTTCAATATTGGCAGCCCGCCGAACGGCAATTCCTCCCCCACGTATTCCATTGATACCGGCCGCGCGCTGGAGGTCACGTTCACCACGTCGAGCGTGTCCGGCGAAGCCGAGACGGCGGGCCTGGTCATGAACGTCGTGCCTCGGAGCGGCAGCAACGAGGTGCACGGGTCGTTCTTCATGGGTGTAAGCGCCGAGTCCCTGCAGTCGGACAATCTCACGGACGCTCAGGCCGCTCAGGGGGTTGTCGCATCGCCGTTCCGGCAGCTTTATGACGTCTCGGGTACGTGGGGTGGTCCAATTGTCCGTGACCGTTTGTGGTACTTCGTAACCGGGCAGGTGAGCGGCAATCTGAAAAACACGCCGAACGTCTACTACAACCTGAATGCAGGCAACCCGGCAGCCTGGTTGTACCAGGCCGATTTCACACGTCCCGCATACTCCGACCGCACGTTCGAGACCGTGAGTGGTCGCGCCACCTGGCAGGCGACGCGCCGCCACAAGTTCAGCGGGTTCCTGGACCTGCAGGAGTTGTGTCGGACGTGCACGGGCGCGACACCGGGTCTCGCGGAGCCCGCGCGTGTCTCGCCTGAAGCGGTGGGTGTGCTCGGTCGACGCCTGACCGTTTCGCAGGTGACGTGGTCATCGCCGCTCACGACGAAGCTGCTGCTCGACGCCGGTTTCACGAGCACGTACTTCGGTGTCGGCAACTTCGAACGGGAACCGAACCCCACGCGTGATTTGATTCGCATCGCAGAACAGTGCACCAGAGGGTGTGCAGCCAATGGCGGCATTCCGAGCCTCGTGTACCGATCGCAGGATTTCAGTGTCGCCCACACAGGATCGTACTTGTGGAAGGGGGCGCTGACGTACATCGCTGGCGCTCACAATCTGAGGCTCGGCTACCAGCAGACGGTGATGACCGACGACCGCACGTGGTTCACCAATAATCAGAACCTCACGTTCCGAGTCGATAACGGTGTTCCCAATCAACTCACGCAATCGATCTCCCCCTGGGTGAACGACGCGCGAGTGGCGTGGCAGGCGCTGTTCGCACAGGACCAGTGGACCCGCAACCGGTTGACCCTCGAGGGTGCGGCACGGTTCGATCGCGCGTGGAGCTGGTTCCCGGTCCAGCAGGAAGGGCCCTCGAGATTTCTGCAGACGCCGATCGTGATCCCCGAAACAGACGGCGTGGATAGCTACAAGGACGTCTCCCTCAGGGGCGGTGCAGCGTACGACGTCCTCGGCACCGGTCGAACCGTCCTCAGGATCAGCATCGGGAAGTTTCTCGAGGGAGCGGGGGTGAGCGGGATTTACGCCAGCACGAATCCCACGCTGCGGATGCCGCAGACGACGCCCGTCTTCGGCACCGCCGGCGTCACGCGTGCCTGGAACGACGCGAACGGCAATCTCGTCCCTGACTGCGATCTCCTCGATCCTGCCGCGCAGGACCTGCGCGCCGGCGGGAAAGACATGTGCGGAGTGATCTCGAACACGCGGTTTGGCTCCAACGTGCTGACGAACACGTTCGACGCCGACGTCCTTGATGGGTGGGGCGTTCGACCGTCGGACTGGCAACTGGTCGCCGCAGTTCAACACGAGATCTCCGCGCGCACCTCTTTTTCGGTGAGCTACATCCGCCGATGGTACCGGGGCTTCTCCGTGGTGGATAATCTGCTCCTCCAGCCATCCGATCTGACGCCATTCACCATCGCCGCACCGGCGGATCCGAGGCTCCCTGGAGGCGGAGGCTACGTGGTTTCGGGTCTCTACGACGTTGTGCCGGAAAAATCAGGCCTCGTTGACAACTTCGTGACCAGCTCCTCGGCATATGGAGCCTGGTCCCAGTACTTCAATGGTGTTGACCTGACCTTCAGCATCCGCAATCTGCACGGCATGACGCTGGCGGGAGGCACCAGCACAGGGCAGACGGTCGCGGATAACTGCGCAGTACGAGCGCAGCTTCCCGAGCTTGCCACGACGACGACCGGCACGAGCGCATTTGGTCCTGGGCTCTCCACAT
>Ga0247824_10000784_pt1 | contig 16639 bp, 26 predicted proteins | sample 13C_PalmiticAcid_FD_194412 | JGI IMG/M metagenome (GOLD analysis project Ga0247824, IMG submission 194412) | Soil microbial communities from agricultural site in Penn Yan, New York, United States - 13C_PalmiticAcid_Day48 | ecosystem: Environmental > Terrestrial > Soil > Agricultural land... | reverse complement strand
CCCCCAGCCCAGCGATCCGTCTCCAGGCCTCCTCGCCTCGCTTCTCAGTTTTCGGCACCGCCGCTCGTGCCCAACAGCAACAACAGGCGTGCCTCCCTCCAGCCGCCGAGACCCGCCGAGGTCTCGCCCCCGAACCCGACCCCGCGCCGCCCGGCCAGCTCGCTCGCGGCCTCGAGGCGGACTAGCATGCTGCCCCAGCCCCAGCCCCAGCCGCGGCCGGCGAACGGCGCTGGCGGCGTCACGGGCCGCGAGAGCCCCCAGGCAGTGGCCGGCGCGCGGTTCGCCATGCGCAAGGGGAGTGCGAGCTCGGCGGCGGCGGAGCAGCCGAAGGACGCGAAGCCGAGGTGGAGGGGCTAGGTGGTCTCCTTTTCTTGTCGAGACAGGTTAGCCATTCTGGGTGATGTTTTTTCTTACTTCTTTCTAGGAGGGTTGACACTGCGGATCCTTCACGGTGGACTCTCGACTTTGACCGGGTTTTTGTTTTCGGTGTGGCGCGGTCTTGAAATTTACGGAATTAGGGTCGGGCGGGAGAGAAGAGATGCTTTTGTGTTTTATTACAGCGCTGCGGAATGTATTTGAAAGGGCAGAGCGTTGCTTGTGGCGGCGATCCGTTGTGGCTGAGGTCAGGCAGACAGACGGGAGGGTTTCTATTCAGCGGAGAAGGAAGACATGGCAGGCCAAGGATATTTTTCGGGAGGAAGGGGGCCGCGGTTTCAGAAGTTCGCTGCAAGGTCTGCTGCAGGTCGCGGGTTTTGCGTTGTTTTGATTCAGGGAGATACCAAAATGGCCACCTTTGTGTCGGGGTTGGCTTTGTTGACGAACTGGGGCAGGGTGGATAGATATATTCTAGGCATCTATTCAGGGACCAGGTTCCTCTTTTTCCCCTCTTCCTCTCTTCAACATTTCATCTCCGCTTCTCTTGTCTTTCTTTTATCCTAGGCTGTGGTTCTTATACCCCCCTGCGCGCATCATACCCCTCTTGCGAGCGTTTTGTGGTTCTGTCTTATTATTGTTCCTGCCAACTGATGATGCTCTTTTAGGGACTTGGTTCTTGTAAGATATCTTGTGCCTGATGGTTTACTAGGCCTTGAGCAAGCAAAGACGAGATCAATGTCTGGCAGAGGCTTGGACTTTTGAGTGTGTGTGTGCTATTCTCCAGCCAATTCCAGGGTTGGGCTAATGAGACCGCTTCGAACTAAGATGGCGTTGGAGTCTTGGTCCGCAAGCCGTGTCCCATTGTTTCAAGGGATGGTTGCTGTGGCAAATTATCACTGTTTGGGGCGAGATTCATGTGGATTCAGAAGTCACCAGTTTTCGACGGCAAGGGAGAGCCGGTTCGGGTCATCGCTTCATCAAACTCGTGGTAAAATCTCCCAGATGCGGCGTTCACTTGCTCTTTTGGTTCTGAACTGTCTTTTGTCTCCATCTTACTGCAAATGGGGAAATATTGTCAAGCCTCCTCATCGCTAGCTTATGTTTGTTTGCCTTCAGATTTGTGCATTGAAAAAAAATCATGAGATCTCCCAAACATGCCCTTCACCCTCCACCGTCTCCCGTTGTCTGAACTCAAGAGTCGAACACAGATGAGGCTTGTTTGTTCCACCATTTTCTTGCGAGCATTTGAAGCCCGGACTCAGTAGTGCCGACGGCCACACTTGCTGCAGACTGGGAAGATGGAATCATCCTCCTCTTCATCCAGCTCGCTCTCGCTGTCCTCCGCATCCTCCTCCTCTTTCTTGGGGCGAGCCCACGAGGTATGGTCACTGAAGTACTTTTGGGAGATAACATCCACCCGTCGCTGCTTCGCCCTCTCCTCGGGCGCGGCTATAGGTTGGGCTTTTTCACTTGGGTCATTGCCAGCCTCGCTGTTGTCGTCCTCAGAACCGGTCGAGACGGCAGCATCCTCTTCCTCCGTCTTCACCAGCTCAAACCGGTAACGATCCTTGGTGTGCTTCTCGCCCAGCCGCTTGGCGACAAAGTTGGCCGCGTTGAGGCTGACGAGCGTCCGCTTAGGCTGAGCATCCCGCGCCATGATATCGGCGCACAAACGCCAGTTCTTGGCAACGGTCGTCTTGGCTTCATGCTCTTTGGGCTCATCACAAGACTTTTGCTTGACGAAACCGGAGGCATGGGCGGAGACCAGAGAAGAGACCGATTCGTCCGACCGGTATGTGTTGTAGCGCGATATTTTGATGTTGTCGGCGAGGTACCGGTCGTGAGCGACCTCTGCAGGCGTACGGCCAACAGCATTCTCGCAGTACGAGAGAGTCGGGTCGAAGTCGAGAAGGGCGTGGACGAGGGGGGGGTCGGCGTCCCTAGCCAGGAGCGTGTGCAGCGGCGTGTCTCCCGTGCCATCCAGCATCTTCAAAGCCTGTTTGGCAGTTTCAGGTGAGAGATCGATCAGCATCTTGATCAAGCGAATGGCGCAGGTGGTCATCTTGGAGCGGTACGAGGAGGCCATGGAGCAATACTGGTGCAACGGCGTTTGTCCTGCGTGCTCGAGCCTGTTCCGCTCCTTCAGCATTGGGATGAGCACATTGCGATCGAGAAGATCCAGCATTGGCTTCAAGGTTGCCACATCCGGGACGTCTCGAAGGACCGCGTGCAACAAGTTGTTTCGTCCCCGGTCTTTGGCTGTCTGGTCGGCTCCGGCACGGATCAAAATCTTGGCGACATCAAGCCGGCCCAGTCTGTATGCGAGCATGAGCGGAGTGACACCATCCGCTGCCTTGACATCGAGCAGAGACGGTTGGGTCTTGACAAGATATGACACCAGCTCAGTGGCCTTCGCGCTTGGCTGGGCATAGATGGCAGCATGAAGAACCAGTTCGCCTATTATTGTGTTAGTTCCTTCAGAGAGATGGGGAGAGGGGGGTTGTTCAAGAAACGGGGATTGCGTACTCTGATCCTCGAGCCACTTGGAGATGGCGCCATCGAAGCCACCCGGAGCTTGTGCCAGGTGTTTCAACTTCACGTCGTCCCGAGCTGCCTTGGACTTGGCGAAAGCAAGATACTGCCTTAATGGGGTATCACTAAGGAACCACTCCACGGTCTCGATTCGGCCGACAAAGGCCCCCAACAAAAGCGGCGAAGTTTGGGTGCCGCCAGGCTTGCTAACCATGATGTTCCGGCCAGCAGTCGCCCAGTCGTTCCTGGTTGGGGGGTTAGCCTAGTCCAAACGAACGAGGATTATAGGCAGGGGAAACTCACCTCTTCTTGCCGTAGACGGTCAACCCCTGATAGTACCTGGGCTTGACTTGCAGTTCCACACCCGTGTCCTTCACAAGGTGCTCCAAGGGGAGGCCTGCACCAGTGCGCTTGATAATCTCTCCCAGCAGCTCCACACGGCCCAATTCGACCGCAAGCTTGAACTCGTGGTCTGGGAAGGAGTAGAAGCCGGAAACTTCGTCGTCTGGCTCGGACTTCTGAGTGCTCCAGTGCTCGCAAACCTCGAGGAGGAACTTCAGGCCTTGCATGTCGTTGTCCGAAATGACAGCTACAAGGATTAGTCAACTGTCTAAAGGGAACGGGTAATCGGTCTCACTTACTCGACAAGGGGGATGTCCAACCAACAACCTCCAGGGGCTTGGTGCGACTGTTCACCTTCATCGACACCTGCCCAACATTTTCAATGGTGAACTGCGCGTCGACGAGTTGGCGGGCAATCCGTGGGTGAGAATCAGCGCTGTGCACCGATTCGTCGTCAGAGCACTCCGAATCCTCGTCCTCCGAGTACCCCTCGTGTTCGTCGGCCGTCTGCATTCTGTAGCGAGTCTTGGGTTTCTCTTCAGGGGCGTATTGCGCCTGCGCAATCTCAAGAACCGCCTTTGCCACATCGAAGTGGCCGCGAGAAAACGCGAGCGAAAACGGGTTGTTGCGGCTTTGGTCATAAACGGCGATCTTGAGCGGAACTTCCTCTTTGGCGTCGTCCCAAGACGTCAACGTGAGTGTCTTGATGGTCTCCAGGTCGCCGTCAAACGCAGCATTGAACCTTGGCATCGTCAGCAGCGTTTCAAAACACGAGGAAATTCTGAGAAAGACTTACAGCTTGAAGTAGGCTTCTTTCCTTGCCTCGGTCACGTCGTTGACGTTCTGGAAGGAGAAAGTATACTTGAAGGGTTCGTCCGCCGCTTTCGCGGCGGTGCGGAAACTCCAGTGGTTCCTCGGGGTTTCCATGCGATCCTTGAACTCAGGATGCAGCTCCAAGAATGTTTTGGCTCCCTTGGCAATCAGGGCTTCCTTGACCTTTTCCATCGTCTTGATGGCCTCCGCGATGGCAGCCTCCTTTTCCTTGACTCCATCATCGGGGCTGGGCAATGTCTTGGTCTTCTCGTACCGCTTGAGAGACTGGCGATGCGACTTTCGGATCCTGTCAATCTCCTTCGAGACTGCCCAGTGCTGGTACGTCCCCTCTTTGAATTTCTTGAGATAGATGTCGATACCTTCAGGCAGGCTTGGAGCAGATGACGTGTCCTCCTTGTAACCGCGAAGGGCATTGAGGTGCTTGTTGGCGAGGTCCAATGCCGATTCGCCCGTAAAGTGCGAGTACCAACTTGCCTGCATGTAGTACTGAGACGAGGTGGTCACAACATTGGGATCTGCTCCACGCTCCAAGAGCGCAAGGGCTGTTTCCGGGTGGGCAGACTGCAGCGCCATGAGCAATGGCTGTGACACCATCTGCTTGTAAGACTTTTGGTTGTCCTCAAAGGTGCGGAGCCGGTTCTCCATGTTTGCGGCCTGTTTGGCGGATTTCAACCTGGTCGTTACCGATTAGTTTCTGGTTCAGTGCATCGAGCATGGCGCTTGAGACGTCGAGACCCGCTCCTCAAGTGCCAAACCAAACAAAACCCAGAGTACGAATACATACCATGCCTCAAAATCAATATGTGCCGCAGCACCATGATCAAGCAGCTTCAAGACCAGGGCCAAGTTTCCGTTCAGAACAGCAGCTTGCAACGGCGACTGGCAGGAGCTGTAGTCGCGGAAGGCAATGTGGTCGACGGCGGTCTTGGCTCCAACCGGGTCAGCCTCCCAAAGAGTCTCAAGGAGTGACTCTGCGTTCGCCTCAACGTAGCGGTGGAAAGCAGTGACGCCATTTATCTCTGCCTGAGCTGAGGTGGCGCCCAGGTCGAGAAGTGTCTTGGCCATCTCCTTTGCCTTCTCCACCGGCAGAGCCAGGGCGAGCACGAGGGTCAACAAGGCGCCGTCGACCGCCCCGGCTCCACCAAATTTGACCGGCAAGAGGACATCAGCGCCGTATTCCTTAATCACATTGTTAGCTGGGGGGGTTGGTTCTCGAAATAGTGGGGGAGATTTGCGTACCTGGACCAAGAGCTTGACGACTTCCACATGACCCTCGACAATGGCAAAGTGCAGGGCAGAGCAAGGCATGTCCCAGGCAACCACATTGATGTCGTAAAAGTCGGGCTCCTCCTCGTCATCCTCAAGCGCAGACTCTTCAAGCGATTTGGCCTCCTTGTTCCCAACCTTGACAAAGGAACCAGTTGCCATGCTCTGCACCCCATCGTCGGACTCCGCGTCGTCAATGAGCTCACCGTCAGATTCCTCTTCATCCTCGGTCTCCTTGCTCTTGGTTTCATTGTCCTTGGTCTCGGTCTTGGCGGCATTCCTCTCACGGCGGCGCAGATCTTGCTTTTCCTCGTGCTCAGCCTCGTTGGAAGCGCTCTTATCCAAGAGAATCTTGACGATTGCGGCTTCTCCCCGGGCGGCGGCAAGGTGGAGTGCCGTCTTGCCGTCCGCCAGACGGGCAACCAGACGCGCCCCGCCATCGACCAACGCTCGAACAATCTCGGGCGTCGAGCTCATGGCAGCCAGATGCAGTGGGGCCCTGCCTGTATAATCCCGAGTGTTGGGGTCGGCGCCTTCCTGAGCGAGCCAGTCTGTGACGTGCTCAAGGTCACCATCCACGATGGCTTGGCAGAGCCGGGCAGTGTTGCCAACGTATGCCATTTCGGTCCAGTCGTCGTCGGTCAGTGGGTTGAAGGAGCCAATTTGCTATTCCAAGCTTTAGCTGTGACCGTAATGGTCGGAAGTCGCCGGCTGCGACAGAGTGACCTACCTGTCTGCCGGGATCGTCCTTGATGAACGAGATCTTGCCCGAGACATAAATCTTCTCATCCTCCTCTGCAACCTCCTTTTCGTCCTCGGTCTCAGGGACAGGGCAATAGCCACAGCAGTCGTTGACCACATCCTCAAACCGACCAAACTGAAGGGAGTTAGCAGCCAACCATCCACAAGCAATATGGGTTTCTAAATCTCACGAAAGCTGGGTGACGATGAAGATAGACTTCTCTGTCATTGCTCTCCTGGTTCCACTCGGCATTGAGAACTGTGATGTCGTGTTAGTCAAATCCGGCTCAAACAATTCTAAGCGGAGTGACGTACGAAGATCCCTAGTGTAGCAAAGCTTCTCAATCCGCTTGGCGTGGAACTTCGGGCCATAGGGAACAGTGAAGGTGTGGTAGTTGGAAACCTCCTCCTCGGTGAGCCAGTCTGCGACTTCATCCTCGTAGTCCTCCTTGATGTTCCCTCCTAGAGAATGAAGGTTGCGGTGGTAACGATTGATGCGAGGGCGGCCTCTCTCCTCACGACGTTTGTCCATGTAGGCATCTCTCGCGCCGGGGGTAGGAAGTCTCTCCAGAACCAGGAGCCTTGCAAGGCCCAGTGTTCTCTGGAAGCTCCGCTCGAAAATGGTCGGATCGATCCGGGAACGGTCGAAGTCGGGCCAGTACACCTCAAAGCCTCTGTGGCTGTACTTTGAGAGGCGGTTTTCGTACGATGGACTCCGGCGAGATAGGTCAATGTGATTGACCTGTGTCATGTACGACTGCAAAGCTCGGGGGGTGCAGTAGACTTGCTTGCCGTCGTATGCGGCGCCTGAGCAGTCAATGTCAAACCCGGTCAAGATTTCCGAGACGGATTTGTAGATTCGAAGCACGATCTGACGACTGGTAAGCCAAATGCCAGGCCAAACGCCAGGAACCAGCCAGTTGGACGGGAGGTGGTTCTAAATTACCTGGATGTGACGAGTCGGATACTGGCTGCCTGTGCCCATGTGTTAACGTGAACACTTCCAAGGGGTTCAGTTGGTGCGAGGGTGGCTTACAGATGGTTACAGCATGCTTGGTCCTGACGACGGTGGTCTCGGTGAGGAGAGCATCGCGGACGCGGGTCTCGATGTCCTTGATCTTCTCAATGGCTTGTTCCTCGGTGAGCCCGTACAGGAACAGATCGACATCGGAAGCAGGACAGAACTTCTCGTGGTAGAATTCGCGGAGGCCACGCTTGGACCGGTTGAACTCCTCCGGCACAGGAAGCAGAGTGTTGACAACAGAAGATCCTGCCGCCACCACGTTATCCCTGAAGAAGAGTGTTAGCCGCGGCTCCTTTCCATCCAGACGGACTTGGAAGCACGAGCACAAGCACCAGCACATACCAGTCGAGTTCAACGAGCGACGACTCGGAGAAGACGTTGAAGTTGCGCTGGAATTCCTTAAAGGACTGGACAACGGCTGGGGAGCCGTCTGGGCGTCGAATCTCGGTAGGCAGAGGCATAATGTACTTGGCCTTCTCCTCCTTCGATTCGGCCTCGAGGTTCCGGGCCTTGATCTTGATGTTGTGGGTGTCCTCAGTGTAAAGAGGCAAGACATTGACATGGGGGTCCTGGAGCAGCTCGTTGCTGGGGTCCTGGGCGAAGACCTGACGCAGATGCGCCTCATACTGGCGATACGGCTCCAGAATCTCCACCATGGGCGTCTCTGGGTGCTGGCCAATGTGCTTGACAAGGCCGGCCAGAGGCACAGGGAGGGATGGGGGCGCCTCGGATGCCATGGTGGAAGACCAGCGCCGGGGGCAGAGAGTGGGAACAGTGGGAGACGGAGTCTTGGAAAGAGGTTGGAGAAACAGAAAAGGTGCTGTTGATTGCTTGGAGTGCTGCTGCAGTTGTGGGTTGACTGTGTTGGAGGATGAGCAGATCAGAGAAAGGGGCCGAGTCAAAGCTGAGAAGACATTCCCTTTATAACATGAAAGACGCTGCATAGGTAGGTGGGCTATTAATGCCAATGCTTCTCGCTGGCGGAAGAGGGGGTTGATGGGGCGTGGCGCGGCTTGAGACGGTCGTGCCTACCCTTCATCTGTCTTGGGTGCATGCAGTAGCGCTCTTCTGCCTGGAGGTGACCCGGGGTGTTCCACGCGAAGTGGACGCGAGATCCCGTGATGGCTCAGAGATTGGGGCAGCTTCCAGCGACGAAAAAAAAAAAAAAAGGTCGATGGACCTGTGCGACACTGGTGCCTGGGGTGCCTAATGTGCCTAAAGAATGTTTGTTCCAAGACAATGCAGGAGAAAACTGAATTAAACCCCAAGAGGGAGAGACCCCGTGTTGCAGGGAAGGTGCAGCCATCAACTAACCCAACCGTTCAGCTGAACTGCCTGCCAAGAACCAATTTGCTCGCCCGGCTAACCCAGCCAAAAAGGGCCAAAGGCCTTTGGCAAGGCAGACAGGCGTCAGGGGTTTCCAGTACAAACAAACAGGTGCCATGTTGTTTTCTCTGCCAGCCAGACGTGTCTCGGATGCAAGTGGTGCGCTGAGTTGATGGTTTGACACCAGATAGTCCGTGCTCAACGCAGACAGGAGATGGTGTCGTGACCCATCCCTTGGCGATGCGTCAGATATTGACGGGTGATACTGTACCAACTTGTAGTGCGCTCGCTCACCATGCAAGCATCGACCTCTCGCATACATAGTTTAAGGTAGCCAGTAACGAAAGAAACCCGGCAGCTCTTCGAGCGCAAATATTGAGGCTCAAAGCAGACTTCATCCTGGCACTTGACAGCTGCTGGGTTTGCCCACCCCAAGCCCGTCAAGCCCTGGCACAATGGAATCTCCTTCACTTCGCGCGACGAAGAGAAGGATGTGAAGCGACAGCTCTGTTGCACCACTTGCATGGCTACCCGTCCCGACGCCTATTGATCATCAAATACAACATGGTACAGCACCAGCCCCTTGTCGTGGTGAAGTCAAGCCAACCTCCCAAGCAGAACCCCTAAACGCCGTATCCCGCGATCCCAAAGCCCGCCATGCCCCCTCTATAGTGCGATTGCGCCTCTCCGGTTCTCGCGTAGATGCAACAGGCCTTGGAAGCCACAGAAGACGAGGAAGCCCTGAAAACAGCCAATGTCAGTCGAGTCTTCGCACATGTCTGCTCTTCCACCATGTGGCGCTTGGCAGGGAGTCAAGTTGATATTGACGTACCGCGTAGATGATGACGGCCGTGAATACAGTCGCCGCAACTGCCGGCCCATCTTCGGGATCCTCCTCGCCGCCAACGAGCTCAGGGTGGTTGCCCTTGAAGAGAAGGCCGAGCACCGATAGAATGACAATCGCAAACACCGAGATGACAAAGCTACCAATGCGTCAGCCAGAGTCCAGAGCCGTCCCTGCAGTCCGACACTGGGGCGACGTCACTCACCAAGACCAGGCTTGCACCGCGCTCACGACGGGCTTCATCTTGGGCGACAGAAGCAAGCAGTTTGCTCGATCGAAGGACAAGCACGCGCAAGACTAGTCGCCAAACAGCACAACAGTTTTAGAAAATTTAGCCTCGACTCGTCGCGGGCATCGGGCAATCGGCAGCGGGCTTCTCGTGCAATTGGTTGATGGTTGGTGGTTAGAGTTCGGCTGCTGACGTTGCTGACAAGGCGCAAGCCGGACCCACCATTTTCGCCTAAAGATCAAGGCAGCAACAGCTTACCTATGCGGGGAGCCCGCCTCGACCCACCAACATTATCCTCTGAGCCTCTGTCTCCTCGCTCTTCACAAAACACCCGACTCCACTTCCCAAGAGCGAGCCGACGACAAGTCATAGCCAAGACATCTTTGTTGGAGGCAGAGCTACTCCTCTGTTTCTTTATGGAGTGATTTATGGAGCCTCACACCACCTGACCGCTCCTCTGGCACTGTCACAGCATGTCGTGGAGACTTTGACCACTAGGAACACATCTGAGATCCCGAACGCTGCGGAATGCAAAACCGTCTTCGAATGGACGCCTCCTTGGAGCGTATGCTTCTTCCTCTGGTCGATACGGACAAGATGCTTTCCAGTTCGCTGCAGATGGCCGTGTTTCCCTCCTCGCTGAACGCTGTGCTTTCATTTGCTTTCATTGGGCTCCGAGGATCTGGAGAAACGAAACGCCAAGCACCGCTGGCCGCGGGATCAGCCTGAAACAAACCGCTGCAGGCAGCCACCCACCCAGCCCTGCCGGCCACCCGTCCCTGAGACCCGGCTTCTCAGAGAGCTCACCAGACGAAATCCCATGAGAAGTGAGCAGCCAGATGGCTTGCGAAGCGAAAAGAAACCCTGGGAGTCATGAACAAAGGAGTTGCGAGACGCCCTCAACTGTGCAGGATGAGGTGCTGTTCTCCTTGACTGGACATCAAGTTCCGCTGACTACAATATACATGGGCCCTGGTAAACGTTGGTTGGTAACGAAGGCCTGGCCTGCATGCTGATCCGCAAGATGCTCACTTTTATGCGATGCCATTGCTTGCCAACTGCGTTGGAATGGAGCTCGTTGGGCCACCCATTGGGTCAGGATCGCACTGGATCGCAACAAAGGGGGATAAGTCGCAATGCTTGGCTGAGCCCTCCATCCGGAGATCTGCATCCGAGCACTGCCGCTGTTGCCCTGTTCAGCCCAAAGAGGAACATCGTCTCACGGGATTTGGAAACCAGCATCTGCCGGACTTTCATCAATCAGCAATGCCATGGTTGAGGGCAGCATTGACATTTATAGGTTCCAACTTGGCGGCAGTGCCAAGATGGTTTGCGGTCGGGGACAGCTCGAAATTCCAAGCCGGCCAACTCACTCGGGTCCCCGCGGCGCCATGGGGTTTCTGTGGATGGGGGAAACGTGATGGTGAAACCCGTTGGCTCAGAGCAGGCACGTAGCCGCTGCGGGCTGTTTGCTCATCCAACCAACCAACCAACGTCATGCTCTAAATCCATGTCGGCTGTGCCACTCCCATGTCACCACCGGATTTGTCGATCCTGATGGAACATCCCAGCCTGGCAACCGTCAAAAACGAGGTGCCATGTCTGACTTCCGCCACCGTCTCACTAGATTGCCAATTCAGGTATTCACTCTGCAAGGCGTGCACAGGGACGAGTCGAAGCATGTTCGGTCCGTGTTACGCATCCCAATTTGGGGTCCTTTCCGGGCCCGGCTCTTCTGTCGGGTGCTCCGAACCGAGTGTTGAGGGTGGTGGCACAACGGGCTGCGCCGGTGTGGCGGGGAAGTCGCACAGTCGGCCTGCCTCTAGGTGGCCAATGGCCCAGTTCGTCCCATCTGTTCTAATTGCAGGTCCATGTGCATGGGGTGGGCGAGTAATCTATGGCAATTTACGGAGCCAGGCCGGGACTGGCGGCTGCTGCAAGGTACCATGGCTCTCGCGGGTTGCATCACCGGCCGCGCTTCCCTGCATTCAACGGGCTTTGTTGACTGCCAGCCCGGAGTGTTGGCGTCCTTGGCCGTGCCGTTGCGCAGCACCTTCCCAGCCCCTGTTCATCTCCCAGCTTATGTTGAACATGCCTTACAGTACAGGTCCACAGGACAGTCTAAAAGGGACCGGTATATAACCTGCACCCCCCAAGATCCATCTGATTTCTCTAGCCCGTGAACCTGTTTCTCGGTGATACACCTGTTCTTCCTTTGGCCTCCTGCCCTGCTCGCCTGCCCTCAGCGAACCCTGAGCGAAGCTTGCCTCGTCAACGTGCCCACCTCTCGCCCACACCCAGAACTCGGGTGTCTGATTTAGAAAAGCACATTCTACACACCTTGACCGAAACCCCCAAGCCAACATGCGTGTTTCAAGCAAGCTCTCACTGCTGCTCGCTGCGGCCGCTCATGCTTCCGCGCAGAGCAGCACCTCGACCGCGACCCCAAGCAGCACAATCACGCCCAGCGAGCCGGAAACAGGCGTATGTTGCATCTAGCCAGTCCCTCTACCATAGGAGAAGACTACGTACTAACTCTCAAATACAGAAGCTCGGTGATGCTGCTCAGGTGATCGACAACCCTGTTGGCGTCGTGTACAAGGCGACGCTGCCCAAGTCGGCCTTCTTCAAGCCGGCCTACCCCGACGGCGATAATATCAAGGGTGAAGTCACGGCCGAGGCTAACCCCGACGGGCTGGGTGTGCGGTTCAACATCAAGCTCAGCAACCTACCTAAGACGGGCGATGCTCTGCGTACGTCAACCCCAGTAACATCACACCTGACCCAGGAAGATTGTGTCCCCGTTGCTGACTCTTTCTCGCAGCCTACCACCTGCACGTGGACCCCGTCCCCGCGAACGGCAACTGCACGGCGACGCTCGCCCACCTGGACCCCTACATCCGCGGCGAGGCCACCACCTGCGACAAGACGGCCCCCGAGACCTGCCAGGTCGGCGATCTCAGCGGCAAGCACGGCGCCATCCCCGGTGACGTGGACGAGTGGGAGACGTCGTACGTCGACCTGTACGCGTCGACGGCCGAAGGCCTCGGCGCCTTCTTCGGCAACCGCAGCATCGTCTTCCACTACCCCAACAAGACGCGCATCACGTGCGCCAGCTTCGGCAAGGTCGACGGCGGCGCCAGCCTGCCCGGTTCGAGCAGCAGCAGCACCGAGAGCAGCACCGCCTCGGCCGGGCCCACGGGCATCGCCGGCAACGCGACCGCGCCCGCGCCGACTGGTGCCGTGTCCACGACCTCGAGGGCGGTGACGGCGCCGACGACGACGACGAGCGTTGTGCTTGGTGCTGCGTCGAGCCTGCGGGCGGGCGCGGGGGTTGTGGGCGCGGCTGTGTTTGGTGCCGCGGTTGTGTTCATGCTTTGAGTGGGTGGGTGCCCTTGCAAGTGGCGGGAACGGCGTTTAGGGAGTTAGGGGGCGGGTGGATGGGATCGGCATTCCCATTCTGGCTCTGATCAATGCCCCAAAAGAGGGGAAAGGGACAATTGGGTTAATCAGTAGTTAATATCTGGGCCTGGTTTTGAGGCATGGCAAATGGGTAGAGCGAGATGGGTGCTACAGCCGGAATAGATTAGCTGCTTGCCAGCGCATGAATTTGAGGCGTCTATCCATGGTGACGACGAGAGGCGGTGATGTCTGCCAGGCGGTCTGTCGCATGCATTGTCTATTGTGTATTTTGGGTCGTTGGTTCGTCCAGCACTCATGGTGAAATGGCAGCTGAGAACATGCTTGGTCGTCGATGGATTGGGCAACTCGCTTCGCTCAATGCATGTTCACTGCGTGTCCGTTGACGGCGAAGGCAGACGGGAGTTGGAGGACGAGGAGGACGTGTCTCTGCCTGCTGAGCCTGCTTAGCGCCCGAAGGCCCCCACTTGCCTCGCGGGAGGAGGAAATCCTGGTGCCGATCATGGGCCTTGTGGGGCATATTGATGCTTTCCTCAACAACACACTTCCCACATCGTCGGCCGCGTCGTCGATCATGACCGCAGAGGACTGATCCTGACTGATCATGACAAAATCATTTGGGAAATGATGCAGGTCAAGGCGACCAGCCGATTTCGCAGCAGCCGCGCGGAGCGCCATCAGGCGAAATTCTTACGTTCTGCTCCAAGCGAGACAGGCATTCTTGAGCTGCTTTCCACCTTGCCATTGGTAACATGAGGTGGTCAATTGAAGTTGTGAATGCTCACCTTGGTGTGCCATGTAACCGGTCATGCCGATCAATGTCTCAGTCCCTGCTTGCCTGCCGATTGTGGGGGTGCATTTCTCCGTCAGGCTCAAGAGGCGTGTTGATGGGGTGCCGATGGGAGCGGCAAGATACCGTACAGACGGCCATGGATCGGGAGCTTCGTGATTATCGTGGCGCATCTGCTCAGCCAAGAGAGCCGCTCAGAACTCTGTTTGTGCTGATTCAAGCCTGGGGTTGTTCCATACAGCGTACATTGGAGTGGAAATGATCCCCGCGGTTTCGTTGACATTTCCTTTTCCACAGTACTTTGCATTCTCTTCCATCTCTAACTAACTCTAATCGGAGTCAGGCTTCAGTTCCCTGTCAAGACTCGGGAGCTATGTATGTACGACCACCCATCACCATAATCGTTCCCCGTCAAAGCCGGAGCCTTGCAGAATAACACGCCGAGTTGGGCATCTCAATGCTGATCTACTCTGTTCGCACTCTTCGAGCACCCGCCCTCCATACCCGTGCCAAGATGGTGTTAGTCAATGCCACCATTTCCTGCGGTGATACACCCGCGAGCAGAATGGTGCCAGCCACGGACTGTCCCCCGGGACAGCACGAGGTTCATCTTCATGTCAGGTAAACCGCTGTGGCCCCGGCCTTGCCCATCTTGCATCTCGGGCTCAGCTGTTCACAGCAGCCGTAATGTCACCCACCCTCATCCAAAAGAAGAAGGGGGCGGGTTCCGCAACAAATCATCTTCGTCTTTCTACTTGAAATCGGCGAAGTGTTCAGTTTCGGGGAACTCTCGGGCCCGCATCTCAGCCCAAAACGGAAGCAGTCGAGACTCTGACAGCAGAGTCTGGCAACACACTCTGTCGCCCTCACGTTGTATGCCACGCCACGGGAACAAGACCGGCTGCAGGTGGGAGGGACGGGATTGATATCCAGATGCGGGTGATACCTCAGTAGGGCTGCGGGGATCCGCCAATCGTTCATCAGTTTACATACAACCTTCTCAAAGCCAGTAGCTTCGAGAGCTGATGATATCTTGGCGGTCACAGTCTTCGTTCACTGACCCCCCTCCTGCCGGCCGACTACCCTAAGGTCGTTTTCAACGCAACAAGCCCCTGACGGAGCGTGGCGGGGATACGTGGCGGGGATACGTGGCGGTCTAGGTGAGACAACACAGACGCCAGCTCAAACGTGAGTGGCAGCCGGAAACAGACCTCGGATCTGTTCTTGAGCCATGAGCGGCACAGGTTCTAGCTTCCTAATAGCTCGCTTCGGAAATCGGAGGGACCCCTTCGCACTAGACGGCGGGGATCATACACAGCAGTAACTCAGCTGTTCATTGGCGCTGGAAGAGGACTACAGCCCGTTACGCAACAAGGCCTTGTCTGTATTGGCAATCCAAGGAGCCGGCCTTTGGCTTTCGGATACCCTGTTAGTCACGATCTTTCCGTCTTGGTATTCCTCCATCCAGATGCCAGCACATGTGAAGGTGCTGCGATACCGGCTCAGCTCCTGCCATCCAGACACCCCCATCTCCTCGGCAACATCAACCACACGCCTTGGCCACAGTTATTCCACGAAAACCGTGGCCCACAAATGCGAGGCCGGTTGGTTGGAGGGTAGTTGGAAGGATTCCGGAAGAAGATCCGGTATGGGGTGGTTCCCGTGTCCCCGTACACATGTTTTCCCACCTGCCCAACGCCATCTCCTACCTTGAACCACCACCTTCCGCGTGAGCGGCGTACAGACCGTAAGTGGCCCGTCAGAAATGCCAGATCGGTGTTTGTCTGGGGCAACAGCCATTCAGCTGTCTCGCCTATCCATCCTGTAAGGGGCAAGGCTCTCACGCCGAGTGGCCGACGGCGATGTCCACCCACCATTCGGAGACACACCGCTTCGGTAACCCACGAACGATGTTGGTTCGACGTTGACGCCGAACCTCTCGGCACAACCAGACTATTGATGTCAAGGTAACCCTCCATATTCAAGTCCCTGGATGATAGACAGTCCCCGCAGCAGAAGTGCTAGTTTTTCCACACGCTCGAGGCAGTAAGGCTACCCCTTCCTCACTCAACTATTAAACGGCCGGCCTCCTCTAACTCGGACACACTTACTCTCTCTCTCCCTTGAAGCCTCGATATCTACAAATAGTTCGCCATGGCTCGGTCCAAACTACTTGTTCGTCTGTCAGGGCGGAAGCATGAAGACCATACCTCCCCCCCCAACGGAAGCATGAAACAAGTAGCACAAGACACCTCATGGCGTCGCAGATCCCTGGCCTCTCTCAGCCGCCGGCTCAGCCCCAGTCTCAGACCCACGCTCCCTCCAACTAATGTTGACTCGGATGTCTTGCATACGCCAGTTGTGTTCAGCGGCAACGACACTTCACCCCAGTTCCCTTACTCGAAGCCCGTCGAGCTCATCCGCCAAGAGGAATACCCTCACATGAACCAAGGTCCAGACAACCACCCCCTCACCACCCCTCCACGCCGGCAAACTCACTAACTTTTCCCTGCCCCTTATCAGGTACCTACCTCGACCACAGCGGCACCACAATTTACGCCCGCTCTACCATCCAGCGAACCACGGACCTCCTCCTGACCAACCTCTACGGCAACCCCCACTCCGCCAACCGCCCCGCGGAGCTCTCGGGCGACGTCGTCGACGCTGTCCGCCTCAAGGCCCTCCGCTTCCTCGGCGCCGACCCAGCGCGTACGTGCCCCATCCCCAATCCAAAATCCACACTACCTTACCTTATCTCGGGGAGTTGGGAGTGTAAAAAAAGAAAAGAAAAGAAAGAAAAAAAAATAGCTGACATCCACCCTCCTCCCCCGTTTCGTGGGTTCTCCAGACTTCGATCTCGTCTTCACATCCAACGCCACGGCCGCCATCAAGCTCGTCGCCGATGCCTTCCGCGAC
>Ga0247824_10000783_pt1 | contig 16649 bp, 12 predicted proteins | sample 13C_PalmiticAcid_FD_194412 | JGI IMG/M metagenome (GOLD analysis project Ga0247824, IMG submission 194412) | Soil microbial communities from agricultural site in Penn Yan, New York, United States - 13C_PalmiticAcid_Day48 | ecosystem: Environmental > Terrestrial > Soil > Agricultural land... | reverse complement strand
ACGTACCGACTGCGCTGCGGCGGCGCGGGGGTGGCGCGCGGGCGGCGGTGGGCATGTCCCAGGCGCTGAAGGCGACGACTTGGGTGGCCGAGGTGTAAGCGTTGACCGGCATCTCGCAGACGACCACGGTGCTGGTCTCGAGGTACTCGGCGCATTTCCGCTGGCAGAGGGCCGCGAACTCGTCGGGGTAGAGGTGGCGGTCGGGGAAGCGGTAGGGGTAGACCGGGTCGAGCGGCGAGGCGCCAATGAGGACGGCGGTCATGGCCTCGAGATCGGCCTGGGTCGCGAGCCGGACGATCATTGTGGGATGTGGATTGACCTTAGAAAGGGCGGATTGTTGTCGAAGATGAAGCGTGACGGGTATCTGCAGATTTGCAGATTTGCAGATGGGGGGTGGAGCGGATCAAATAGAGTTGAAGATCATCTGCAATTGGGGTATGGGATGGCGAGTAGGGTGCGTCTGACCAAATCTTTCGAGCGAGTTCACAACGAGGGGAGATGGCGAGTTTTTGTTCTCTGCACCGGGGTGTTCCGTGACCTCATCTCCCAACCAGAAACCTGCCTTGGAAGTGTGTCTTGGCGTCCCAAGCCAATGACGACAATGACGTAGCCAAGCCAGTGCGCCGGTCGGTGTGCTCGCCGCGCTAGCTGGCGAGGGTCTTTGATTGGCTTTGGCGTCGGCGCTCTGGCCTTGGCGGCGCGCACATCCCAGAGAGCTGGGTCTTCAGGGTCTGGATTCCCGTGTGGGGCACACCTCTCCCCGCGTTGAGACCCCTTCAGCTGAGTCGTGTTTGCTGCATGAATCGCGAAGTCACGTTACGAGGTCTAGATTTGTTCTGCGCTGGGATGGACTCACACAACACCGGAGCAAATACGACCGTTAGTTTCAGACAAGTCTCGTTGTGAGGGGGGCAACTGTCCCCTTCTTCCTGACCCACTTCGATCTGGTCGTCAATAAGTTGTGCAGAAAGGTCCTGCAAATATTGTGTTGCCGTAGCCCGCAAGCTTCATGAACTCAGCCACAAAAAGATGGGTAACTAAGCAAACCAAACTAATTCTGGGGTAACAATGGAGGACAGAAGACAGCCGAGCAGCTTGGGGGAAAACCGGCCTGGTGCTTTTGAGGGTTAGGGTTGGACATGGCTGCTGAGAAGGTGGCAAATGGCCTCCCATGGGCCGCTCTCCCGCCATCCCACTCTCGTGCCCACTTGCTGAACCTTGGTTTGGATCCTCTGGCCGTCTTGCCGGTTACACAACCACCAATCAGGCAGTTCTGCACCAGAACCGATCAGGGGCAGTCAGTCACGCCCGACTTCACCGAGAGGATCGCCTTCCTTCGACCTTCTCATGGACTAGCCATCGTCCGATTTCCAACTTGGAGCTCCGGTTCCTTCCATAATATGCTCGCTGCTGAATGACCCGAGTTGAGATGGCGGGATGAGGTATAGACGACATCGTGAGAGGGAAGGATAAATAGTGGCCTCAGGGTTCGTGTCAGACAGTCATGAGGCCATCGAGCCGTCCACCACCGCCAGAACGGATACTCCACCCCATTCGGAACATCTCAAACCCACCCGGGCATTACACCAGCCTCCCAGGCAATGCCCTCCAAGAACGATCAAACAGAACAGAGCGGCCATCAGCAAGTCCCACCAGACATTCTCGCCCTGATTGAACACCCGAGCCCAACTCCGGCCCGGGGGCCCTACACCTCACTGCTGCGGCACAATGGTGAGGCCTATCCACCAGCAAACCTGCCGTCATTGGTTCTGATCTGGGACCACCAGAGTTTGTGTGGCCTGGGTCGGTTGGGGCGTCGCCAACCATTGAAGTGGGGAGCTGGAGCTTGCCTGTCAGTACTCCGTACCGACATTCATCAACCCATTGCACAGTGACAGCACTGAAAGACTGGTCTCACACTAACACGAGTCCAGACAACCAACTCGATGAGCACGGGTAGTATTGGCAGTGCTGGCACACCACCCTCTACCCGGGGCATACCGCCTCCCGACCTCAAAGATTAGCTGGTGGCAACCTGCCCTGTGTAGAGGTATTGGGGTTACTATTAAGACGAATGTGTTTTCACTTGGCTTTGCATGGGTAGTTCAAAGTCACATTCCAGTCACATGTAATTATCTCCATCATCTCCTCATCTCCCGCCAACGAAACGCTACCAGCGTTCATGATTTCCTCCAACCCACCTCACCCATTTCCCCTCTTCACTCCCTCGTCACGGTGAACGTGACAGGACAGAACCCCGCCCCAGGGCGCCTCTCCACAACCTTGACCACCGCCGTCCCCGCCTCGCCGCCGAGCGAGCCCGAGACGGTCAACGCAAAGCTCTGACCCGGCGCAATCGTCGCCGGCGTGCCTCCCGGGGCGGCGGCGGCAGCCTTGACGCGGAGGATGTAGTTTGTCGATTTGAGGCTCGTCCCGTTGGGCTTCAAGAGGTCCGTCTTCCACGTCGCCGGGGGGCCAGGAGGGGTAGCAACCGACCACGTCCCCGATCCGAACGGGACGGTTTCCCCCGGCCCGGCGAACGCGCCGTTGGAGAAGAGCGTCGAGGCGTCCGAGCCCGCGAAGAAGCTCACCTCGAGCGAGTTGATGGTGTCGGTGGACTCGGGCGTGCCCGGCACGTCCGCGGCCGCCTCGGTGAATGTGATGGTCCGCGTCGTTTCGTTGGTTAGGATGAAGGCGAAGGCGCGCTGCGAGCCCTTGGGGCCCGACTGCGCCGAGATCGAGGCCGTCAGCAGCGGCTCGGGCGGGCTGCGCAGCTTGGTCACCCACCCATCCGTGGCTTGCATGCGGTCGACAAACTTCTCGCCGGGCGTCTTTTGGTGCGCGGTGCCGCCGAAGATGAGCATCAAGACGCCCAGCACGAGCACCGCAAAGGCAAGGATCTGGCCGATGACGGGGATGATGGTCAGGGCCGGCACGAAGACGGAGACGATCTCGCATATGACGATGGCCACCTCCAGGATGATGTTGATGATGCTGAGGGCCAGCTGGCCCCCCGACATTTCGCCGCCGTGGCAGGCGATGTCCCAGATCAGGAAACTGATAAAGAGCACGGCGATGACGACGCCGATCAGCCTGATGATCTTGGCAGGCATGGAGAGCTTGCCCTGGATTCGCTTCATGAAGCCCTGGGCCTTCTCGGCCTCCTTCTCGAGCTTGAGGGACTCCTCGCCGAGTTTCTCCATGTACTTGACCTTCTCGTCCACGAGCTTGCCCCGCCGGAAACCAAACGGCGTTTTGCGCACCTTGTCGTTCAGGAGCTGCACCTCGGCGTGGATGGTCATCATAGTGCGTTGTTGTTTGATGGTGAGGTGGGGGCCGATGATGTCGAAGATGTTCTTCGCGACTGTGCAGCCAACTTTGCCGACTTCGGCTGGTGTCAGTTTGGTGTCGTTATTGAAGAAGAGGCTGAAGACGGTGGAGCCGAGAGCTAGAAGCTGTTTTTGTGAATTTGCGTCAGAATCAGCACAGATATTTTGCGACGGCGAGAAGAGAGGGCAGGGGGCGCGTGACTCGGGGGTTGTGAGACAAGTTGCCTACCTTGAACATGGTACCAGCCTTGCCGCCGCGTTTGGACATGTCGTTGTCGTAGAGCCAGGCGTTCTGTTTGACTTGTGTGGAGCTCCGGTACCAGATGCCTTTGACCATCATCCCCAGCGCTCCGAGGGCTTTGGGGGCGCTGGCGGCAATTTTCACCTGTTGCAGCATCGTACTGGCCATCTTATCCCTGTTGTGCCGGTCAAACTCGAGACCCTGGTCCTTGCAGAACTGCTCATATTCCTTCAGGAACGCATCTCTGACCTCGGGCGACAGGCCTGGGTTGCTTGGGTCCAAAAGGGCCTCCGCCATCCACTTGCACGCATCTGGCAGCCAGGGGGTGTTTGGGTCCTCGTTCAGGCTCCGCACCTGCGTGGCCGTCTGGCTTGCCGCCATCTCGACGACGTCCTCGTAGAAGCTCTTTGCATACGACGTGTCGGGATCCAGGACGTAGAGGATGTTGCAATACTTTTGCAGAGCCGTTTGCTGTCATCAGAAACAAGAGTCAGCACACGGTGATGGCGCGCCCCTGGGCACCAAGGCGACGTAGGTAAGGTAGACAAGCAGCAGGGCAGACTCACATCATTCCTGGCGACTTTCTCCACCGTGTTCTCGAGTTCGTTGGCCACGATCTGGTTGTAGTACTCCGTGGCCCACTGTTTACCGTTGTCGAGCACAAACTGATCCAGAACGTCGTAGAGACGAATCATGGCCTCACGGACGGCCAGCTTGTTGAGCTGTTTGTACTCTATCGAGGTGGAGAGACATCCTGGTCGCTGGAACCCTGCGTGTTAGACGGACACTAGGCAGGTGCCAAATCGGGGTTTATCACGTACGTCGCCTTGCCAGAAGAACAGAATCTTGGCCCTCTCCTTCTCCGTAAACTTGGAGACCCAGTCCTTGACGTTGTAGCTCTCCGCGATGGTGAGAGCGGTGAAGGCAGGCGAATAGGTCCCCTTGATCCAGTCTTTGAGGGTGCCATCCAGACCCTCTGCAAGGTGCTGGGGTAGACTGGAAGGCTTCGTCTTGTTGAAGATGTCGGTCAGGTCCGACGTCTCCATGTGGTAGTACATCATGTCCTCGAGGATCTTTCTCGACTTCATCTCCAGCTGCAGCGGTTGTCAGCGCCTGTTCCGCACTTTCGACAAGAGCGTGCCCTTACATCTTCCGTCTTGTACGGAATGTTGTCGATTGAGTTGACGTGGTACGGAGCCTTCGGACCTGGTCGGACGGGCGGTGGCTTTTGGGGGGTGCTGACAGGAGTAGTGGCTGAACCCGTCTTGATCTCACCCGCACTTTTGGAGCCCTGGAGCCGTTTGTCGATGTCCACCCTGCTCGCAGTATCTCCGGGTCTTGAAATGAACAGATGCCTGGATAACACAGTTAATCTCGACTCGTCGACTCTTTCCCAGACGGGTCCCCATGAATGACTAACTTGGTGCCTGCTCCCGTGCCCGAGTCCGAGGAGAACTCGGTGATCACACCGAAAGCCGTCTTGCCATCCGGCCCCACCGTGGCCTCGATTGTCGAGAACATCATGCCGAGGGTCACATCTGTTTCCAAGGCCGTCTTGAACGTCCACGCGAGACTGTCGTCGTCGTCCTCCTTTTTGTCTCGATACTGCCTCAGCAGCTCTTGCGCGGTAGGCACCATCTTGATGGTGAACGTGGTGCGCCCCTGGGCATCCTCTGCCATGCTGGACGTGTAGAAACTGGCCAATTGTCCAAGGCCTGAGTTGACAAACTTGGCCGTGATGATCTCCAGAAGGCTGTCCAGATCCGGCAGCATCGCCCTTCGAACGGTCAGGTCCGTAGGAGCATTCCGACCCGTGACAAGGTCGACGGCGCCGAACGTAACAACATCATCGGGACTCTGGGGTGCGGCCTGATCCTTTTTCAAACGGTTTGCATCGTAGACCATGTTGAATCGCATTGGTCTCAGAGAGGGAACGAGGGTCTTCGGAGGCAAAAACAGGGGATCGGCATCTTTCGCTGCGTCGACCTCTGTCGCTGTCGTCAAGCGACTGGGGGCCGCAGCGGCATTTGCCGTCATCGCCGAGCGGCGGGGGACTTCCCCAAGCTGTGGTTGTTCCTCAGCCGTCGCCATCTCATAGCTTGGGGCTTCTTCAGCGGCAGCCGCCATGCCATAGGCTGGGGCTGCCGCTGCGGCAGCGAGCGCTTCCTCGTAAGAAGGCAGACTGCTCAGGTCCTCGGCCATGGCAAGGAACTGGATAAATCCGACAGAGAGCAGATCCTTCGCAGCAGGATCGTTGCTGTAGACAATGTCGCCTTGGGCAGAGTGGGTGAAGGTATTGACCAGCAGCCGGCCGTGCTCAAACGGGCCGTCGGCACTGCTCGCGTCCTGGCCAATGTTTCTCACCCAGCGAATCTCATTTTTGGTATTCGAAATGGCCGCTCGTTCGCAAGCCTCTCCGTTGACGAACACGACGCCTTCAAGCACGGAGACTGTCGGCAGCGGAGCCAGCAGGCCTGAATAGTCGAAGCCGGCGATTTCTTCCGGAGGGTACTGATACGAGCCGTGTCCTGGGCCCGTCAGCTTGTTTCGGCCGGCCTTGTAGAGTCGCATGCTGTTCTTGCGGCTTTCTGCCTCCATCTCGGCCCTGACTGCGTCGGTGATGCCGCCGATGCCGAACCGCTCAAACAGCGGTCGAAGCTCGTTGAAAGCGAGGAGCATCCGGGCTTGGTCCTCCATCGGGATCGTCCGGAGCGTCTTGCAGACGCTCTTCATCGTGATCTGTAGCCCAATCATGTCAGTGCAAGATCACGGCGTCGGCGGTGGCGGGGACGGTTGGCTGTCTTACTTCAGGATAGTTGACGGCGACGAGATATCCATTGGCGTGGTAACTGCGGCGGCCTTCCCTGAGGTGGACTCCGTACACCTGCTTGACGTGGGGCATGACCTCGGTAGAGATGCTTCGGACGACAACCTGCTCGTACTGCTTCGTCGCCGTGTTGAGGCGCATCACGATGTTGCCCACAGACAAGCGGCCAATGTCGGCCCAGGGGTTCTCCTTCATCGCCAGGGTAGGGTTGAGGGCTCGGAGCCCGGTCGTGGTGAAGAAGACATGACCAGCTGTGAAGAACGGATTCTCGTCGTCTGCAGGGAGTCGTTAATTAGTCCTCTTTTTCTCGAGGCGATGGAACGCGATATCCTGTGTGACACTTACTGAACCCGTGAATTGTGGGTGTTTCCACCGGCACCACGACCTTCTCGTCCGAAACGAGACCCCATTCGTCAAACTCGCCCCGCGTCAAAACCCAGTCAAACTCTTGGAGGTCTTCAATGTTCTTCACACCAGATCGTGTGATGATCTGGGTGCCGGCAACAAAGCATGACCCGAATATCGTTGCGCTCTTGGTCTCCCAGTTTGAGGGCGCCTGCTTCACCACTACTTCCGGGTAGCTTGACCGTGCTGCGTCATTCTTGTTAGTATTTCATCCATCGCATCGCAGGCAAGGCGGACCCTAGGCTCACCTCTGTTGATCCAGTCCACGGTGGCCTGGCCCGTGGTTGTCGTAATAATGGTTGGCGGGACAGCATCGGGACCCATCATGATAGTCTCCTCGTAGTGTGCTGTCTGGACCATTGACACGCTTCGAACGGCATCGCTGTAGGTCGAAGCGACTGTGTCCCACAGCTTGGCCAGAAGCTCCCCGTACGTCTTCCAGTCACCAAGCTGGAGGTCTTCGTTTTTGAGTCGTTCAATCTCCTGCTTCACGCTGTCCGGCACATCCATGCCGGCCAGTGGTTGCAAGATCTCGCCTGCCTTGGGGGGGCGAAGAAGGTTTGAGTTGGCGGGGTCTTGCTGGGCGTACGCCACAGGCAATGATTTGCAAAGTGAGAGGACGAGAACGGCGAGGTTCACGGCCTGGTCGGCTGCCTTCGTTTGGACGGCGGCAACAATCTTGGCCTGAGCAATCTGGCCAAACGTTTTGAGCCATATCTGGCTCGGCTCATGCAGCGCTGGAGTTGCTTCATGCTGGAAGTAATTGGACACAAAAAGCATGCTAGAGCTGTAAGCGATGTTATGTACCAGGAGATCGCGTTCGATCTGCGCGTCAACCGTGTCTGGATCCAGGAACATGGCCTGGTACGCTGCAACGAAGCTCGCGTCTTGCTGCAGTGTGGACAGAGTCGACAAGCCTTTGGCGGCAAGGTGCGCATCGATGTGGTCCGCAAAGCAGTAGCCCGTCAGCCGGGTCAGCGCATCGACGGCGGTAGCCTTGGCCATGGACTATGAGGTCTGTGTCAGCGAGGCTGGGCAGGGAGGCCATGTGTCTCAGCATGGCAACAAGAAGGGCAAAGACAAACATTGTCGACGCAGCTTCTGAAGTTGTACGGGTCATCTTCTGGGCGCATGGATGCCAGCCCCGATGCCGTGGTCGCCTGAGCCAGCGTGGCAATGAGGGCTTGTCCATCACTGCTGGTCAGATGGTCCCCATTCAACAAGCTCTCCTGGGGAAGGCCATTGCCTAGTTGCGGCTGGATGAACGAGAGGTCCGAAACTGTGCGAGCACGCTCCTGGAGTTGTTCAATGAAGGTTGCGACGGGGAACTGCGGCACCGTTTCGAGAGCCTGGCGGAGCTGCTCCACTTTGACTGTAGCCATTCTGCGCAATATGTCTGGATGAAAGTGCTGGGTGTTGGTAGCTGTCTCCCTGATGCTCCCACCGGGTTGACCGGGTTGACTGCGTCGCTCGAGTGCCTACCTATATAGTGCATCGGTCCACGTCTAGACCGTCGACCCTGCATTCTTGCCTCTGTGGAGTCTCCTCCCACCAACCTCGGGTTGCCCCATTCTGAAGCCTGTTGTCCACAGACTCATCATTCTCTCGGCCCACATGCAGCAACGAGCGACGCTAGCGGCGGTCTCTTTGCTCCAGATGCGCCCCTGTCCATCCGCGGTGCCCGTTTAGGATTTCAGGTTGGTCGAGCCCCAATAGTCGAACATACCTAGACCCTTCGATACAGGTATCATGACCATGACCTCAGCTGCGTTCGGCCCTGGCCGGGCAAATTGACGTGCAGGTTGGGACCCCAATTCGGAAGCCTGCAGTTGGCGCTATGTGCTCGGTGGGCCGAGACCTGGGGGTTGTTGGCGTATTGAGAGCAGGAAAAGGGAATTCCGGAAATGGAGGAGTGGACCAGCATCGTTTTGGCAGGCTTGTCGGGGCGGGGTACCATTGTCACTGAGGAGGGCTGAGGGAGGGGTCGTGGAGTTCCCGAGAGTCAGAGTCGAGACCAAAGGAAGTGGGGCTCCGATCCAACCATCCTGTGCAAGGCACCTTCCGAGCTTAGGTCGCTGAACCATTTCAGACAACGGCCAAGCCTGCTGGTCCGGCAAAACACTAGTCAGCGATTGTGATAGCACCTACCTGGTGACAACGGCGACTCAACCGCTGCTTTTAAATTGGAGCCTCAAGTCTTGACTCAAAGCAGTGAATTCAGAATCAACACCTGGAGACCACACTGTTCCGAACTCGATCCCGAGTCCACATCTTACCTCAGCAGCTCATCGCGTCCCCGGTGTTTGCTCAAGCCGCCCGAGACTGAGCATCACCTCCAGGATTTCACATCCTTTTAACCGACAACACGAGATAAGGTACTCAAGAAAGCGGGCGGCTGTGACTGTGACTTACTGCGGAGGGAGCAATCATCTCCAGTCCCCAGATCGTCCTTCCAGGTTCCGGGGAGAGGAACAGAGCCCAGTCAAGCCAGGGCCTTAAGGAGCTGAGCTTGACTCACACCAATCAGGGAGCTGCAATGTTGTACCCCATGCACTGGCTAACCGAATGGGGTAAAGTTGCCGTAAGAAGTGGATCCCCTTCCTGTGTCACAGTCATCCCAGGTCGGCAGTGAATTGGGCAAAAGGCTCCAATCTCTCCAATCAATCCCCGTCGTGGAGGCAGCCCATGAGTTTCATGGAGGGAATTCGCGAAATCTCTCGGTTGGTGCCCCTGTCTATTCCGGCTCAGCCCGGTTTCCGCGGCACGTGTTGCTCCCGCCGTGCCGCTATTTAAGGGACGAGCCAAGCTTTCTTGGCCTCTTGGCTTTTCTTGTCCTCTTGGCTTTCTTGGCTTTCCTTGGCTCTCCTTGGCTTTCGCACACAACCATCGCCTGCCAAGCACTCTCGACTAACACACACCCAAAGTCCGAAAGAACGAGTTGCACTCTCAGATCACCTTTCGCTTCAATTCCACGGGCACAATGCCTGCTTCTCAAGTCCCCACGCAAGAGCCTCCCATGGAGGCCGTCGGCACCAACGCCGTCGTCGACCAGCAGCCGGTTCGTTGCGACCCACACTTTCGTGTTACAAAATGCTTTCTAAGCCTTCCTCTCAATTCTCTGTCCCTGCGCGTGTCATCCCGCCGAATTGCTGGCTGACCATGATCATTCAACAGACTGCCGAGCCCCAGCCCGACATGACCCTCCGTGGTGGTGAGGAGGCCGGATGCGAGATTTGCTGCGGCCTCTGCGCCTGCCAGGAAGGCTGCTGCTAGCGCAACAGGTTGCCGGCTCGGTCCGCTCCTGTTCCGTGGCGAAACTTATTTACTCAATGGCAATCATCGTTCTCTGGCTGGACGGGACCTTAGTAGCGCAGCATACGATGCGGTGAGACAATCGCGAGAGCAGGGAGGGACCGTTCTTTGACATTCATATTCTCAATCATCCTGCAGATCTCATCATCTACTGCAGCGAAGGAATGCAATGCGAGTCAATGCCAGAACCTTCCAAGTCACCAGCACCGTGTCGTATTCCTTCCTGCGCCTTGTCTTGCAACACCTCACATCACAAATCCTTAGATTATCCGGTAGTACTCATGTTCGCGATGTCAAGGCAACAAAACCTTGAACTTGTTGACACAATCAAGGGTGAAACCGCCCTGTTAATTACACCTTAAGTTTAGAAAGCGCTAATCAGACCGCAAAATTTGGCTGGCGCGTACCGTGTATACTTAGTGATACCTCCTGACGAGTTCTCCTAATAATTAGCTTACAGCTATTAAGTATAAGCCCTTCTTAATTAGCTAGTTAATGATTAGATATTGGTATACCCTATACGGCTTCTATAGCCTCTTGGGCTGCCTATATAGTCAGCTCGTGATAGCGAGCCAGCGAGGACCGACTTGTGAGGTGTCTTTAGATGTGATCATACACCTAGTTTATCGGAGTAGGTACGTAAATGAATTCTAGATGGCTTAGAACCCGAGTCCCGTGCGATGGCCTACTCTCTCTGTCGCGCATTCGAAACTCCTCCACCCAGTAGCTCCTAACTTTCCGGTACCTATGAGTTCGTTCGCCTAAGGCGCCCAGGCGACGGACTTGACCTCGGTTGAGTTCAGGAGCGTCGCTAGGCATTGTCCTGCCGCGAGATCCCAGATCTTGATCGTTTTGTCGTCCGACCCGGACACAAGCTGCTTGGTCTTGTCTGACCAGTGTACCGAGTTGACAACGCCCTTGTGGTCTTCAAGCGTCGACGTGCACTGTCCCGAGGCCAGATCCCACACCTTGATGGTGTGGTCATCCGACGCCGAAACAATCTGCTTTGTGTTCTCCAGCCACACTGCGCTCTTGACCGATCCCCAATGGCCTCTGAGGGTCTCTACGCATCGATCACTCCCCGTGTCCCAGATCTTGATTTTATGGTCGTCCGACGCCGAGACAAGCCACTTCGAGTCGTGTGATCAGGCCACCGAATTAACCTTTTTCGTGTGGCCCTCAAGCGTCGAAAAACAATATTCCGTTTCTGGACTCCGGATCTCGACCTTGATGTTTGTGGCGCATGCGACCTTCGTTCCATCTGACGACCAGGACAGGCATGTGGCGCCGTCATAGCGGCACTCGAACGAGTCGAACGTCAGTACACGCTCGGACCTCGCCAGATCCCAGATCCAGGTCTTGTCTAAGCTGGCCATCGCAAGCCGCGTTGCATCGGGCGACCAAGCGATGAGCTTGACAGAATCTTGGTAGTCGTTGTGGTACATACGCTGGCCTGTCGTCACATCCCATATCTGGATCCCGTTGCCGCCGGACGCGAACCGCTTTCCATCGGGCGCCCAGGTCACCGACTTGTCACCCCACACGCCAGGCTCAACGGTCAATACACACTGGTTCGTAGCCGTATCCCATATCTTAATGTCGCACCCCGCAGCCGCGATCCGCCACGCATCGGGCGCCTGGGCCGCCTTTGAGGAACCACTCGCGCGTTGCCTCTTGGTGAAGAACATCGAGAAGCCACGGCTTTTACTCGCGGCCGCCATCTTGGCCGCCATCTCGGTCGCCATCTCGGCCCTGAACGCCGACTGGTCCTCGTATGATTCTATAGCCTCCTCGAGCCTGGGGGGACTTTTTTTGCGCCATCTGCGCAGGGGCTCCTGCGTGACCTTGATCGGCTCGATCCCGGGATTGTAGTAATTGTACTCTGCGTTGGGGTACGTAGGAGGGTAGGACTGGTGCTGATATTCCACCACTCCGTCATAAGAAGGCGATTCCACCTGTGTGTAAGAAAAAGGCAGTGGGCCGGCTGGGGAGTAGAAGATGGGGGGGCCAGAACCGGGGTAGCCCGCAGCATGCTCGTCACGCGCCTCACGAATCAGCTCGGCCGGGTCGCTGCCGTACATGCGAAGCGCCTCCTGGCGTTCGGTCTGGGGACTGTGCAGCTCGGCATCAAAGCGAGGCCGTTCCTGCTGGGGCGCGCTCTCCACCGTGGCCGCAGCAGCCGTGCCGTCGAGAGTTTTGTGATGGTCCACCATCTCCTCCTGGATCTCGAGCGCCACCTTGCTGTCGGCCTTGACAATGTGCCCGATGAGCCTCATGGCCGATTGCTGTGTGTTGTCGTGCCGGTGCGTCATGCTTCCGTGAAGAACCATGCAGCCCCAGAACCCCCTCTTGTCAACCAGCTCGCTCTGGCGCTTGACGCCCACATCTTCCTCGACCAGGTCCCACTTGGTCGTGGCCAGGATGACGTTCTTGAGCGCGGCATTGCCGCACAGCTTCTTGAACATCTGGATGTTGTGCCTGGCTGAGCCCCGCATGCGCGACTCGTTGATGGGGTGCAGGTAGATGATGCCCGACAGGAGGATACGGTTGGCGTACGTCTCTCTCAGCCAGACCGCCAGTCTTCGCAGTACCTCGGCGTCGCTGTGGACGGTGTCGTCGAAGCCGGGTGTGTCGACGAGGAACACTCTCCTTTGGGGAGGGCCGTTGTAGATGAACGAGTACGTGTCGACGGATTTCGTGCCTTTGCTCAGCCAGGTTGCGTAAGTACGACCAGTCCACTTCGAGTTCTGGATACATTGGCTAAATCTCACTCGCACTACGTACATGACTCTAACCTCTCTCCGATGGTCGGCTTCGTCTCCGAACACAGGGCGATGAAGGTGCTCTTTCCTACCCCTGTCATGCCCATCAAGGCAATTATCACATCGTCGGGACTGGAAGCGCTCCATGTTAGCCACTGCATTCAGGGCAAAGTCGCCCAGAAAAGAAGACACCAAGGTACCGTACCCCGGCTCAACGCCGTCGGGAAAGAGGTCGCGGAGCATTGTGAACTGTGAGGCGAGTCAGGACGCTGGATGCGAGACAGTTGAACGCAGGGCAGCCTCGGGTTGCAGTTCGGAAGCTGAAGTTGGTCGGCGGGGATATTTTTCTGCCAGCGTCGGGCTGCCATGAGTCCCCCGCTTCCCAGCCCTTGGGGGTCAACATAGGGTGGCAGTGCATCATGGGCTGCCGCTGGGCCGGTCTTGCAAGGGTGTCTCGAAGCAGCTGAAGCGGGCACGCAGACAGACGATAAGCCACGTCCAATGACTCGAATTCTCTGCGCCACAGAGAGGGGCTTCCCACGCCGAGTCGCTACCGAACAGAGTCGGCCCCCCTCTCTCGTTGCCTTTCAGCACTCCCCACTTCTTCCCCCGCCCCTGACGCGGGGGTTTGAGCTCCCACAGCCTAAACCACCAAGCACTTCCGTCGTCATCGGTCCTCGCCATCTCTCGTCGCTGTTGGCATCCATATAACACTGGTTGTGACCCGGATCCAAGATCGCCATCATGCCTTCCCGGACGACCACAGGGTTTCAAGAAGCCGTAGAGAACTTCATGCAGTTTACAGGGGCTGAGAAACCCAAGTGAGACGCCTTGCCGTTGTGAAGTCACCGCCGAGAGGCTGACAAACGTGCTACAGACCGAATGCCGTTTTTATAGCCGTCATGGGTACTGCGCCAGCCTGCTATCTCTTCCATTCCGTGGGTAGCGAGCCTCCTGACAAACCTCGGCAGGCATCACAGGATCTGGGAAGAGCTCCTTCATCAGCGCAGTCACTGGCCGAGATGTCAAGATCGGCCACGAACTCTCGTCTTGTGCGTCCCTTTGTCTGATGCCTTGTCATTAGGAGCTAATTCACGGGTATCCGAACCAGGTACCAGCTCGGTCGACATCTTTCACTGTGAGATGGAAGGATACAATGTGTATTTCATCGATACGCCAGGATTCGACGTAAGTCCTTGACCCAAATTTACCTGTTACGTCCCATCCCTTTCTCACCCAATGCAGGATACAAATCGATCGGATCTAGAAATACTGAACGTCATCTCCAACTTCTTTTCCGTGTCATTCGCAAACCGGAACCTCCTCAACGGGCTGATCTACCTGCACCAGATCTCGGATCCGCGCATGGGCAGGACGAGGAGGCTCAACATCGACATGTTCAAAGCTCTTTGCGGCGAGGATGCCTTCCCTAACGTCGCCGTTGTGACGAGCATGTGGTCGACTGACGAGTCGAGTCGCGAGTTCGAAAAACAAATTGAGCGAGAGGAACAGCTCAGCGCCGAGTATTTGGCAGATGTCCTCAGTGCAGAAGGCCTTTTGAGACGCGTCAAGAGCAAAGACAAAACCACCATCGACGTGTCATCGGCGCAGGAAATCTTTCAAGAGCTCTTTGACTTGTGGAAAGACGACCAGATCACGCTCGACATCCAGCACGAGCTCGTCAATAGCGGCCTTCGCATCGGGTCCACTGCCGCCGGGAAAGTCCTTTCCTCCCATCTCGATAAGACATACTCTGCCGAGCTCTCCCAGCTGCGCTCGGCAACCAAACATGCCAGCTACGCCCCAACAATCCCCAACGAAGCTACCGACGCCCTCGACGACGATGAGCAAAAAGCCCTACAGGCGTCCCTCGCCCAGCTCCGCGCCGACAAACAAGGAATGGACCTCGACCTGGTGCAAGTCCACGTCCAAGAAAGAAAGCGCTTCATCGCCGAGCTGACCGCCATCGAGGCCCGCTGGCGTGACGAGCTCGCCGAAAGAGAACGCGAGCAAGCCGAGCACGAGCGGATGCTCGCCAAGAGGCTCCAGCAACAGGAGCAGCAGGAACAGCAGCAGCAGCAGTTCATGGCCGCATTTGTGCGCGAAGTGGCGGCGCAGCAGCAGCAGCAGTGGCGCGAGGAGCAGCAGCGGCAGCGCGAGGAGAAATATCGCGAGGAGGTGGAGCGGATGAGGAAGGACCTGGAGGAGATGAGGGCTGAAATTCAAGCCAAGACGGAGACGGCGGAGAAGGCGAAGCGGGCGTGGGTGGACCCGCTGATCGAGGGCGCTGTGGGCGGGGGGATGCAGTTAGTGGGCGGGCTGATTACTGCTGGTGAGTCCTATGATTCCTACCACGGTCTTGATAAGGGGGAAGATGTGGAGAGGTGTGAGCTGACCGATTTGGTGGATAGGGATGTTGTGCGTAGTGCAGTGATGGGAGACCTTCAAGTCGGGCGTAGCCGACCTGAGTTTGAGATACATCGCAAGTTCGTCGCCGATGGTGTGTTGGCGTTGACGAGGGACTTATCTAATTGCAACCTACCTATTCGCCTATTATTCATATGGCTATTTATTCTAGGTGCCTAGACTATTACTATATCCTACAATAGGAATAGTACCTCTATTCTTTAGCTACGATTACCGCGGCTAGCGGAGCAGCTATAATAGCTAGTCTATTTACTAAACAACTGCTGTATTCTTTGATCATAAAGACTATTCTTATTGTTCGCTAGGCGTAGGCTGTGTGTTTACGTGGGGGAGGGATGGGTATATGTTCAGGGCTTCCTCGCCTATAGTTGTTGTTTTCCTTTCCTTTTCTTCTCTAGAGTAGTTTGTCTTCTGAATTCAATCTATAGTTGGTTGCATGCCCTTCTTCTCGTAGTTTGTGCCGTCACTCTTCGTCCTCAGCTGGTTCCCATTGTTGACTCACAGGTTTCGCATTCTACGCTTCCCACGCGCACGCAAGTCGGCCTCTGCAGCCTCAACGGCGACTGCGGCTTTTGCGGCTGCTCTGCATCTCGGTGACTCCCTCCTCCGAGTCCCCAATCTCCCCTGTCTTGCCGCGGATCCTCGCCTTGGCCCCGTCGCGCCCAAGACAGGCGCTGGGATGCCACACGCAAAACACCCCGATGGCAACCAGCATCGGCACCGCCTCGAAGATCCAAAACATCCACTCATGGGTAAAAGCATACCCTTCGATGCCCTCGGCGAACTCGGCCACGCGGTAGATGCACCGCACCTGCAAGCCATTAGAACCCGCACCAACTGTGGCACCCAAGACAGCACCAAGGACGGGGCACATACCAAGATCAAAACCGACGACACATACACCGCCCACACCACCCTCTCCCACCCGACCGGCGCATCCCCCGCCGCAAGCCCCTTCCTCGCCGCCAGATAATGAAACCGCCCAAAAATCGCCATAAAGAACCCAAACGCCACCGCCTGCAGCGCGAGCCCGCCAATCAGGATCTTGACCCCAATATCCGCCGTCGGCCCGGCCCACTCGCTCGAGCTGCCCACGCCGGAGCCGCTGCACTGCACGAGAAACGAAACGATGTCGCACGCCACGAAGACGCGCGTGATGAGCCGGCCGTGCACGCCAAATACCCGGTGGCGCGTGGAAACGGGGTCGAGGACCGCGCGGATGAGGCGCCCGATCAGGAGGTAGTTGCCCGCGGCGACGAAGACGGGGGCGAGGACCACGAGGGAGAGGGTTGCTGCGAAGGGGCCCTGTTGCGGGTTGGTTAGATACCTATGCGTTGATTGTGGGT
>Ga0247824_10000782_pt1 | contig 16650 bp, 20 predicted proteins | sample 13C_PalmiticAcid_FD_194412 | JGI IMG/M metagenome (GOLD analysis project Ga0247824, IMG submission 194412) | Soil microbial communities from agricultural site in Penn Yan, New York, United States - 13C_PalmiticAcid_Day48 | ecosystem: Environmental > Terrestrial > Soil > Agricultural land... | reverse complement strand
CCTTAGGCGCTTGTTCCGGCTGCCGCGACGTCTGCCCTCCATCGTCTCTTTCACCATCATTCTTATTACCGCTTCCACTGCCACTACTATCGGCGTTGGTGTTAAGGTTGCTGCTAGACTTGGAGCCTGACTTGCTGTTGGCTCTAGTAATGGCCTGAATACTCGTCCGTTTGTTCGTCAAGGGGTCTGTAAGCACATCCGATCCTCTGTCTGCGATCACATCAGAGTTGCCACTGTTGTCGTTGGCGCCTGTATCACCATTGCTAAAGCTCGAAGGTTGGTGAGAAATCGAGCCAGATCGCTTTAGCTGGGAAGAGGTCGATGAGGAGTTTGTGGCGGCGATGGTTTTCAAGAACGAGTCCGATTCTGTCTGCTGCAATCTTTCGAGACTCTCGAGAGCCGACACGGCCTCAGGACTAGGGATGCAAGCTCCGAGATAACTCCTCCGGACTTGATCGACAGCCAGCAGAAACTCTGCATGATCCTGTTCGATAAAGTGAGTAAAAGTTAGATTGGCGTGCCTTTGGATCAATATTCACACACCCTCTAAAGCCAACTATATTCTTAGTAATGAATATTGGTTACCTTGAGATCAGTGCTTCCAGCTGGACGATTTGATGAACCTGGAAGACGGCTCTTGACAAACAACTGCCAGTTATCGCCTAGCAAGTCTAGGTGGTGGGTTTGCAATGCGCGGGCATTGGCATCATAAAACTCAAAGAATAAACCTCCAACTGGTACCAACATCTCGTAGCTTGATAGGGAATCAGTGTCGTCCGTTTCTTTTGCATTGGATTCCTTCCTGGCAATGTCGATCCGAGTCTCAAGACAACGCGCACGGAAATCGCTCACTATTGCTGGGAACTGGTACCCAGATATGTGGGCATACCGTTTTTCGATTTCTTCCAATGCTTTTGCCTGGGCGTCGTGGTGAATCATAGAAAGCGTGTGCCAGGGTAAGGGAATTGCCTGTCGATCCAAGTGTCCGTTCATGACATCATGGTAAGCCTTATTACCATGATAGAAGGCTCGTTCGCGTATCAAGTCGCGGACCGCTTGACGCATTTTGATAATGTTGAAGGATTGTGGGTTGTTGTTGAGTTGGGACAAGCATGTCTTCAACTTGGCATATAGTTCAGCTCCTACATTTCACGAAGGCAAGAAAAAGGAAGTTAAAGAGATGTATGGGTACTTTAGGACATTCATCTAACAAAAGATCTTGATTGGCATCCTTACCACTGGCAACTTTGGAGCTGTCTATTGAAAGGTCGTCGTCATTCGACCTCTGATTAGTCGGAGACACAAGATTGCGAAGCCAAGCGACTTGGTCGGAGGATGCCATGTCTTCAACATTCTCGCTCCCGTCTTCCAGTGTCAAGTTGCTGTTAATAGCCTCACTGAGGGTATCGATTGATCCAGCCGACGGACCACAGTCAATGTCCCTGAAGTATCGACTGAGATCTGTAAGGTGCGCCGAATAGTTCTTTGGATCGTCTTTGGCCGCTTGAGTACTATCCCGGTGATCCATGATAACCTCCCGTAGCACTTCGATGCCAGAGTCTGCATTTATGGATGAAAGGCGTTTGTTGTCGTTGGTCTCGCACCAGTGCCACGTCAAGGGTGCCAAGTCCAGTGTTCTTCGAGGTTGACGTTGCGTGGTGAAAGCCTTCAGGGACCGAGTGAACCGTGCTAGATCCTCCTCGGTATCTTGCAAAGTAGCGGAAATAACGTTCAACCGAGTTGAACAGAGTGTCATCAATGGGCCCAAAATCATATCCGGATAGTTGGAGGGAGCATCATAGTGAAGGTCTCGTTTATCATCCTCGTCTTCTTCCTCGCTGTCCCTGTTCAGTTCCTGATCTCTGTAGATGATGTGGAGGGTTTGGATCGTCTTTCCCAGAAGTGGATCTGGGCTAGGGGATGGTGGTGATAGCCAGGCCCATATCCCTCTGTTATAAAAACCGATGCTGCTGCTGATATTGTCGGGGCTATTTGCGTCCTCGTCTTGGTAGGTTCGTTCCAAAGCGGTCCATAGGGCATCTTGTACGGATCGACTGCAACCAACTTGGGAGCCGCAAACAAACAATAAAAAGTTAGAAACAGTGTTACGATAATCTGATTGACATGCCAGAACTGTTGAAGGATCCTTGGGCGAAGTCATTCTTCACTCCTTCTGTGTTTGCTTACAGTATGAAACAACGACAAGGGGATCGGTGATGTTTTCAAGGGCAATCTTGGTGTCCTCTGGAATCTCAAGGGTCCAAGTCGAAGCTGGGTAAGGGGACGTTGGAGACGTTGGGGACGTCGAGGAAAAGGAAGGCGCCCGCTTTGGACGTGCCAACTGAAAACGCGCGGCCATCTTTTACCAAGGAGAAAGGAGGAGTAGAGCGTTCGGGGAGAGAGAGAGAGAGAGAGAGAGACCGTACACTTTCACACACGGCACCTTTTCGCAGACCGGACGGACACCAGACACCAGAGTTGTAGTTGGATGCCGAATGCCAGCGGCCTGATGATGCGATGGGGATCGGGCCGAGAAGAGAAGCGAGCTGGCAAAGGGAAGGGAGAGATGAGGAAGGGAATGTGTGTGATGTGCAGCGAGCGCGATTTGATGAGAGAGGAAAGAAGAAGAGGAAGAGAGAGAAAGTCAGACGAGGGTCGCTTTTTTTTTTTTCAATGGCACATGCCGAGAGAATTTGCACTCTTCCAGTCGTTTTTTTTTGCCCCTCCTTTTTTAGTGTGAGGATCTGCATCCAAGTCGTACTGTGCGACATTGCATGTTCCCCAAGTCGGTTTGGCCAGCGAGAGTGAGAACTTGCCATGTAGACCATGACCAGTGCCATCTCCTCGTTACAACACCATCGAGTGTGCTTCGCCAAGTGTGTGTGTGCCCAGCAATAGCTTGTCTCGCTCACGAGAACTGCTCATCACAAACTTTCCGCAAAACAAACGCAACGATTTGCAACGTTTTCACTGTTGCTTGGTTTCTGCAATGCCCCTTGTTTTCGGCTCTCCAGCAGTGCAACATTCCCGTGTGAAAGTGACCATTTTGAAAGGCCATTGCGTTGGTCTACCCCCCCTGCTGTGTTTGTCTTTGGTACAACACTGGAGGAAGGAATGAGCGTAAACTCTCCGTTTTTATTCATATCGTCTTGGGACATGGTGTGTGTGGTATTCATGGAGGATATGTTCAATGTCGATTGAGCACAGAGCGTGCATGGCTCCTGCAGACAAGATGTTCCCGTATCGCAAGGGTGGCCCGGACAATTGTGCCCTGCCAGGAGAACGGTTGTATGAACACAAAGATGCAGGATGATGAATAATGTAAGGGACACACAATGAGTAATTACTGTTGTTACATGGACTATCGTACAATACAGGTTCGTCTAAGGCAATCTATACTATGGTGGTGCTCATCAATCGTCTTTGAAGCGTTTACCAGAACCACCGGCTGGTCCACTCAATGAAGGAACAAACATTCCAGCGGCGTTAGTGCCCACAGTCAGAAGGGTTAGTCCAGAGTCCCGACCCGCCTCTATCGTTGCCAGTGTGGATGGCAGAGTCACTTCTGGCTCCAGATACTCAGGAACTGATCCTGTTGTTGATGATGCAGCCACCAGGTGCGAGCTATGAACAGAGAGCTGAACGGTGCGCGCACATCGAATGCTCTCATCCTCAGCTGCCATTCCTGCGGTCGTTGATATTGCGACATTGACATTGTCCCAGATAACTGATGGTAGTAGGGAGGATGACGACGATGGAGATGAAGTGGATGTCGATGATCCTGTGCCACTGCCTGCTGTAATTACAGCCTCCGTGTCATCCAGACCAATGGATCCCTCAAGGCTGTATTGAGCAAGACCTCGCAACTCTGCGCCAGAGTCTATTGGTGAGTCCATCAAAGGGCTCTTCTGCGTGATTCCAGTTGAGACGCGCGGATAATTTCTCGGCAAGAACCTGCCCGACTTCATAGAGACAAGCACCACCATCCAGTCTTCATATCCAACCCACCCATTCCAGCCCTGAGAATGTGGCTCACTAGAAATCTTGTCCTTGATAGCCTCTGTACTGATGATATCCACAATCACTCCATCTATCGAATTTCCTGAAGCAACAACACTATCGTTCTCCTGCACCTTGTCCCAGTCCTTGCTAGCAACCAGTGAATACTCTGGACATTGGTACAACTCTGAGATTTCCATCAGAGGATCCAGCACCGACGGTAGAAATGTGGATCCGATCCAGAAGGCAATGATGGCGTAAATACCACCTCCGACAAGGTCAACGACATAGTGATGGCCAAGATACATGGCTGCCCACCAGATCCAGAACACGTAGGAGAGGGCAAAGGGAATGGCCCGTGGACCAAACGTAAAAACAATAAAGAAGGCCAATTGCCAAGCACATCCTGAATGCAGCGATGGGAAGGCTCCAAAGACGAGAGGTGATGCTGTAAAAGTTGTGCCATACATAGTTGTTCCAAGGATTTCATCCACACGCGTCAATCCTCCTGGATCACCCGGCATGGAGTAAACCGCTGGCCTCAGAGGTCCATAGCGTGTATCATACCCTAAAGGTGAATGAAATAATAGTACCACGTTCGACCACAGAGCAAAGTGAGGTTAGTAAAACGTTCCCAAATTGCCAATACAATACGTATCGGGTGTGAGGTTGATACAGTTGCAAAAGAGATGGGGCAAGAGAGTGAGGATGAGCGATTGTGCCACGGTCTGCACCAACTTTAGAGAGCCAGCAATGATCGCCCGCATAATTTGTGGTATAGTGTGGAAAGGGAGTGTGCGATCAATGATCCGAGCAATATTCCAAAAATCCTGCATCCTCAGTGCGCAAAGGAATGCTTGCCATAATTAGCAGAGAGAGATTGAACGTGCTCTCTTCTAGCATGCCAAACGGGGTGACCAAGGGACCAAGTGCTCGATATATCAACGACGACAAAGAGAACGGGGAGGGGGAGAGGGAAGGGAAGGAACTTACAGGGAGGAGCGCAGGGAAAGAAAAGCTGGGTAAGCACTCCTGCGAGATTCATGTATCCAAACGTTCTTGCAAAGACTGGCAGAGTTCCCGCGGGAGCAAAGAGGGCGATCCAAATGGCAACCACAACTGGCATGACAAAGTGCAGAACCCCGTAAGGTATCCAAGCAATCAAGTCTTTCCACGGTCCTGTCGAACTGGCCAGCAGACCCGAGAGGTTGCCACCATAGATGATATTATCCAGTGTAGGGAGGACCGAGGTGTAGATGTGAGGCCTCCATTCGGAAGGAATGAACCGACAGCTGTAAAAGAGAACCAGCCAGCTGGCAACAGCCAGGAAGGGCAGCATGAAGGCGCGTGTCCGTCTGGGGATCAGGGAGGTGAGGGACAGCAAGACGATTGGCAGCTTGAACCAGACGGGCTTGTTGACGACCGTATAGCAGAACGAGAAGATCATGAAGAGGAAGACATACTGAAGGTCGTGGGTCGAGTAGGTGTGCTGCGTCAGGTCTTGGAGAGCGGTCGCAAGGGCGGACTTGGCGGCCTGGAGCGACCGCCGGTAACGGAAACTGCTGGAGACGAGGGTGAGCATGGTGGGGGTGGTTCGAAAGAGGGATGATGCTGACTACGATTCCGAGGCGATGAGAGGCATTTCAGAAGGGATGGGGAGAGAGGGATGGGAAGGAGTTGGGGTGAGCAAAAGAAAGTGAGTGAGAGCAAGAGTGAGCAGGTGTGGTCAACACTGTGGGGTGGGGTGTGCTCAGGAACAAAAAGGAGTCGAGGGCGGGAATGAAAATGAAAATGAAGCAGTGAAAGTGTCCTGAGCCGTCCGTCCCTATTTATCTCATTTTATCGCGAAGGATCACTCCCAAGACCCTTGCTGATGGCTGCTTTGCATTGCTCTCGCACTCTCTTCTCCAAAATAGACCCCCCAACCACTACCACCACCATCATCGTCCGCACACTTCCCCCGTTACCAGCTCTCATCTCCACGCTGAGGATGCAGGGGTATTGCGAGTCAAACTTTACTTGGATTGAAAGGGTCCTTCTATTTTTACGGGAGCTGTGATACTTTGTCATGTCGCAGCTTCTCGCGTGCAAAGTTTGCTCCCAAGGACAGAATCCTGCGCTAAAGCTACTTGAGCAAACGACAGTGCAGTGGAGGAAGAGTGACCGATCAAATTGGAACAGGGCCGACAGAGTGCAGCTCCCCCCTCCCCAATGTCCACTTGTCCATCGGACGTCCCAGGTGGATTCCACGCCGATTGCATCGATCCATGCATCGTAGCCTCGTGGAAGATGCGCTGGATGTAGCAATGCTGTCTCGCTATAAGTACAGACAACATCATGCCCTGCAAATGCTCCCCTGGATTGGCTGTTGATAGAATGTTAGCTGTGCTCCATCATGGAGAAACACTATGGAATGAGAGTCATCGAGTAGGCACGATCTATTTGTTTCTATTCAACAGTGTGCTACCTTAGGACCTCGCACTACTTGCTGTTCGCATCGTTCGCATCGTTAGGAGACTCCGCGTACTCAGATTCCGCAACCTAGGAACAGGTCGTTCAGCGTTGCCAATGTTGCTACTTACACCGCCTCCCGCTCTGGCAACATTGAACTGACCTCTGTCGTGATCGCCTACACTTCGTGTATTGTTGGAGTATGGATGGAAGTCAGGCCCATCCACCATACAATAACTTTCGCTGCTGAGTTGACTGATCTGTCCCTGACTGTAAGCGCTTGATCTTGTAGCTGTATTCTGTGCAAGATGCCCATAGTTGTTGGCGCTGTTGCCGTTGTAACCGGTGACCTCATTCCCTCCGTTGAATCCGTCGTAGCCATGTCCGTGCTGCCGATTCCGTTCTCTTTCCAGTGCATCGGCTTCCAGTTGCCGCTGTTGTTGCAACCTCTCTTGTTCACGACATTCCTCCTCGTATGCCTGCTGTGCCTCGTCATCCCATCCTAGTTCCTGCAGAATCCAGCTCAATACTTTCATGAATCGAATGTAGTCGTCCTCTCCTATTACCTCGCCTCCAACACGTGTGAATTGTGATAAAGCCCCTTCTCCAGCGACCATCGAGACGTTAGAGGGGTCCAGGTTCGGATGCCGAGGATTGGCAGTGGATGAGGATTGACGGAATTGTCGCCCTGAGGAAGGTTGCTGATTACGATGAGGATGAAGGTAATGCTGGTGCTGCTGTTGCGGCGGTTGATGGTGATGGTGATTGAGGTTCTGCGGCGGTGATATCGTTACGGGCAAAGGCTCGTTCCTAGTCCCGCCAAAGCGAGCCTGTTCGTATCCCTCAATGTATTCCAATCCAATGTCCCTGGTGATTAGCTTCTGATCTATAAGCATGTGAACGTAAGCCGAGATGGACATGTTGGGCGGCCTGCCTAGATCCTGTGAGTGTGCGACAGCAGCTCTTTCTATATTGGTTTGTGGAAATTCTTCTTGAGGTTAACACATTCTTCATTAACAAACATGTAATCCGTCGGATGATGTTTTAATGCGAATTCAACAAACCGTACCGATGAAATGGGGTGTGCTAGCCATGAAGGTTTTGAAATGGGTATCATGTAGGGAGGACCCTGTATAGCGGGGTGAACGGAAAGGCGCCTCATTGTTGGTTAGTCTCTTGAAACCTAACAAAAAGTCCTGACCCAGAGTGAGAGATGCAAGACCTACCTGGCTTGCCCCACCCTGGTTGACCACTTTCTTCCGGAAGTGGTTGGGCCTTCTTGGTGAGCCTAGCGACCCGATCCAGCTCCGACTGCACAAACTCATACGCCGTCTATCATCGATCCATGGACAATCTTAGCAATTGAGCATGGCATAGAGTCCCATTTCAACATTTCGTCCTACGGATATTGATACCTTGGGCAGATCTTCGCGAGTGATTGGCATGTATTTCTTGGGGATAGCCTGTCGTGCTAGCTTGACTGTCACATAGCGTGAGAAGCCGAAGATCGTTGCCAAGAGGCCCTGGACACGAACATTCGCAATCCGGCATAAAAGTTAAGTATCCACAAGTCGCTTGGAGTGCCATATCAAAGAGCGATAAGAGACCTCTATATTGACTTACGAGAAGGACATAACTGCCCGCAAACACAGCTAAATTCTTGTAGTTGGGAGGGTCGCCAGGGTTGGCTGGATGAAAAATCTGAAAGATCACATCATACGCCGATGCGAAGATGCATATTCCTGGAAGGATACGAATAAGCGGTGTGTCAGTCCAAAGTCCATCCGTCCATCTCAAGGACCTGATAAGAGCGCAACAGTCAAGCCTGTACAACACCTGTGACAGCAACCAGGAAGAAGAGCGAGCTCACATAGAAGCAGCTGGAGCGCGTCAGTGGCATTCACTCTGCGTATGTCCCAGGGAGGGTCCAAAATCGGCGGAAGGTGGGGTTGTGGTCGGATTCAAGGTGTTGGAGTGCTGTGGCGATTACTGATGAGTGTGGAAAGAAGTGAAGTGTGATGCAGGAAGCAGGAAGAGATTGCCCACAAACTGGTCGACAACGACAAGCCGCTTGGAGCATAAGTTCGCTTTCGAAGACGGTGAACCTTGTTATGGTTGCTGGTGCAACCATACCCTTGTCAGCTTCCTGCTCTCCGTCAACTATGCTGGTTCCTTTCCTTTGACTCACTAGCCGATGACTTTTGTCGTATGTACTGGATCTGTCTCGTTTGCTGGCATGACAGCTGGCTGTCATTGTCATCGCCACACCTGAAAGCCAGCTTGCGATTCCTTCCCATCAAGTCCTCACGTTACCAAAGTACCTACACCTCAGACTCGGCCTTGTTCCTTGGCACTCTCGTTCACCTTTGACTGTTATCGCTGATACCCAACACCTCATTAAATGACTAGGCAACTGTACTGAGAGCAGTGGCAAAGTCACGGGCTTCAGCCAGTGAAGGCCAAGACCAAGGTGGTCAGCAAGGAGGAGCCTGCGAAGGTAAATGGCTAACCACGGACCAGCTTATAGCAAGCGCAGCATCGGCATTAGCGATGCTGAAGACCAGGACGAAGACTCTGCACCACCGGCTTCAAAACCCAAAAGCTGATGCACGAACACAACGAGACTTGGCTAATTGAGGAGAACTGTCGTCAACAGAAAAGACCCCTCTGGAGATTATTCTGCGTTCGACCTGACACGCATATTGGAACAACAGAAAAGAACCAAACAGTCTCGTCTGGACACTCGACTAGGGCACACCCGAGTTTGTCAATCGGCACGTCAGCACTGTTCCTGGACTCTACAAGATTGTGGATGAGATCATTACCCAATTCAGCTGACAACAAGGTATCCATGTCATGAATGGACAACGTGTTTGCGTAACCGACTACTCTTATGTGGGTCAACCAGGAATACTGACACTGTCCTCTTACACTGTAGATCCGTGACCCAAGCATGGATTGTCCAAGATCAACATTGGTATAGAGTTGGGAGAGACATCGGTATACCGCAATGGCAAATAGCACGACATGTATCAGCCCTTTCACCAAGTATTGGAGGCATCTGGATAACAAGCACAATTCGTCCGATTGTCTACGCCGGGAGGACTGCAGATGTGCTGTAATGACATTAGGCTCGCTCGGGAGTCAGAACTTGATCCCGTTGGAGCACTATGACGCGGGAGTGTAGAATGCGAAGATAGACGGTGAAAACATGGCATATGGCTACCTTCTGAGAACACGGATCAGGAGTAGATCGAAGACGGAACGCTGAACTAAAGATCCCAGAGTAGGAACAGTGTAGGACTTTGGAACGAAGACCTAGATGTCTCTAAGGCATGGGAGCAAATGTATGACCAGCAAGAGGGGTGCTTCATCCATGTGCAAAGGGCACAACGATGGTTGCGGGCTGTTCAGGTTCAGGGATGACTCGATCAAGAACAGCTGGATGCGAAGGGTTATCAAGATAGTGTCTATGCATTTGTCAGTCATTTGCGCTGATTGTGAGGTTGCTCCTTGAGAGAGCAAGATATGGTGGTCCCTTCAGCGTCACTGCTGAGGGCGCGGCTTTAATTGACGGGGCGCTGCTCCGTATCGTACCCGGCCTGGATCAATAGTTGATGACATGTTGAGTTCTCTGTTAAGAAGGGATTCGATTGTTGTGATGACTCTGATAAGTGAGTTGATCTCGTTTCCATGCGTCTTCTATACGACCGTTTCTTTCAAGCATTGCCTTGGCTGAATGTCGACATTTGCTGATGACTACGGATGTATCATTCGAGACCGAACCAGCAACCCACGCTGGTCTTGAAAGTCTTGCTGGTGGTTCTGATACTGGTGTTGCCTCTTTCCGGATCGTCACTGTCATCGGCCAGGGCTTATACAATCGAGAATCCTAGCCAGTTGTTCATCCGGGATAGGAAACCGAATTCTAAGGTCCTCGAGATGCTCCCATTGTCCACCACCTTGAACAGGATAAATCAAGTTTACAGGGCCGGACTCGCATTCCAATGTCACTAGCCCTGGACATCGAACCATCGTATCTAGCTGGTGGTATTCGCTGAATCCTACATTTGGGAAAACGAAGGCTACTGATTCCGTGTAGGTTGATTCCATGCGGAATGTACCCCCCCTCTAATGTCAACGCGTTCCATTGAAGGCTTTCCAATCCTGTGCATATTCTCCAGAAGTTGGCGCGTGTTAACTGGCAAGATACTGCCCCCTGTCAGAGCCAAAGACGTCAAGGCGTGATTCGTCAATGATTGCCAAGATGCATCCCGTAAACTGATGTTACTCATCGTCAGGTTGATCAGGTTTGGGCACATGTGGGCGAAATCCAAGGCGACGTAATGCTGCTGACCCTCCTGAATGTGCCTCAATGTCGATGTATGCAAGTTTACAAAGTTGATTGCTGCGATACCGCCTACTATGGTTCCATCAATAGTAAGACCGCGTACCAGAGCCCTTCGGTTTCTGATATCGTCAAGACGAGGACTTGAATGCACCCAGAACTGTGTGAAGAAGGCGATCTTACGCCACAGGTAAGGGGGTGAAATAACCCTGCCAATCGCTATTGACAAGGGTGCTTGCAGCCAGACCGGAGTCTTCGAGACACGAGGCGACCATTTATGCGATCTCTGGAGTAGCCAACGGGGGTTGTTTGCCATTGTGAGAGACGTGACTAAATGTTGTGGACGTGTTTGTTCTCTGAGGCGAACCTTCTATGCAAATCAACTGGTAGACAGGTGGTGTCGGAGAGTCGTGTGTTTTCACTATGGCGAGCCTTCTTTGCAATTAGCTGGTGGAAAGGTGGTGCCAAGAACAGGGAGTAGAGTCAATGAAGGTAAAGGAGCAAAGATATTGAAAGGGTCGGGTCACATATCCACGGCGAGAATGTGAATTTGGCATATGCGATTCGCTAATGATAGGTGTAAGGCGGTGAAAAATACCATACGCATCACATAGCATCACATATAGCTCTTTGTCAGTCATACTGACTCCCCAAAAACCCTGATCTATGCAGTGAAATTTGTGGTGTGAGCGAGAAAGGACGATGATAGCAATAACAAAGGATCAATTGTTCTCGGGTCGAGTTACACTGTCCATTCTGTAATGAAAACCTTCGCGCTCGTCGCCTTTTTATGAAGGAATATCGATATCCTCATTCAGGTTGTACCAACGTAATGGATTCACGTCAGTGGGACCATTATCCAGTACGTATCTTTGGCGAGTGAATGCACGTAGAATCTGCAGAGTTGGACAAGCAGAACTTCAGACAGACAGATTTCTGGGGGCCACCTTTGGAGCACCCAAGTACGAATGTCGGATCTGGGTTCTGAAACTGCAATACAGAGCCACTGGAACTCCTCCATGTTGGACGTTCCTCTGTTTTCGAGGTTAGAACACGATCCAATTTCTTAGCTGATCCAATGAAATGCAGGAATAAACAGCAGATAGAGAGTCGAACAACAGGATGGCGTCAAGCAATTTTAACAGCCTGAAATGTGTTTCACAAACCTTACAGCTACAAGGTGCAATGAGCTCCCTGACCCAGGCAATGGTTGATCATAGAAGCAATCACAACCTACTTCGCACTGCCTAAGACTCTCTCGCTTAAAGGATGGAAACCCATCTTCTTCCTTCATCTTATCACAAGGTGGATAGAAATGAAGCAGATCTTCTGTTCATATTCAGACATATGTGATTTAGTCTCAAGAACGTGCGCACATGCCGAGATTTTATTGAAAGAGAACCGCCTAGAGAACCGGGGTCCTTGACTTGACCGACTTGCACCGCACTCTCGATTGCCTTGACACTCTGAAGGCATAGGAGACCAAACAGAACAAAACGAGCGATACGATGATGTCCACTCACCTTGTTCACTGTATGATACACATGTCACCCAAGTTCCACTCCCCATCCTCCCACACACCCCACATTTCACAACGGAGCCAGCAATTTGAAACCCACAACTGCACACTTATCTCAGACTTCAGGATCGGGATCGCGTAGCCTAAGGATCGCGTGTCTCCAGCTGGTTTCGGTTCACAATGATCATCGCACCACTTGGAGCACTCGCCATTCGGACAATATCCAGAAACAGGTAGTTGGTTCCCACCCTTGCCCGTCGCTCGCCTGCCTCGAAGGACAGGAAAACAGCATACCTCCTCGTCACGCGTCCCATGCCAGACTCCGAGGAGCCATGGAATGTTCAGTGGCTTCAGGAGTGGCGTGGTTTGAACCGCCCCAACTTGCCCACGGAGTAAACCCCAACAGACTGTTTGCGCAGAACGGTCAAGCAGGCAAGCAGGTAGGCAGACAGGCAGGTAGGCGCAGGCAGGTAGGCGCAGGCAGGTAGGCGCAGGCAGGTAGGCGCAGGCAGGTAGGCGCAGGCAGGTAGGCAGGCAAGGCAGGTAGGCGGGCAAGACCAAAGGCAAGGCGGGCAAGACCAAAGGCAAGGCAGGCAAGGTAGGCAAGGCAGGCAAGGCAGGCAAGGTCAAGCATGTAGGCAAGGTCAAGCAAGCAGGCAGGCAGGCAGGCAAGGTTAGGCAGGCAGGGCAAGACAGGCAGGTACGCAGGCAAGGATAAAGGCAAGCAGGTAGGACAAGGCTAAGGCAAGCGGGTAGGGCAGGCAAGGAGGCAAGACAAGGCAACCTCGTTCGGTCGTATATGAGGAACCTAAGTTGCCGTTTGGTAAGAAGGAGAAGGAAGAGAGGGAGAGAGAGTGTGTGTGGTGAGTTGGGGGGTCGGCAAGCAGGAGTGTCGGCAGAGAAGGTACAGGCCAGAAAAGCAACCCTCGAGAGAGAGAAAGGAAGTGTGAGAGAGCGAGAGCGCACAGGTGGAAGAAGGTGAGAGTGTCTGGGAGTGAGTGTGTGTGGAGAGGGTTGTCAGCTTACCTTGCTTCTTGCTGCGGCGGAAGGTGGGGAAGAAAGAAAAGAAGAAGAAAGAGGAAGAAAGAGAGGAAGGTATGGGGGAAGAGGAAAGTCACACATGTCATCGTGTGTGCTGTGATACTGCATGTACCGCAAACGCTGCAGATCGCCACCAACAGTGTCGCGATCTGCTGTGTGTAACATGTGATTCCTTTTTGCACATGTTTGGATCTGGAGATCACAAACCGAATGAGGATGGCACCCACTCTTGCCTTGGGATCCTCAAGTATTTGCGTCTTGTGGCTGCTAAGCCTTGATCTCCTTCCAAGACTATCATGGAGTCTGGACTCTCTAATAGTGACTTGGGTGCTACTTCATTTCAGCCGCCTCACGCTTGGAATGATGATGTGAGCACCCAACAGTAGACGAGAACAGATCGCGACAAGATCTGCCATGATCAGCACAGAAAGAAAGAGGAAAAGAGAGGAAAAAGTCATCCTGAGAGATGTATGTTTTGTGTGCTATAATCCTCCTTGTGAGGAGCTCCCTAGGCATCACTCGTGGATGGCGGGGGCGGGGGTTGTGTAAAAAAGAGACTCTACTTTCCACTTACCCTTGCGTGGGCCGAAGCCGCACGGATGGACGGACCGTCCTCGGGCCTTCCTTCCTTGACCTCCCTTGTCGACGAGCAAGCAAGCTAGAGGTGGATGGGGACAAAGTCAGCGTGGGTATCAACAGGCAATTTGGATGAACAAGGGGGTGGGCAACAGATGCTTGGAGTGAACAAGGGTATAGGTAGCAGGCACTTGGAGCGAACAAAAGTGTGGGCAAGAAGGAGAGTCGGGTATCAACAGGCACTTGAGATGAACAAGGGTGTAGGCAGCAGGCGCTTGGAGCGAACAAGAGTGTGGCAAGAAGGAGAGTCGGCTTACCTGGTTGCTTCAAGAGGAGGGGCTGCCGGGGGAGGTGGAAGGAAGAAAGGCAAAGAAGAAAGAGACTCTGCAAGCGCGATCTCTTTTGCACGACAAATGGCCACGGACAAGCCAAAGGGAACCAGATGGGAGCTAAACGATGGCTCGGATCAATGCCACCACCACCTCCTCCGTCGGCTAGTTGACCTTGAGAGGGGGGGGTGAGTCAACAGTCTCCAATGTCACTAACGAAATGGAAAACGGATAGGGCCTGACCTTCCCGTGCCCTCTTTCTCCCACAGAGCCAAAGCGTCGAATAGAGAGATGAGAGCTGTAGCCAAGAACAACAACACCATCTTTATTGTGTTTGCTGGCCATCAGCCTTTGACCAACTCCCAAGCATAGTTTCTAACTTTTTTTTTTTCTTTTTTTTTTCCTTCGTGACGGAGACTGCCAAGAGGATCTATGCTCGAATCGTCTATTACACTATTCCAACTTCATAATATCCGGTCGCAACCTCCTCAGCTCCCGTTCCAAAGGTTTGTTATCCACGCCTGGTTTGTTGTTCAGTTTGCCCTTCAACTCGCTCAACTGAGGCCACTCTTGAGCCATCCATTCAATCTCCTCCATTCCTACCTTGGCGTGTAGCCCCTGAATATCCAAGCTGGACAGTCGTTTCAAAGTGTGCAGATTCCTCAAGCCATTACAAAGTGTCCAATCTAGCATGAAATCCTCCTCTCGGCTGGCAGACACATTTTCTCGTAGGACAAGGACTCGAAGTCGCGGTAGTTGTGCAAGTTGCTCATAAATAATGAAGCAAGCTTCCCTAGGTGCCGGGTTCTCGATCCGATGGACTCCGATGATGGCGAGCTCCAGCTCTTCTAGATCCAGACACACCCAAGAGCTGGGTGATGAGGGCGTCGCATTGCCCTTCATGAAAGGTGTTGTGATATCGCTCGCTTCCAGTCTTGCGGCACCAAACCTTTTCAAGTTGGGCATCCCTGTTAGGAAACGTTGGATAACAGTGCTGCTCAAGGAATCGCAATCCATGAGATCCAGCTCGATCATCTTTGGTCCTTGGTTCTCCAGCAGTTCAAGCGCACATCTGGCTCCAAAGGGTGTGGATCGAGCATTGAGCGCCACTAGATTGGGGAGTAGGGCGAGGACCCTGGCCATCGTGTCATCCTCCAGGTGCGAATTCCCAATATCCAATCGTGCCAAGTCACTGGGCACTGGTAACGTTCCTGAGAGCCAAGATTGGGTCAGCAATTGACTTCCTCGTCGCCAGATTAGAGACTTGAGTTTGGGAGACTTGCGGACTAGCTCGAGCTGGCAGGGAGGTGGAAAGTCGTTCCAGATAAGCGCCAACTCTTCCAGCTCTGGGAACGGCACCAATTCATGCGCTTCGGTCGGTGTAGCATCTGTGTACAGGGACCTGTCGGCCACCTTGAGACGATCCAGCTCGAGCTTTTTCAAATGAGTGCAGATCTTGCTAAATACGGTTTTGGGGGAATCCAATAAGATGGCGGGCCCGATAGCTAGCTCGGTCAAGCGAGGGACCAACTCCAAGGCAAAGAATAGCTGACGGCACCAGAGCGATTGAGCCTCCAAATCTTTTCTCAATCGATTGGAGCGGCAACTAAACGAGGTCAAGGTTTCGACGTTCTGCTGAATGATCATCAAGATCTCGGGACTAAGAATAGAGACATGAATACTAGTCAATTGCATCAGCGGGAGTCGGACGGAAAAGGCCAAGAACTTCATGAGTGAATTGGATCCTGTCTCGTGGAGGTGACGGATATGGTGTCGATTACGGAGGAGGAGTGTGGGGGTCGCTTGCCGGGGTGTAAAGTTGCATGGTTGATTCTGAAGCTTCACAGTGTGCCACAGAAGAGGCTCCAGAGCAGCGTGCCAGGCTTTGCAGACCCGGAAGGCACTGAGGAGCTGTGAACGGGTCAAGAACTGACCGAGGCATCGGAGAACATTGGGGTGGAGTAGGGGACTTGGTGTGTTGGTGCTGGAGGGATCCGGCTTGTGCATGTAGGGGAACAGAATGGAAGAAAGGGGGGAGAGAGTCTGGGAAGAGGTTGATGTTGTCAGGGTTGATCCAAAAAAAAATTGATGAGGTCGGACAAATGGCTGGCTTTGTTTCCCTATGACGATCTGTTTTGGAGTTGCGCGACTCGAACTTTGCTGCGGCACTACGCGTTGACCGTTGTCCAACACCGGGTGGCTGTGCCTAGCGACATTGAACTGCCCTGAACTATTGTCCTCGTCCTCGGCACTCCTTGCAGGCTGCAGGAGGAGAGAATCTTCGATCTATATAGCTGAGGAATGCTTTATTGCTCTGATGATTGAAAGGGATGCATTATGATAGAGGAAGGGGTGGGGAGAGAGAGGGGGGAGGGATATGTATGTAC
>Ga0247824_10000781_pt1 | contig 16652 bp, 26 predicted proteins | sample 13C_PalmiticAcid_FD_194412 | JGI IMG/M metagenome (GOLD analysis project Ga0247824, IMG submission 194412) | Soil microbial communities from agricultural site in Penn Yan, New York, United States - 13C_PalmiticAcid_Day48 | ecosystem: Environmental > Terrestrial > Soil > Agricultural land... | reverse complement strand
CCATGTCAGATATGCGGGGAAGTCAAAGAGCTCTATGAATCTGATCAAGTAGGGAATGCCCGTTACGAATTTAGTATCAATTTTCCGTGACACTGGGGATCATGGGTACCCCAAGGTATTGCGGAGAGGATGAAATACCTGGCATAGTAAAAAGCCTTGGCTTTGGTCATCTCCTTTTGCAGAGCGGCCTTGTCCAGTGTGCCCTTGCCGTCTTTTATGAGCTGGCCGATAATGCTGGGCAAACCCTGCTGAAACCGGGTGTCATTATCAAAGTCGTATTCATCGAATCGCTTGAAAATCGCTTCGTTGGGATCCTCCGAGGCTTCCAGGTGCCTCCTCCAGGCGAGATATTCGTCCAGATTGATTGATGATCCTAGTCTGTGTCCCAAGAGAGTGTAACCCAAGTGGTCAGCCAGACGTTTACACCGAAAACACGGTTCTGACTCTGACCCGAGTTGGTGTTTCGATCAGGCAGAGAGGAATCAGAGTCTACCTGGTGGAAAAGTAGTACTGCCTCATCTTGATCAGCTCTGAGAATGAGGGGGTTCCACCCTGGGTCTCGGTGATGGTCCTGAGGCCAGCCTGGAACTGATCGTCGTCGTCCCATTTGTAGGCATGGAAGCGGTGGAACGCGGCGAGCTGTGTGGAGGAGAAGGGCAAGGTGGGTTGCTCCAAGTACTTTTCGGTCTCTGCTGCGACTGTCATGGCTGCGCTGCTGTCCGCGTTGGGAAGAGAGCGAGAGGGAGTGAGGATACTGTGCGAAGAGCGAAAGGCACAAAGAAGGAGGAGGGTGGGTGGGTGGTGGAGAAGCGAGAGGAGAGAAGGAAGGGAAAGGAAAGGACAAGGAAAGGACATGGAAAGGACAAGGAGGATACGGATGCTCGGCCAGTCCAGTCATCCGAACGCACCAGCCGATTCGCTCTGGTCGTGTGCGAAACTGTTTCGAGTGTGACAGAGCGAGTGCGGTACATATGTATAGTACTTTGCTTTTTTGCTTTCGCAACTTCACACCTCTACCCGATCCAGCCCTTTTTCTGTTCTCCTCATCTTGATCCTCACACTCCCTCCTCGCCCAGAAGCACGCTGCACACTCCTCTCGGCACAACCAACACCATGACCAAACTCGCCTCCATCTACAAGACCGACTATGTCCAGACACTGGACCAGCACTCCCAGACCAACCGCAACTCGTCCTGGGTCAACGACAAAGGTACACACACACACACACACACACTGACCCACCCTCTCACGCTGTGTGGGGGCATTCACCTGTTCCTTGTCCTAGGACACCCTACCACTTTCACTATCGACTCGCTCACGGGCTATGGCTGCTGAGGCGACCACTCTCTGCTGACAGTTCTGTTGGTACTGATCTGCCCTCTCTGCCTTGTCGCGAAATAGGTGCCTGGATGACCAACATCATCCTGATCGTCTTCCTCAAGTTCATCATCGCCATCATCCCTGGCATGACTTCAGAACTCAGCTGGACGTTGACCACTCTTATCTACAACATCGTACGTGTCTCTCCTCGTCTTGTGTTCTTTCCTTACTTGTTATTTCCCGTTCCTTGGCTGCCAAGGCGGAGCGTGCATGATTCCTCGTTCCCCGCCTTCCTTCGTCTTCCCATAATGGCCTCCTGGTCAAGCCTTTTGGGTCAAGACCATGTGTTACTGTGCCTTTATTAAGAAGGTTGCGGTGTCCATCCTGTTGGGTGGGAACACAAAACTGAGCAGGTTGCGTTCATTGGTGTCGAGGACGGCGACAAGGAAAAAGAACATGAATTTTGCTCTGGATCTTGCATCGACACTCACAATGAGCAGGCGACAAACCATACTCAGAAACCACTTTATGTCGCAGGATAAATGGATCCAACCAGGAAATTGGGATGGGAGCCGGGAATGCAGGGGGACGGGGAGCCAGGAGAAGGAAGCAGCTCCTTGTGGTCCTGTAAAGCCAAAAAGTACTTGTAAACTCATGTCCACATTATCGTTGCACAAATTATCAATAGGGAAGTTACATCATGTTCCATGTAGTAACAGGCGTGCCTTTCGAGTTCACTCAGGGTGCTTACGACAACATCACCCTGTGGGAGCAAATTGATGGTGGCGTTCAGTTCACAGCAACAAGAAAGTATCTGACTACAGTCCCTGTCGTCCTGTAAGTGGTCCTCATGTCGGGATGTTGAGCCTCTCTTACTCCCTCTCACTCTCACTCTCTATGTCTCTCTCGACCGCGCTCTCTTTTCCCCCTCTCCCCTTGCGGTCTTTTTTAACTCTTGGAGTGCTGAACACGGAGAGCACGCTGGAACATTGCAGAGAACCACTGGATTCATTCTTTGCCGCCAGTACATTGATCCCAACACTTTGATCTCGTGGTCACCAGGCCATTGAAAAACGGGAATCGGGAGAAGCGCAGTCGCGGAGCGCTGAGATTGGCTCGGATGATCCCACGGCAACTTTTTTAAGGCAGTTCGGTCCCTGGGAGTAAAATGACCAGGGACACTCGACGCGAGACTCAAACCCTACCAACCGTGCTTCAGCAACCCCCCCATTTCTAACTTGGGATTTTTTTTTTCCCTTCGCTTTTTGATATCCTAGGTTCTTGCTTAGCACCCACTACACACACTATGCTGCCTCTGCGTTCGCGGTGAACTTGTTGGCCACAGTGATCAACCTGATCGCAAAACTTCCTTCCATGCACCAGGTTCGCCTCTTCAACATCAACCAGAAGGTTGAATAGAAAGGGGAGGGAGAAAAAATCCGAAAAGCGGGAAAGGTCACGACGGAACTCGCTATCTTCGTCCAACAAAAAAAAGCATGGATCCATCCTGTCTATGATTGAAGACAAGTAGCCTCTCCGATGCTAGAATACTGTAGTACATCCCTCACCTCCCTCGTAATAATCACTGAGCAAAAAAAAAAAAAAAAAAAAGGAAGAATACAAAAAAAAACGAGCAATATCATATTTGTGATAGAACGATCCACGTCTGCTCTTTTATTGTCTCGAGAACGGTCAAGGCAACTAAAACAAAAGGACAATGGGTGTCTAGTTGGACTCCTTTCGAGAAAGATTCTAGTAAAAGTAACCGAGAACCTTTCCTCCGGTGTGGCGACGACGAGCCTCCTCATGATCCATGATACCAGCAGAGGTGGTGAGGATGACATATCCGAACTGACGCGAAGGCAAGAGACGAGCGATCCACTTCTCGATTTCGTTCAACTTGATGTTGAAGCGAGGGGAGATGACACCAGTCTTGTTGATGCGTCCAATCAACTGAACCACGATCTTGCCAGAGCGATGGTCATCGATCTCCTCGAACTCGCCAATGTAGCCTAAGACGGTGTCAAGTTTGTTATAGCGTAAAGCAGTCATTAGTATACAACAATTGCTTTTTGTGCCTGAATCGTTGCCTCCCCCTTTAAGAAAGCGAAAGGAGTAAGGAGGGGTGAGAGAAAGGGAGAGAAGGGATATCTCTACCATTTAAAAACCAAAGGCCACTGAAATGGTGCCAGTGGCATGTAAGTGGTAGAAGTTGTTCTCCCGAAGCATTAAAAGATGCATGTTGAGGAGGAAAGGTGCATTGAAGGTTGCGCAACACACATCCAGTTATAACTCCGGTGAAGAGAAGGTGAAGGGGACTCAATTGAACTGTGATTTTCTTCCTTTTTTTTTTTTTTTTTTTTCCTTCCCTCTGTGAACAAAGGTGTCAACGTACCGTGCTTCTGCATCAAGGACAAGAACTTGATAATGACCTTGGACGAAGGGCGGATCAAAACCTGGCGCTTGCCGCGCTTCTCGGCATTGTTGATGTTGTTGAGGCAGTCGTTCAAGACGGAGATGCGGACCATTTTCGATGATGCTTCTGTAATACGCAAAAAAACAAAACAAGCCCAGACGAACCAAGGAACAAAAAAAAAAAAAGTCGAAAGAGGGAAAGTATCAATACCAGAGTTCTCATATGAGTGTCAACCAATTCGTTTTGGGGACGCTTTTTGTAAGCGCGAACGAAGTGGAGGATTCATAAAGAAGTCAAGTCGGGCCCAAAGGCCAGCTCTGCAGTGTATCATCACCCTCACATAACACACCCTTTTTCAGGCGAGAAGTGAGGGTATGAGAGCAGTTCTGGCCGTGACAATGTTGGGCATAACGAAAACACTGATAAACGGTGGCACGGAGTTGCTGACGATCAGAAGAGGAAAGGGTTGGAGAACGACAAGACAGTGGAAAAAGTGTCAAGGGCCCTTCAGTCCGCCTAGAAGCCGTTGACAAGCACGCTTGACAAGATCCAGGTTGAAGAGAGTGCCCTTGCGATCCAATCTTTTAGATCTAATTGCAACAACAGATCCAGCCGTTGAGCTCGTTCAACTTTGTCCACTGTCATTGCCGTTACTCGAAGCCATTGATGCAGCTGTCGATGGTAACCATTGCGCCCATGTGAATGGTGCTGATAGATGGATGGATGGCTGGTTGAAACGGTTGGGATGGATGGATTCCTGCTCGGACATTGTCCACGCACCTTGGTTCAAGTAAAGAGGAAGAACAATCACACCGCGGCGAATCAACCCAATTTATGCGTCGAGTACTATCACGTGCCTTTGCTGTCGAGTGCAACTCGACGCGCTAAAACAAAAAAAAACTCGGCGCGCTCTCTGGCCTAACTTCATCGAGCTTCACTTTCTCCTTTCACTCCATTTTCCTTACTCGCGGGCCATGATCTAAAGTACCAGTTGACAGATAGGTAGGTGGAGAGAAAGTAGAAGACAAGGAGCTGTTATGACCTGTACATGTGTATTATACATTGCGGTTTTTTATTGCTGTCTGTGCTTGTTTGTGTGGTGCGTTTGAAAGGTGCCGTTGAATAACTTGCACCTGGCACACACACACAACAAACAATGTCAAGTGATAGCGTTCCTGCCAGGATCTGGACCCACTTTTGCAGGACTCACAATGCCCCTCACACCCCTTGCTTGATGTTGCCAAGATTGCTTTGGGGTTGAGGGTCTACTGATGATAAGTAGACTGAGCATTGCCACGCCACGACCTGACACCACCCTGCAAACCTACGTTGTCTGAACCGATCAGCTGTTCGTGCACCTTCTCGATCGACTTGAAGTAGTTGACAGTCTTGACATGGAGCTCCAGTGTTGCATCCTCGTCGCACACAATCATGCCGCGTGGGTGCAATTGGATCGCCGAGACTGTCCACATATGATTGACGCCCTCCTCGATACACTTGGCAAGAGCCAGTGCCTTGTGCGCACCAGTGATGATGATGCAGACCTCGCGGGCATCCATGACCGTTCTGATAGGTTGTTGCGGTAAAAAGTCGTCCATGATTCAATTGAGAAAGGGGAAGAGAACAGGTGGTGAATAAGGTTGCATATGGACATTTGGCCACCGTGGTCAATATTCACTTTGTACCACCAACATTGCAACTCAAAGAAAAAAAAAAAAACACAGTGTGGAGGCCGCTCCAGCTGATTTCCAGCACACACACATTCGATTCTTTCTCATGCTTTCCGCGCGGCTCCCCCTCTCCCTTCCTGTTCTTCGATAGCGGCTGGTCAATGAAGCGGTTCTCGACAAATCCACGCCTCGGGATAACCGTTGTCCGTTTTCTCGTCATCCATAAAAAAAAAAAAACTCAACCCTTGGCGGGAGACGCGCTGCAGAATGATAGTAACCACTTACGCAACACCCACGGTGAGAGCCAAGTTCGGCACCTTTGTGATATCATTGTCAAAGAAACGGGCGTTGGCGACAATCGTATCATAGGCCAAGGTCTTGACACGGGTGCGGGAATTGAGAGATGAGCCCGGCTCATTGAACGCAATGTGCCCGTCAGGTCCAATACCACCCAAGAAAAGTTCGATGCCTCCCGCTGCTGCAATCTTTTCCTCGTATCGCTGGCATTCGAGGTCCAGATCCGGTGCGTTCCCGTCCAGAATATGCACATTCTCGGGAAGAATGTCAACATGCTTGAAGAGATGTGTCCACATGAACGAGTGGTACGACTCGGGATGGTCCCTAGTTGTATTTTGTTATGGAGTGAAAAGGGGGGGAAAGGAAAGAAATCGTCTTGTTAAGCCCAATTTTTCCCACACTCTCACATTCGCCACATCTTTCTCTTCCTCTTGAAGTGAACAAGTGAACAACAATGATCCTCCTCTCCGTTCGACTCGCTTCTTTCCACGTAGAACTAGAGTCTACTCAGAGGAGCAAAAATACGGCGTGTGGTGTAGCTCCATGTGATGGCGATTACCTTGGGAGTCCGACGTATTCGTCCATGTTGAATGTAATGACGTTCTGGAAGGAGAGCTCGCCGGACTGATAGAACTTGACCAAATTGCGGTACACACCTACTGGCGATGAGCCTGTGGGAAGGCCAAGCACAAAAGGCTTGTTGACAGTGGGAGCGAACTCTTTGATGCGCTCTTTCACGTACTTTGCTACGAGGTTTTGATCACGACCTTGTTAGTAACCGAGAAGGGGTACACCAAGCTCCATTATGATGGAGCCAGCCGCCTCGAAAGCACAAGAAGCTAGAGTGGACCCAGGCAGAAGACATGGCCACTCGATCGAGGAGAATGGTGGCAATGTGAGAGCGTACCAACATGATATGACACAGCGTCGTAGTCCTTGCGAATGACCAGCCTCATGATGTATAGTCCTGCAGTTATGTGTCGACACGAGTGGATAAGAAGCGGTGTGGATGCTGAAGATGTGAAGGATCGATGTATTTGAGAAAGGAAGAAAGAGGAAAGATAAGAGAGGAGCAACACAAAGTGGACGCCAACCGATCAGAACGTCCCATCGAGCAAAGCCGCCCAAAATTTCATTCGCCCACCCCACAGTCGCTGTTATCAGCCAAATCAAAGAATCACAGATTGTGTTTTTTTATTCCTTTTGTGCAACTCATCACACGTAGAGACGATCGCTCCGTGTTCTGTTAGAGCCAACTTTCTTATCTTGGAGCAGATGCGCCGCATTGTCCACATCGATATGACTGGCCACCGCTGGGCAACCCAAGCTGGCAAGGCCTTCTTTCAAGCCACGAAGTGTCGCTGAAGTTGTCAGAGCCTTGCCATAGACGTGTTCTTGAAGACTGAGCAATAGGTATGCATCCGCAAAGCCGCGTGCTTCACACTAGTGTATCATAAAGTGCCAAAACAGACTTTGAGTGTTAGGAACACTGTCAAGTCAGCTACACAATGGAACCTTACTGAGTACCAACTAGAACAAACTTACAAAAGCCAAAAGCGCTGCTCCAAGGTTCTGAACCAAGTTTGGCACCTCAAGTGTAGTGATTTTGGCCACCTAATTGATCAAACCGTATCTTCAAGTTAGTTCCAAGGTGACATCGCTATTCCTGTTTGTGTGGACATTAAGCAACGGCATGTATGGATGTCTTGGTTGACGTTTGTTCTTCATTACCGTGGTTGAAGCAGTGGTCTGCAAGAGTCTTAACCAAGGAAAAGTGTAATCGATATCTGGTGATCCTGAGAAATATGACGAAGGCGAAAGTGTATCCAGAATGACGATTCTATAGTCGTGAAGGGAACAAGAACAAAGTCAGACACACAGCTCTTTTTACGCCACTTATTCTCAACTTGAAGCTAGTTTCAAGCTTCAATACCTCTTTGCTTGAATGTTGCTCAGAACCACCTTGGCAAAGTTCAAACTGTCCTTGTCCTTGATCCTGTAGTTGCATGGGATGAGAATCACAGTCGGGTCTGCATCCAGTTCATAGACATTGCAACTGGCATTGGACCGGGAGGTCAGATCAGCCGTGTTATCTTTCTGATCATCAGGAATTGACATACACGAACGGCATGTTAATGGCCTTTGCATAGGAATGACAAGATAATGGCCAATGATCCTGTAGTTTATCATCACGTACCAGATCCACACCGGGCAAGATCAGTGTGCCGAGCAATGTCTTTGCTGAAATGGTTTGGAGTAACGTGCTTGCTCCAAACGCTGTACCGATAATCAGTGTCGAGCATGCTTTTGGCGAGGAAGGTGAAGGTGATGGCGATGTACGCCAGAGCAGGATGGGCTTAGGGAGCGTCACTGCCTTGTCAATGGCCTCCTGAAAGTCCTCTTCATCACTGGACTGATATCTGTGTGGGTCTTCTTCAAAATCCTAGAAGCGATCGCAATACAAAAAATGTTAGCCTGGTAATCGCAAGAGAGCCGCAGGCAGGCTAGTTGTTCTTGAACATGCAAGGAGTGTCAGTACCATGGTGATTGGTGTTGTGGTCGAGACTTCTGTTGAGCGATGAGTGAACAAGTGGAATATGGTCACCTTGCACGCCTGTTCACCTTTGAAGGACTGCACACTTGCGCAAGGCGTTGCGCGTACAACTCCCCTTAAGCGAGAACAGTCCCAGACTCGGAACGCGCGCAATGCTACGCGTCCAACTCCACTCTCACCTCCAAAGTCTGGTAGTACTTTTTTTTTACATTGTGAACTAACATACATGAAGCTATCTGTTACGCAATGATCTGGGACACCTTTCCAATTCCTTTCGTCCGTCCCTCTCGGAAAATCTAACCACGATGGAGGACATTTCTGTTGGTTAGAATAAACGAGAGAGATTGATAGAACGACATAGCAGGTTGTATTAGAACAGGGAGAGGAACTTACCAATCGCGCGCCGACCTTGAGGTAGGCTGGTTGCAAGAACTGGAACCGAACAGTTGCACGGTCTCCTGTACGCAGAATCTGATCGGGCTTGTCCATGGCCAACACACGAGCAGTCTGTCGGACAGCACCGCAGTGTAGCATGGCCTGGTACTTGTGACCAATGGTGGTGGAATGGTAGAGGACCAAGATTTCGGCCTCAAACTCTCGGCATCCTCGTGGCGGGGGGGTGGTCTCCTTGTCGAGCATCACCATTCCTTTACGAATAACCGATCGACGTATCTTCTTCAATCCAAAGGAGGCGCTTTGACCGGCACACGCTAACGGCACATTGAGTCGCTTGCGCTGGATGCTCTTGACAGTTACCATTTGGAATGCACCATTGCCATCAGGTCCAAGATACAACTGGTCTCCAGCGTGAACGATGCCGCCCATGACGACTCCACTGACCACTGTTCCAACGAATGGGACAGAAAACGTGTCCGTGATCTGATACTCGACTAAACAACACGATCATTACAATGCGTTAGGACGCTAGCCATGTCAAACTGATCGTGATAACATCTACTGTTCGAAGTCAACTTCAATTACCTGGCTCGTCCTTGTTATACTTTTGACTGATCGGCAAGATGTTCAAAAAGTTTTTGAGTAGATCCAAACCCTCTCCTGTCACGTTGCTGACCTGGAAAATGGGGCAAATGCGCTCGCTGACAAAGTTTCCGGCCGTCACCACAACGTCCTCGTGCGACTAGTGGAGGTAATTATTGGTCAGCTTGGTTGTGGTCAAGTCAGTGGTAACACATGTATCCCATGAGCCAAAGATTCACGTACCTTGACAAACATGGGAATCTTTCGGCATCCTGCAGACTTCAAAATCTTGGTAAGCTGTTTCACTGTGCTCTCCAACACGTTGGGCGGGCACATATCGATCTTTGTAATAACAACAAGAACCGGAACGCCAAGTGCTAATGATAGACCAAGATGCTCCTTGGTCATCCCAATGATTCCTGCGTTCGACCCGATCATAAGCATCACGAAATCTGGCGCGCAGCCAGTCATTCCGAACACGGTGGTCTTTAAAGAGAAAAGAAGAGGCGTGTCAATAAAGAGCGCGTAACAGTGATAGCAGCGATGAAAACGGTAATATGGATGAAATATTCACTCAACGAACCTTCAAGTACCGTTCGTGACCAGCCAAATCAATGAAGGAAAGAACCTTGGCGGACTTGCCGCAGACCTCTTCCCAAGAAGCGTTCCTTCCATTGACCATTGCAGGGATGGGCTGGGACTTTGCATCGAATCCCAGAACCTCCATGCCCACGGAAGACGTTCGTCCCGAGTCGATCTCGTGCTTGTGGCTATGGAGTGTTGCGTGTGTCGACAAGAAAGCAGGTTGTAAGGACATTGTTCAAGTTATACAGTAGGCAGTCAAGATCTTTCTCCAGTACACTCCAGATCTCATACCGGAACAAATTGACACGAGCCTTTCCACGTCCGTCATCCAGAACTCCTTTGGTGAGGACACCTAGCAAAGTGGACTACAATATATCATGACTATTAGTCGGAATGTCCATCTCTTCCACAAGATCTTGTTCTCGCCCACTCTATCAAAATCTCACCTTTCCAGCATCCTTGATATATCACGTTGAACAGAAATGATAAAGTGATAAGGAGATACCATGTCAGTCAGCAAAAGCTCACAAGCGATAACATGGCCCCATCTGCAATTCCAATAGATAGAGTAAAACATACGACGTTTCCAACCACGGCGACGCGAACTTCCAGTAACTCCTCAGCCGACTTGGGTGTCTTTCGAATCATGACGTAGGAGCTTTTGAAAGTCCCGCCATCGACCGTAGAAGTAGCTGTTGAGTCTGATATTGTAGCGTTCTCTCCCTTGTCATCTGCCGGTATTGATGATCCAGTCGAACCAGTCGAGTCTTTTTCAAGCATGACGGCAACCTCAGCTCCAACAGCAGAGGCAGCCGTCCGTACAGTCGCGAGCGCTGTCTGATACTCAGCGTCAGTCAAGTTCATGGGGGCACCATCCTCTATTATAAACGAACAGACACCGGATCAGCGATACGAACAAGTATTGTATGGGCGGCATGGTGAAACCCGACCCAGCACGATGTGAGCGTATTACCTTCAACTCCAATCTCGAAAAGGGCCTCTCCAGAGCCCTCTCGTATCCTTGTAGCGAAAAGATTCTGAAGGGACTCGACGTTGGACTCTGTTGGGTTCAGGAACTGCTCCTGGAAAGAGAAATCGCAGAGGACAGCCTGGTTAGTGTACCACGAGATTATCACCAACAGAGCCCACTACTGTGGATGACATGACCACATGTTGCAGTGGATCGGGAACTGGCAATCCACAGATGTCATTCTTCACACCCTTGGTTTTCTATTGGCAAGGTGCTTCTTCAATGGAAAGACAAGGCATGGCGGTGACTCCTATACCTTTAATGAGAGATCATTGATGCCACTTTGCTGTGCCTCGAATCCAGCGAGGGGGTCGTCAATGTCGTTGATATCAAAGTCGTCTAATGACACGGCACCTGTCGACGCTCCTTTGGTTGAAGTCGAGGCCGAGGCTGAGGCTTCCTTGAGATCGATGCCTCCTAGTTTGTCCGCTAGAGACGCGGTCACGTCGCCAGCTGTGCTGGGTATTGACTTGGTCGCTTTGCTGGTGTCCTTGGGCTGGTCCTTGTTCGACATGGCGAATGAGAGGAGGAAGTAAACAAGTTGAAAGTGGAGGGAGGGTGCGAGCTGCAGGTCTTTGAGAAAGCAAGGTAATCCGTTTGAGTGTTAGTGTGGGGTGGATGAGAAAGTGGGGAAAGTGGACGGTTGCCAGTTTTATGTGTGACTTTAAATGCGGCGCAGCCAATCTCGGTTCTCTGCTCTTTTGGCTTTGTGTTTCGATCCGGACTACAAGCGATGCAAGCATCAGTCTGCCTTCTCACTTTCTAGTCCTCTCTCTTATTTTTCAAGGCCATTCTCCGAGGCGCGATGCCATTAAGAATCTCTGTGGACACCCACTGTGGATCGACCTAGAGTAGGGTCTATCGTCGTGAAATGGCTCAACTCACTCGAGTTGTGGAGGCTGAGCAGTTGGACCAAGCACATACCTCCGGAGTGGGAGGCGCAAAAGAGCAATTGCCATGTTAGTCGCGTTAGTTTTCTCCCTCTTTCTGACTCACAACGACGTTCTACTGACTTCTATGTGTGAGTGGGTGGATGGAGAATGCAGCTCAATCAATTGACCTCCTGTGGATCTACTAACGGCAGAGAGCTGCGTATTCATGAATATGGTGTCATCAAAAGCGCCTAATATTTATTGTCTAAACTTTCGGGTTCGCCGGCGTTTTGCATTTTCGCTCTCTCCCACCTCGCACTTGTCCAGAATGAAGCTCTCCCGGTTCGACTCCCTTCCTGTTGCCTATGTCTCCCATGACTTGACGGTCGAGAAGCGGGTCATGTTGAAGCATGGGGAGGTTCCTCATCTTTCTCAGCTGGCTATCGCAACCCTGAAGCCAAATGAGGTCGCCTCCAACCATAAACATGAGGATATGACTGAAAGTAAGGCGTGCCATCGATGTTCCCTTGATCAGTAACGTTTCCGTTGGAGTCGTCCCCGTGCTAATCCACATACACCCTGAAATCGTTCTAGCTTTCTGCTTCCAGTCTGGAACCGGAGAAATGGAGGTGGATGGTGTAATCTATGTGGTCGAGGCAGGAACGACTGTTACTGTGCACCCGAAAGAAGAGCATGAGATCAGGTAAGGTCATGGGGAACACAGATGATGAACGTGAGAGATCATCTTGAACAGCAGACTAACTCACCCCTAGGAACACTGGCTCTGAGGACCTGGTAGTCCTTTACTTTGGTATCCTCAACTAGACAATGACCACATCAAATGAATCTCGGAGGTGTCAAGAACTGCACTCTCGCTTCTTTCTCACGATGACATCCCAGGGGAAATGATCCCCACATCATGGTGCATGCACCCAACCAACGGTAGGACACGCGTCGTGTTCACCTAAAATATGATACAACGGACTTTTTTATTGCCTGAAGCATCAAGGATGGCTCTTCTCCTTTTCTTTGCTCCAACAATGGTGGGAAATAGGATGCTCTGACAACGACGGATCCCAAAAGTGGCTCGCCTGCTCCTGCCTGATCCCGGAGCTCGCCTCACGAGGGACACTGGGGGGGGGGGGCACCATAGAGCAACCACATACTAGTTCTCTCTTGGGATAAGCACAGCCTGCAGGCCTGCGCACCCCTGGCCACCAGGTTCAGGGCAGGGCCTTGTCCACAACCCTCCAATGGACTTGACTCTCATGGAGCTTTTAGACCATGGGGGGACAATATGGTGCGGCTGGCTGGCACATGCTCTCGTCCTTGAACACAGCTCACATTTTTATTGTGCTCGACAACCAGAAACAAGATCACACACACCCTGCTCTTTTCTCATCCTTGATCGCCTCTTCCTCTCCTGCCAACCCATTACTGCCCACTCTCCACACTCTGACAGAGTTTGTTTACCGTTTTTCCCGCACACGACACGACGCGGCAATGTCTCTTTGACGGTCGTCTTTTTTTTGCCTCCCCTTTTCACGAGCTTGATTGTCAAAGCAACTTGTCTTCTATCTCTCTCTCTCTCCCTCCTTCTCTCTCTCTCTCTCTTCAACTCAACTCTTCCTTGCTGACCACACATTCATATACACCATGCCAAGCTCGGCATCAGACCTCAGCCAACGAAGCAAGGATTCGGTCTTGGCAAGGGATCTCACAGGAGCAACAGGCACAGTAACTTCGACCTCCACTGTTACAACCGTAAAGCAATCACTCAGACAGAGAACCGTCACCTCATCCAATGGCCACGGACTTTGGAATGGAAAAGCCAGCGACGACAGCTCAGATAACGTCAGCGACACTAGCAGTGAGGCGAATAGTAATATCCACACCGTTGGGTACGTGGAAGGAAGCAAAAGTAGTGAATGAGCACGAGCGGCGTCCTTTGCGACTTGACACTAAAGCACGCTGTTTGTTTCTCTTTGAATAGGGACTATAAGCCCTATTGTCCGTCGTTTTCTGTAGCATTCAAGGTTCTGTTCCTTGTGCGAGTCTTGGCTGCGACATACTCGAATATCTCGGACTGTGACGAAGTCTTCAACTATTGGGAGCCAATGCACTATCTTCAATATGGATCTGGACTTGAGACGTGGGAGTACTCACCTGTGTATGCCATCAGGAGTTGGGCCTACATTTTAGTACATGCCCTTCCCGCAGAGATCGCCCGCCTCGCTATGAGTGCCAACCGCGTGAGTTGTTGTTTGATCCCATCCACACCACATATTGCGCTTGGTGGTCCAAGCTCTCTCTCCCAATTTCATGCAACTCTCTTGCTGAGCCAATCCGTTCTGTCTTCGTATCAACAATGCTTAGTTGCAAGTCTTTTTCATTCTCAGGATCATTCTTGGTGCAGTTTCCGCCCATTGCGAGGCGACACTTTACACGGCAGTCGTGGAAGAGGTTGATCCAAGGATAGGGCGGTATCTCCTATTTACTCTTATGACCAGTGCTGGTACATGGATCGCATCCAATGGTAAGGTTCATGCCTCAGAACCCTGATGGGAGAAACGGGACGACACCCTAGACGCGCCTTCCCAAGCAGCAGCACTAACCTCAGCGCTCTTTACGTTGCTCCATAACACTTTAGCGTTCCTACCATCAACCTTCGCCATGTACACGACCATGCTCTTTTTTAGCCAGATGCTTCAACCGCCCCATCAAAAGTCTGGTAAAAGGACATTTTGGGCCATCTTTTGGGTGGGGTTGGGAGGACTTCTTGGATGGCCCTTTGCTGCCGCTGTGGGATTGCCGTTTGCGCTCGAGGAGCTGCTGATCCATAGCAGCACTCATAGCCGAAAGAAAACTGTCAGATTCCGTGATTGGCGCAGGACGCGATTCATTCGATTGATGGCAACTTCGATTATGGTTTTGGTCAAAATCCTGGTAGGTCGTTGGCCGTTGGATGCTCCGATCGCCCATGTGCTTTCATCATATCATGTCCACCGGATGGCGCAAGGATCCCACATGTCAACTGTGCAAAGACTGACAATGGTGTCCACACTATTTTCTCTTGCGGGAATAGGTTCCTATTGTAGTCATTGATCGTTACTACTACAAGAAGCTCACCGTTGTCCCTCTCAATATCGTCCTCTATAATGTGTTTGGGGGCGATGTGGGACCTAATATCTTTGGCACAGAGCCATGGTGGTTCTATCTCATCAACGGTCTCCTGAACTTCAACATTCTCTTTCCAGCAGCCCTTCTCGCGGCTCCAATCACGGTATGTTTACCGCTGCCTTTCCCCTTCATTCTGTTCGTCACCTCGACACGAATCTCTCAGGATTCTGATTCAAATTGTCTCTACGATCATCTAGATCATCACATCCATGGTAATACCAGACGATATACCGAACCCACCCTCTGGTGAAGGATTTTCACTTAGGGAACCAGTCCTGTGGTTCATGTTGAAGTTCTCGCCTGTCTATCTATGGGCCGCGATATTCACAGCACAACCTCACAAGGAGGAACGGTTCTTGTTCGTAATCTACCCATTGATCTGCTTCAATGCTGTTGTGACCCTGTTCATGTTTCAAAAACTTGTGCAGCGTGGACTCGAACACTATGGTTGCCGACCTAAGGTTTGTGTGCGTCTGTATCACACAATTTACTATATTCCAGTGCCTTTCCACTTTTGACTATGCCCTGACATTTTTGCATCCTGTCTTTGATTCAAGGCGGCAATCCACAAATATTCTACAGGATTGGTGTGGATCATATTGGTTGCTTCTGCCGCCGTGTCGTTATCTAGGATTCTCGCTCTTTACGAACACTATGGAGCACCTATTGATGTCTACAGGAAGGGGTTTGATCTGATCAAGGTCCCAACAACTCTTATCATTGAAGGATCCGGTACTACAATCTTGCCTGACCCGTCATCATCACCAATACCGTCATCGGCATCACCACCCTCAGGAGATTCACTCTCGGCAGGCAGTTTATCAAAGACCCCGGAGGTTATTCGCGTTTGTGTCGGCAAAGAGTGGTACCGGTTCCCATCACACTACTTCCTGCCAGAAGGCGCCAAGTTGGGTTTGCTCAAGAGTCACTTTGATGGTTTGCTTCCAGGCGAATTCCAGGAGATGACAGTCGATGCTGATGTATTACCCGAAGAGAAGAAGCCCTTGTCTGCCAGAAGCAAGGATTATCGGCCAGTGCGATTCGATTGGCGCTGGAGTGCAGAGCGACGACCTGGAACATGGACTGCTCCCAAATCCATGAATAACCAGAACAAGGAGGCACCCGAACACTATGTACGGACACATCATCTCTCAATGGTCTTTGCCTCAATTGTATGAGTAGCTCCTAACTTTTTTGTTGTTGTTGTTTTTGCGATTGTATAGACCCCTCTGGACAAGTGCCATTACTTGGTAGACCTGGATTACGGTGGTCGTTACGCGGACAATCAGAACGAGAGTGAAGATTTGGTGGAGCCCCGGTACCTGCAGGACAAGGAACATTGGGAAAGGTTGTACTGCAAAAAGTTTTTGGACACCCAAGTAGGTGCTGGAAGCAACCGGTGGATCCGTGCGTTCTGGATCCCCAACAAGGTAACGGTTGCGCTCACGAGAGGACAGACCAAGGTCTGGGGCGATTACTGTATAGCGAGACGTAAACCAGAGAAGGATATGTCCCAAGGATCGAGTGTGACAGGGTGAGCGGTAGGAGGCAGCAAAAAAAAAAAAAACATATTCAGTAAAAAACGAAACACCGCATCCACAACAGACAGCGTGTTCTTTGGGAGGCAGCTGCGTATCCGTTTTTTATTCTATAATCCTTGTGAGGAGCTCCCTACACATCGCACGCGGATGGCGGGGGCGAGGTTGTGTGGCAGATAGCGGCCTGGCTTGATAGTGTCTGAAGATAAGGG
>Ga0247824_10000780_pt1 | contig 16653 bp, 14 predicted proteins | sample 13C_PalmiticAcid_FD_194412 | JGI IMG/M metagenome (GOLD analysis project Ga0247824, IMG submission 194412) | Soil microbial communities from agricultural site in Penn Yan, New York, United States - 13C_PalmiticAcid_Day48 | ecosystem: Environmental > Terrestrial > Soil > Agricultural land... | reverse complement strand
GGGGAGGGAGAGGGGGAGAGGGAGAGGGAGAGAGAGAGAGACGGGGGGTTCTCCTTGTTGTGGTCTGCTTCTGTCGTGGCGGTAGTGGTTATCACACGTCTGGGCTGTGGCTGTGGCTGCTCCTTTTCTGGCGACATACTTGCGCGGCGCTCGGCGCGTTCTTCCGCCTGCGTGAGAGGGGAGAGCGTGCTGCTGGTGAACTCGACGAGGCGGCCCGGTGTTTTGGGCTTGAGGGGCGAGCGGAAGGAGGATTTGGCTGGCGAGGCGGCGCGGTCGGGCAGCGATTTGAGCTGCGGCGGTGCAAGGCTGAATTCCTCTTCCTCTTCCTCGTGCTCTTGCTCTTGCTCTTGCCGGATCCGTGGTCTCTGGGGCTGCGGGCGGGAGAAGAAGGCGGAGACGTTGCTGTTGCCAAAGAGCGGGTTCGACGGAGCAACAGGCTTCGGTTGAAAGAGCGTGTTGTTGTTGGCATCCCGGCGGCGAGGGGTGAAGTTCAGCTTTTCAGGAATAGGCGGTGGCCTGAAATCCTCATCTGGGCTTTCCGGAGTGACAGCCCGTGGAGCAGAGCCAGCCACCCTCGCCGTGTTTTCGGACAGCCGTTGGCGAGACGTGAAGTCAAGCCTTGGAGGGATAAGTACTGGTCTCGCCGTCTCTGCGCTTTGTGGGGAGCTCGATAACGCGGCAGGGGCACCCGCTTGCTCAGGGCTGCTTCGCTCGACACTCTGGCGCACAGGTGAGAACAAGTCGACCTTGCGGTGGCTCCCAATCTCAAGGCGCTTCTGCGGCACTAAAGGAAGTTGGGGCTGATTCCGTTCCTCAAGAAGCTGGGCGAACAAGCTGTTGCCAGATGACTGTGGCTGTTGTACCGGCATGGTGCGTGGTTTTGGCTGGACAGGGTGTGCCTGCTGAGGTCTCCGGGAGTCAAGTGTCTTGGACAAGCCAGCGCCGGGCGCCCGGTCCATATCAGGGAGCACGGCGGGCGATGAGAAGAAGGCCGAAAGATCTGGCTTCTTTGTTGCGGGTGGATTAGAGGCAGCCGGTGGTTGTCTCTGGCGGTTCTGAGACAGCATGCTGTACTCTTCCTCCTCGTTCTGGGGTTCGTCTCTTTGAAAACGGACCGGCACTTGTTGTTGCTGGTGTGTGACCGTAATGGGCTCTTCGGGAGCATTCCGGTCAGAGTACTGCTCCATCTCATCGCTGTAGACGAGCTGTCGGCTTTTCTGTCTCCACGGGCTCGGTATTTTCCCTCTTCGAGGTGGTTCCAGCGCAGGCTCCTGTCTCGGCCGCGCATTCCTCGGCGCATAAGGGGTAGGGGGCTGCGCTGCGCGGAGCCAGATGTCCTCCTCGTCGTCGTCTTCCTCCTGCTGTTCTTCGTGGATCTGACCCCCCTGCTGTTCCTCGTAAACCCCTTGGTGCTCCTCGTAACGCTCCTCTTGGTGCTCCTCATGAGCTTCCTCATGCTGCTCCTCAACAGCTTCCTCCCGGTGTTCCTGGTAATTTCCCTCCTGCTGGTCTTCATATGCTTCCTCCCGCTCCGCCTCATATAGTTCTGGCTGCTGGCCTATTCCCGCCTGCGGCCTCATAGGAACAGGCGCAAAGACCCCCCCCGTCCGGTTCCCAAACCACCCCTCATTCCTCCCCAGGCCCGTATCCGCACCCCAAGGATCCCTCGCACCGACATCAGCGAGATCGGGATACGAAACCCTCTGCGAGCCTCCAGCCGGGCTCCCCTCCGCTTGCCAGCTCATCTCATCACCATCATCAACCTCATCATGTACCAAGCCAGCCCCAGCCACTGGACTAGCAACACTAACAGTAGCATCCCGATCCTGGCTACCGCGCCTGTTGGGACCGCTGAACAAGGTACTCCGCACAGACCCCCTCCCCTCCAACTCACCCGGATCGGGACCAAACGGGTCGTCCATGCGCTCCGCGCCCGACACCACCGAGACGCGCGCCGGCGAGAGAGACTGGGCGCTCCGCACTATGAAGTCCTTCATATGGCTCAGCGGCGCGAGCCAGGACCGCTGCGGGGACTGGGTGAGGACGTCAGCTCGCGGCTGGGACGGCGACCGCGTGCCGCGGGCTGCGGGCGGCGCGGGTGCGCCGAGGAACGGGGCGGGCGACTGGCTCGACTTGGGAACGGAGCCGCGGAACGGGCTGCCCAGGACGCTATCCCGGCCCGGGGGGGACGGCGGGTCGGAGGTGATGAGTTGGAGGGCGCGACCGGCGCGGACGATGGGGGACAGGGTTGGTCGGGACTGGGGGTCGGGGACGGGTAGGTGTACAGATGGTGCGTCCCGTGCGCCCATGTTTGAGGAGGTGAAGGAGGAGAGCTGGTCGGCGGGTGTCTCGGTCGAGTTGCGTCGTATGTGGTGGGGGATGTACTCGTGGGGCTGCCGCGGAGGGCTCTCGATCGGGGGCGAGGAGGGCAGTTCGACAACCGGGACGGGCCTCGATGGTTTGGGTGAGGGGTTATGGTCTTCGGTATCGGAATAGATCGGAGATGGTGTCTCGTCAGGAGTCAACAGCCTATTCGTCTCAGATTGGGGGTTGGAGTGGTTCACTCTTGAGGGCCGCTCAATGGACGGCTGGATGTCTTCGTCCCCATCATCTTCCGGTCGTGGTTGACGCAGTCGGTGTGGCGTCGCCGCCTCGAGCACGGCCTCGGGAATCTCGGAGAAGGAATCGTCGTACGCGCTCGTGTCCTGGGGTTCCGGATCGACGGCTGGCTGGGGTGGTGCCGGCGATTGGACGTTCCCTTGCTGGAGGGACTTTTGTGCCAACTGTCTTGCAAGAGACTGGGCATTGGTCCTGCGAGGACTCCGGCGTCGGGTTTGCGGTGATGACGGCGGTGGGAGGCGCGGTTCTTGAGGCTGCTGAGCAAGGTCCTTTACGGCTTCGGCGGCACCTGGTGCAATCGTTGCCAGAGAGGTTGGCTCCGTGCTGACCTTGTCCTCCGCAGGTCTATTCTGACTTTGCCTCAAGTATTCCAATGCGCCGTCTATGATCAAGCTCGTAGCCTCGCCGAGCTCCTCATGTGCCGGTGCCATGACGCTCGAGTTTGGTTGCATGGACGGGAGGGAGCCAATGGAGATCATGGTGAACTCCTCTCCTGCCATGATAGTGTCATCTCCGTCCTGGTCGTCGCGTTGCTCGCTTGCTAGAGAGTCGGCTTCGCTGTATGAATCCGCACCGCCACCCATGTCCGGCCAATCGAAGTCATGCTGGTATGCTGGCTCCTGTCGTGGAAGTTGAGTTTCTGGCTCGACCTCTTGACCTCTAAGCGGCGCCGCCGGCTCTTGGCTCCACTGTCGTCTTGGAGGAACTGGTGTAGGTTGGTCGGACATGGTCGCGAGCCAGATATCGTCGTCCATGCCGTCGTCTAGCTGAGTCCTCGCGGGGTACGTTTCACTTTGTGCCGGCGCAATCGAGCCATTGACACGAGTTTCTGCTGCTTCCGTATTCGTCTTGTCCAAATGCGCCTTGATCTCATCAGAAGTAATGGTTTGCTTCCTGGGCCGGCCGCGTTTCCGAGGCTGGCTTGCCGGCGCGCCATCCTCCTTTGCTGGCGACGTGGCCTTTCGTTTCGCGGTCTTTCGCTGGGGGCTGGTGCGAGGCGTCGTCTCGAAGCCGATGTCTGACGTGAAGATATCCTTTTCAGGAGATGCAGAGGCGCGCGCCCCGGTTTTTCGGCCCTTGGCTGGTGTCCCGGCTCTTTTGCGCGTTGTTGGTATTGGGGTGCCTGACTTTCGCGGTCGCCCCCTGCGCCTCGGAGTCGCATTGCCCGTCGCGGGCCCCTCGTCGTCGCTCAAGCCGCGCAGAGGCACTGTTGTTGTTGTTGTGGTTGCCGTCTCCCTCCGCGGCGTGGCTCGTCGTTTCGGAGTGGGCGACTGGAAGAGGCGGCGGCTCGTGTTGCGCGTCGTGTGGTCGTCGGCTTCGACCGTGACGCGCAGGCGTTGTGGCGAGCGCTCGTTGCCCACGTCCAGCTCGAAGGTCTGCTTCCTCGGCGAGGGTGCGAGCACGGTGAACAGGCGCTCCGAGGCCTGGCTCTTCTTCTTGATGTGCGAGGGGGGCATCATGGGCGGGCTGAGGACCGGGTCGATCAAGGGATCGGGCGACGACCCCAGGTCCAGCGTGATGGTGCGCTCTTCCTCCATCGCTGCAGGCCTGCTGTCCCCAAACAGGTAGACGCCGACGCGATGCAAGATGCAGCACTGCCCACTACCCGCGTGTTCGCGTGTCGGTATCGATAACGGTGGCGTCAACCAGCGATGGATGGCCAATGCAGAGTCCTAGCGCACCACAGAAATCCACACGCCGCGTCTGTTTATATTTTCCCCCTTTAGGTAAGGTCCGGTTTGGCGGTCTCCAATCAAAACACAGCGCATCCCACCCCTCGCTGCGGGAAAACATCCACCCTCCTCGCCTGGCTGCATGCAGTGGCTGACCAAAGCGGGCTGAGACATCCACTCGACGTCATGGCCTCTCAAACATCGTGCATTGGGGATGCGTCTGCGGTTTTACATTATTACTAAACATGGGCACTCTAGCTGCATGTGATGCGGAGAAAGATCGGTTACTTTACTGATAACACAAACGCCCTTCGGCAGACACCCCGAGACAGCGACTCAGGTTGAGCATGACATGCCCGAGCTGAATGGCGCAACCGGCAATCGACGGCTGTCGACTGCGACAGTTGGGGAAGCTTTGAAATCGAGGGTTTGTCAACATCATCGACACAACGTGAAGTCCTTAAAACTATATATATCTCTGGACCGTCAAGTCAATCCTAACTTGTTCTGAAACCCCAATCAACTAAACTGCCTGTGCCACACCAAGCCATCCTGTACTCCCTAGTCATTGACAAACATCACCCCCCACTGCTCTGTCTTCGCTGTCCAACCTAAATATCAACCATGGCCATCGACCACCAACATCCCCAAGGCGATGTCGTTGCCCCCCTAAACTTCTACTCCCCTCCCGAGGACGGCTCAGCCCCTTACAACCTAGCCGGCGACGTACCACCCGGCGCCATCCCCCGTAACTTCGGCACCCTGACCAAAGACGTCCTCATCCGCGACGCGCGCGGCCGCGAATCCACCTTCACCCTCGACAACGACGCCTTCCAGATCCTCCTCAACCAGCCCCCCTCCTCCGAGCCCTCCTTCACGGACGACGCCTCCATCCAGACGCACTACTACCCCGAAGTCGAGCAGCTCCTCCTCGCCCACGTCCCCGGCGCCACCAAGGTCATCATCTTCGACCACACCGTCCGGCGCACCTCCCCCACCGCCCCGCGCCAGCCCGTCTTCCGCGTGCACATCGACCAGACCGCGTCGTCCACGGCGCAGCGCGTCCGCCGGCACGCCGCCTCCCCGGCCGAGGCCGCGGCCCTGCTCGCCTCGTCCCGCTACCGCATCATCAACGTCTGGCGCCCGCTCAACGCCAGGCCCGTCGAGTCCTACCCTTTGGCCTTTGCCTCATCCGCGACGCTGCGGGACGCGGACGTCGTCCCCGTCGAGCACCGGTACAGCGCCACGGGCTACGTGGGGCAGACGGCGGCGATCCGGCACGACGAGGGGCAGGAGTGGTACTACCTCAGCGGGATGCGCGGGGACGAGCGGATCCTGCTCGAGTGCTTCGACAGTGAGGCGTCGAAGGAGGGCGGGAAAGGTAGTGTGAAGGGCGGCAGGGTGGCGCATACTGCGTTTGAGGATCCGAGGACGAGGGAAGGGGCCGAGGGGCGGGAGAGTATTGAAGTGCGAGCGTTGGTTTTTGGGCCGTGATTTGTTGCCGTTTATCTATTTGGAGCTTCGTAATTCGGGGAAACGGGGGACTGTTGTTTAGCATGCACGTGGATGGAAAGAGAGCTTTTTGAATTCGAGGAGATTACGATTGAAACTCCGAAAGTCGGGTATAAAAGCCAAGTTGTGACAGCCAAGTGCCTTCAGCTGTGCCAAATCCGTGCCAACACCATCCCATATGTCGTGGTTGTTCCAGATACCGTACCCTCAGCAGCAACACCCAAACGCCAAAACAAAAGAATCATCTATATCCGAGGCTATGCCGGTACTTCCTCCTCTTGTCGTCCTATCTTCATCATCGTCAACCGCCTCGCCCGCCCCGGCCTCCCTTCCGACTGCTACTCCGGCTCATCGGCACGCCGTTGGCGCTGGACTGCCTGCTCATGGACACGCCTCCCAATGCCGCCCCCTTGGCGGGAGAGGGTCCTGGGGTGCCACCAAAGCCCGGTTTAGGGGTACCGGCCCGTTCCGACATGACCGGCTCAACGACGTCGGATAGGATGGGCAGCCCCAGCTGCTTCCGCACTTGGTTCTCCGCCGGCCGCTCCCCCTGAAGAAATGCGACAAACCGGTGGTCCTGTGCCGGCATCGACGCCGCCTCGAGCAGCTTCCGGCTGCCATTCTCCACCGAAAAGTTGCAGCCCACGCCGTGTGTATCGTCGTACTGCTTCAGCGCCTGCATCACCATCATGTCGCCGTGCGTATCGTCGGCATTGAGGGTGGTGGGGACGTTGTACTCCATCTTGTTGCCTTTGATGTACGTCGACGGGAATGTCGGAGGCAGTTTCGGGTCGGATGCGAGCATGCGGTCAAAGTTGCCCTGAAAGTCAAAGTTTGCGAGCATCTCCATGCCCATGAGCTTGTCGTCCATGAAATTCGGATTATTGGCGCCTCCACGGCCGCTGCGGGTCGCATGCGACACGTTTCGTTCCATCATGGGCGCGGACGGGACCGAATCTGACCCGTCCTCGTCGTTGTCGCCAGCCCCAGAGTCGCTATCATCCTGCGCCTTGATGGGACGGCCGTGCTCGTCAAGCTTGGGCTTGTGTGTGAGGATGTATTTGCGGGCCGCCAGCGTGGCCGCATTGGACGTCATGCCGAGCTCCTTGTCTGTGAAGAGCTTGTCGATGCTGTATACCGTCCCCGTGGGCTTGCGCGAAGCAAGCCTGTCCGTTTGCCAAAGCGGCGTGGTGCCAGAAGCGTCCAGCGCCCGACGTTGGGGTGCGGGCGAGCCATCGTCGTCGTTGACGATTCGTTTCCTCTTCTTGTTCTCAAACGTCATCTCTTCCATTTCCCGGCGTTGTCGAGTCGCCCGCTTGCCGTGTGCACCGCCTGGGCTGGAGGGGTTGGTAATGCTGAACTGATTGGGGTGCAGCAAGAGGGCCGAGGCGTCCGAGATTTCGAGTGCCTCCTTCTCCTTATTCAATCGAGACTTTTTGCTCACGATCACGTTGATCAGCCGGTCGCGGAGCGTCTGTGAGAGAGCGCGGTATTCCCGGTTCGCAGTTTCCACCTTGAAGGCATGTGTTTGGAGATATTCCGACGTCTTCTTCTCGTAGTCAAACTGCGGGAGGGACGAGTCAGCGGTCTGTAAAGTTGGACGCCGGCGAGTTTAGAGCACTGCATACCTTGTACTTGGTGAGAGCGTAGTCGCGCTGCTCAACCAAGTCCTGGATTTTCTCCATCCATTTGGAGAATCTCGGGCCTGCCCTGTCGAGGAGCGTCTGAGGTCCAGCTTGGCCATCGACGTCTCCATTGAGCTGCTGAAGTCTTTGCTGATCCTGCTCGAAGGAGTCGAGAGGCCGATCGACATAAGGGTCAACCCTCATGATCAGGGTGGTGTCGATCTGGATCTTGTGTAGTTGTTCGCGGAAGCCTTGGTCTCGGCCCTGGTCGATTTTGTCAGTGAGAGACGCGAGCCGGTCGGCCAGCAGCTGGCGGCGCTTGTCTCTCTTTGACTGCGTCGGGGGAGGCGAGCCGTTAACGCGGCGGTCAGGGCGATGGGGAGGGGCATCAGCCATGGTGGCTTCGGCGGTGGCCATTGCGTGTGGTGTTCAAGCGGTAGAGGGATTGTTGCTTTCAGTGCGGCCAAAGAGAGGCACGAGGGTCAATTGCAGCGCAGAACTGCTGGAGAAAGAAGAGGGGCGAGCGCAGAGTCGAGCCTGCTTGGTGTAGCTAGATTCTGGGGAGATCAAAAAGAATCAAGGGGACCGTGGGCGTCGGGAAGAAGGCTGTACATCTTCTGCCGGCGAGGTGTAAGTGGAAAGGTATTGTGGGTGGTCTATTCTGGCTGGGAACAATGCGGAAAGGAAGACAATGCCGAACGGGCGAGCATTCATGCAACTAACAAGATGGAGCCGGCTCTAGCCAGTGTTTGCCAGACAGTCTGTGGCGGCTGTCGCACTGTGCCTATGCTGCGCAGCCGCAGGAGGCGGGCAGGTGGGGTGCTGTTTGCGACCAGCGTCGAACTCACAGCTGTCGCAGCCAGGGCTCCATATTTCCATCACTATTCCAAATCGCGATGCAGGTCCAGTAACTCACTGCCCGCAGCTTCAAGAAATACACCCACGAGCCTGGAGCAGAGCTCAGCGAATTTATCGAACGCCGATGGACTGGGTGTAGCACGCCAAACTCAGCTCATGACGCGCTCCTTGTAATGGAGAATCTCACCATTTCCGACCCTCCCCCTCCTCTGCAGCAGCAGCAGCATGGTGGTCCGGGGGGGATGCCGCCAGCTCTGGGGCGGCCCCCTCCGCCGCCCCAGCAGCTGCCCGCGCAGATGTTCACTACTGCCGCCCAGCTCTTGGACCTCACCGACAGTAAGGCACAGGCACCCACAAACTGTTGTGATTCCCTCACTAACGCGACAACAGAAAAGCTCATGCTAGCCCTGCGCGATGGACGCAAGCTTGTGGGAATTCTCCGCAGCTGGGATCAGTTTGGTATGAGCCATCACGCCATGGAAAGTAAAGTCGCGCCAGGAAGTCTGAGTTAACGCTCTTGGCCCAGCAAACCTGGTACTGCAATCCACCAGGGAGCGTATCTTTGTGCCCCCCGGAACGGCACCCAACCAGCCCCGGGGACTGTACGCAGACATCGACCGCGGCCTGTTCCTCGTGCGCGGAGAGAACGTGTTGCTGCTCGGGGAGATCGACCTCGACAAGGATGACGACGCCCCGCCGGGCTACGACCTGGCTGACGCCGAGCTTGTCCAGAACCTGGCTAAGCAGAGGAAGCAGCAGGACAAGACGAAGGAGAAGAAGAAGGTGAAGATGCTCGCCAAAGAGGGGTTTGAGGGTGAGAATCTGGGCGAGGTCCTACTCTAACGGAGCGAGGGGTGCCGAGACGCAAAATGGAGGAAGACCAGTGGCTTGGAAGCAGAATATTGTGAAATGCTCTCCATCCACTTCCGTGATTAGCTGGTCACGCAAGTCTCATAGAGACGAATACTCAAGTATAGGAACGAGTCAGGATGCTACGATTTCGAGTTTTTGGGCCAAGGGGTTTTCTCCGTCTGATGACCATCTCTTGAGCCCACTATTGCAGGGAATAGCTAACATGTCCACTCATCGCGATGGCTGGGTAGGTACAAGTCTAATTGACGATCGCCAGTGTTTCAGATTTGGTGTGGCTGCCCTGAGTCCATAGCAACAACTACTAACGCTTCTCACAAAGCTGGTGTGAAGCCCTCAACCCGCACATCCTTCTCCCAAGACTTTGGCCAATGCCCTGTCTTGCCCTCACTCCCGTCCCAACCGCCGGCCATCATGGCCGTCGCGATCAACAACGAAGCCGAGTTCGGAAAGTAGGGTGTCGGCACTCTCGACCCGCCAACCGGATACCCGGCGTCATCAAACTGATAAATGGGATGCAGTAAATACTCGACCGCCTGCTCCGGATCCCCCAGCCTCAGCGAGTTCATCGCCAGCATGGCAAAGTCCCACCCATACGAATAGTCCAGCGCCCACAGCTCCTTGATCTTGGCCGCCGTCTTCCTCAGCACCCCCATATCCAACGGCGTCCCACTCGCCGGGGGCGGCAGCAGCCCATAAATCCCCGCCATCGCCGGATGGTCATTCGTCGTCGCGTTCGACGTCCACATGCCCTCGATCCCCTCATACACCGCGTACGTCCCATCCACCACCGGCAGCGGCGCCAGCCCGTCCCGCACCCGCACCCACTCCCTCGGCGCCTCCCGCCCCATCCTCTCCTTCCACCGCACCGCCACATCCAGCCCAAACCGCCAGTACGCCAGCTCAAACGCCGGATTCCGCGTCGCGTTGGGGCTCGTGTTCTCCGAGACGGGATACAGCGGCGGGCCCAGGTCGTACACCCCCGCGCTCGCGTTCCAAAAGGCGTAGCTCGCCATGAAATCCGCCGACGCGCTCACCACCTCGTCCCACCGCTCCAGCGTCTCCCGCTGGGGAAGCGCCCGCCACTCCGTCTCGGCAAAGTACATGGCGTGCGGCTGCTGCCAGATCAGCAGCGCGTTGATGTCCCCCGGCGCGCTGCGCCCCGTCTGCGGGTCCGTCATCTTCCCCCACCGCGCGCCGGCGTACCCCTGCCTCGCGGCGCGGGCGCGGGAGGAGGGGAGTAGGGCATGGTAGGTGGCGGGCTGGCTGCGCTGGAGGAGGACGAGGCGGTTCCAGCGGGCGAAGGGCAGGGTGTGCCAGAGGGCCATTTCCATGTGGAATTTGCCGTGCCAGCCGTTGTTGACGAGCCCGGATTCTTGAGGTGGGGAGGAGGAGGCCGAGTTGACGGCGGTGAGGTACTGGGAGAGGATGATGCGCTGCTGGAGGGAGCGGGCGCGCGGGTCGTCGCGGACGGAGGTGAGGTCGATGAAGGCGCCGGTTGTCCAGAAGGTTTGCCACCAGGTGCGGGAGGCGGTGGTGACGTGGGTGTAGGTTGAGGTTTGGGGCTTGGGGGAGGGGGAGAAGGTGATGGTGAGTTGGATGGTGGGTTGGGATGTTGTGAAGGTGTACCGGTGGGTTCTCGCTGCTGGGCCGTCTATCTTTCCGTGGCCGTCCCAGGACACGTGGGTGTAGTAGACGGTCTCATCCAGCTTGTGCTTTATGCTGGCCGAGTTGGGAGACAGCCTTTCGAGGGTGGTGGAGTGTTTGGATGTGAGGTTAAAGTGCCCGACAAACGGCGCGTTGAATTTCTGATTGTCAGGATAGGGAAAGTCATAAAAGAGGCCGAGACCTCGTTTCAAGAGTTTCGACTTGACACTGAGCGCGATGGTGTCCGAGTCTGGGTCGGCCCACGTCTCGACTTGGACGGGACATCCGTCGTGGACAAAGGACGAGGATAGTTTGCCTGACCACAGGTCAAGGTCTTGCGTCTTGTGCTGTAGGTCATCCTCAGTGACGTTGGGGCGGCCAAAGCTAAACCCAACGTTGGCGAGGTTGAGCCGGTGGGGGTTCTCTCTCAGCCAGTTCGAGATCTCGCTCTGGGCTGGGTTGGGCACCTCGTAAGGGACCAGTCTGCCGTGAGTCCACATTTGCAGTCCCGTGTAGTCTGGGGTTGTTAGTGAGAGCATAGACACAAAGAATACAGGACGAGTACCTTCAACGGAGGTCTGTCCAGGGGTGGTAGGGAGGCTGAAGTTGTGCCAGCCCCAGGTCGACATGATGGCATATGGCTTAAACGTCTGCAAACCCGTGACATCTGCACCAAAGGCAAAGTTGCCGTTGCCCACTTGCAACGGCGTGGTATCAGAGCTCTTGGTCCGGCGCACATTGAACGACTGAACTACCTTTCGACGCTGTCCGACAGACACTGCCTCCGCAAGGGAGCACAGAGCGAGAAGAAGAGACAAGACACGCATCATTGTTGAGGTCGCCTAGTACCCATCACCAGCAGTCTGGCAATGAAGCTCACCACCAGAGCTCTGCGTGGTTCACGTAGGGGTAATATATTGCACAGCATCACCATTCCCGGCCATCAAGATGTCCATGTTCCTATGAGCCGGGAACCGGGTTCCCCATATTCATCCATCCTTCGTCTCTTCCGGTGACCCATTAGCCTGGTAGAGAGGGGTTGTCGTCGTCCCGAACAAGGCAAAGATGGCCATTAGCCGTTACAGGGTAGGATCCCTCCTCCCTATTTCCGTGTCTGCGGGGTTTGAGGGGAGGAACAAGTCAACAGCGTCGGGTGACAATGACCCGACAGCGACGAGAAAAGGGCCGGTCAAGGGGAACGGACAGAAATCGGCCTGTTGGGTTTGCAAGTGGTGCCTGCGTGGCTAAGGGGTAAGGAAGGGCTTGTGTTGGCGTTTTGGAATGTTGACTGGAGTTGGGGTGAGAGAGCGGCTAAATACCAGCCCGTTCTGGGACAAGGAATTAATGTTGAGCTGCTTTGGGGAATTTTGATCGAAGCTATATGCGGTACTATGGAAGCTGGTACATGGTAGAATTGACCGACAATGCATGAGGTGTCGTAGATGGGGACACAGGACCGAAAATGGATCGACTTCATGGATGTGTCGCCGAGACACTCAAGGATATGGAACCTGGAATACTGTCTGGTGCTTTAAGCCCAAAACTCCAGTTTGGTCTTGATGGGTCCAGCGACAGCCGACCGGGTTTCAGCCGTCTTCGAAGCCGTCTCACTGCGCTTCTCCACAGGCTAGTTCGTGTCAAGATGCTAATTGCTGCAGTAAGATGTTGATGTGCATCCTCCGATGCTTTCAGCAGGAAATGCTCTCCCTGACATTGGACGGCAGGTCCAGGCCCAGCTGAGAAAAGCACATGACAGGCGCTAATCGGAGCAAAGACCCCGCTAAAATGTGGCGCTTAGCGCTGCCCTGCCCCTGTCGCGCCGTAAATCAATCAATTATTAGCCCCGATTGTTGTTGCCAGCTGAGTGCGGGACACAACAGCATTGTAAACATTCTCCCTGCGCCGCATTGATTGCATTGTTGACTTTCTCCCTTTCCGTCTCACCCAAAATCCAAAAGCATCACCGTCCGTGACATCGACTTTGCGGCCCTCCGACCACATCACTGGGTTCTGCAAATACGAAACGATACCCACCAGACTCAGCTTGCATCGTGCGTATCCCCTGACCCGACTCCGCTGGCGCTGGTGGAGAATCCCCAGCAGGCTGCGTCATAAGGGACTGCCCCGCTAACGCAGTACCTTGTTCTGGGGGCCTCAGTTCAGGAACATACTTTTGAGAGAGCCCAGGCTCCTGGTTCTCGCCATGAGCTCCTTTCTGACGACTGTGTGAGTTGATTCCTATTTTCGCGAGCATCTGAACAATGGAGACCCGTCGATTGTACCGCCCCTCTTCCCCCACCACAGCAATCGCAGGGCCTTGGACTGGGCTGCCGGCAGCCCAACAGGCGGACCGGCACCCAACCCCAAGCGGATGCGACACTAAGAAATCACACTAACCGGCTGTCAACAACAGAAACAACCGGACGAAGAACCAGTTCCGACCCCGAGTGCCCGGCAAAGGCGGCGCTACGAGCTTCCAACTTCGCCAGTATGCGGAGGCGACACTGGGTGGAGGCAGCTTGCGCAAGGTGGTGAAGCTGCCAGAGGGCGAAGACGAGAACGAGTGGCTGGCCGTCAACAGTACGTCGGGTGCGGCGAGCGGCGGTTAGGACGGATCCGTGCTGACTTACGACGGCAGTGGTGGATTTCTACAACCAGATCAACCTGATTTATGGCGCCATCACCGAGTTCTGCTCCCCTCAATCGTGCCCGGAGATGAAGGCGACGGATGAGTAGGTTGGGAACACCTCGGGAATTGGGGCTTTCGCTGACGGGGCCAGGTTTGAATATCTGTGGCAGGACTCCGAGAACTACAAGCGGCCAACCAAGATGCCTGCCCCGGCATACATCGAGCAGTTGATGAGCTGGGTTCAGGGCAACATCGACAACGAAGCAGTTCTCCCGAGCCGCATTGGTAAGGCAGCGCGAGATTCAACAGCACCACAACCAGGGCTGACCAAGAGAAACAGGCGTGCCGTTCCCCAAGTCCTTCCCGGCTCTGGTGCGCCAGATCTTCAAGCGCATGTACCGTGTCTACGCCCACATCTACTGCCACCACTACCCCGTCATCCGCGAGCTCGGCCTCGAGCCACACCTCAACACCAGCTTCAAGCAGTACGTGCTGTTCATCGACGAGCACAACCTCGCCAGCGGCAAGGACTACTGGGGTCCATTGGGTGATCTGGTGGACAGCATGCTGCGGAGCGACTAGGCCGCAGATCACATCTTCTTTCTCTCGAGATACCGAATTGTTGGGCTTGTTTGCATGGCGGCGTTTGGGTTGGCTTGGCCGATACAGGACTCGTTGTTTGGTGGCTGGGATTTGGGGTTGGTTTGGATGGTATGGCACAGCATGCTGGCTCAGGGTAATGGTATTCCGTATTGGGCGATTGTATGCGGTGCGGATCCTCGGAGTCTCTGGGAAAGCTGGCTTCCTGTAGAGATTACTGTAAAGGCACTGAATGCGGTTGATGGCTGATTGTTGAGTTTAATGCTCCTGTTCCCAAAGCTCCAAAACCCTCAAGCTTGCAAGTGAAACGATGAAAGCTGCCTCTGCTGGCTCAGGAACCGGATGAAAGCTCAGAGTGGGCCTGATCGGGTGCCAAGCCTGCCTTTTTGCAGCCAGCCCGTTGCCCGGTCCCACCCGCAAGCTGCTCGCTGCCTGAGGCCGCCACGAAATTGCCGAGCAGCAAACCCCGTTTCTTGAAAACTGTATGGGAAGCTCGCAGCACGACATTCGAGGTCCCTCATCGCATCCAAACCCCCCCAGTCACCATGTTCTCGCGACAGGCATTGCTGCGCTCCGCTCGGGCGGCAGCTCCCCAGCGTGCTCTCCTCGGCCAGACCCGCACCTTCGCCGCCGCGGCCTCGAGCGAGAAGGTCAAGCCTCCGGTCGCCCTCTTCGGCCTCGACGGCACCTATGCCACTGCTCTGGTACGCCCGCGTTCCCCCGATCGCCCAATTGGTTTTGTCTCGCGCACACGGTGGAGGATATGGCGATGGGAGGGGCTTCCCCTAGCCCTCAATGGCCTCCCAATCACGAACGAATCCAAGACACGAACACGACTAACCTGCGTCATTTTGCCTTGTCGCGCTGAATAGTACACGGCTGCCGTCAAGACCTCCTCCCTCGAGCCCACCGCCAAGGGCCTCGCCGCCCTCGGCAGCCTGCTCCAGAAGGACACCAAGCTGGTCACCATCCTCGAGGCCCCGACCCTGTCCGCCGCCGACAAGAGCGCCATCGTGGCCGAGCTGCAGAAGAACGCCGGTGCCTCGGGCGAGACCGTCAAGAACTTCCTCGCCACCCTCGCCGAGAACAACCGCCTCGGTCTCCTCCCCGGTGTCTGCGGCAAGTTCGGCGAGCTCATGAGCGCCGCCCGCGGTGAGGTCGAGATGGTCGTCACCAGCGCTCAGGTACGGCGGCACTCCCAACTGGGCAGACGAAAGGGCGTCATTATGAGGGAAAACGCAATGCTGACGAGTGGGGAACAGGCTCTGGACAACAAGACTCTCTCCCGCCTCGAGGCCGCCGTCTCCAAGTCGAGCTACGTCGGTGCTGGCAAGAAGCTCAAGGTCAAGAACACTGTACGCCCAACCTCCCCCTATCTTTCATACCCCAAAGTCCAGATCCTAACAAATCTCCTCAGGTCAACCCCGATATCGTCGGTGGCCTCGTCGTCGAGGTTGGCGACAGGACAATCGACCTGAGCGTCTCCTCCAAGCTTGCCAAGATGAACAAGCTGCTCACCGAGACTCTGTAAATTTACCTTTCTCCTTTTGTAGCAATGGAACTGTGTTGAGCTGGGAGCCGGGCGCGCGAGAGAACTGGAAGCGAAGGGAGGCCGAACCACAATCAGGCTCGCGGTCTAATCCTGGAGGATTCCCTGTGTACATGAGCCGAATAGACGCCTTTTGAGTGACCTTGCTCTCCCGAACCCGAAGGAATCTTGACGTACCTGGATATGTGTAAACATTTCTTTTGTTCCATGAGATCTGCTCAAAACACGGCCATCAACATAAGTAGAAAGTATAAATTCCCAGCGGCCTTATTTCTGCAACTACATCAAGCCAAGCTGTGACCGAAGGGACATCATCACAGCTTACACAAAGCAGCGCAAGACATCCACAAATTGATGAGCAAAACCCGCTAGCAGACACTCCAAAAGACGGCTGTTCGGCAATTCGCCATCACCAAGAAGGATAGGTATCCAGAGTGTAAAAACAGAAGGAAAAAAGTCAAAAGAGAAGGTATTTATCCTGCGTCAGCCGCGAATCGAACGCGGGGCCCATCGATGGCAACGATGGATTTTACCACTAAACCACTGACGCTTGATGAAATTCGGGTGCGGATCCTCAGCTTAGCAATGCCCGGTTGCAACCTCCTCCGCTCGGCTCAGGGCACAGCTCGTCCAGCCATCGCCAGTCACTCTCATCATCTCAACAAGCAGAGGTGAGTGAGAACAGTTTCCAAAGCATGCATATCCAATTTTTCAAATCTATATCTATTACAGTCCCCCACAGCCCACCATCCATCCAAAACCCGTTCCTTTTCCAAGATTTCCACCTCCTCACAACCCCCTCACGTGCATGTCGCACCACCAGAGAGCAAAACCTAAGGCGTCGCCTCAAACTCATCCCCGCCCACAAAATCTGCCTCGTCCCCCCGCTCCAACCTCACCCGCTCCAACTGCTGCGTGATATACAAGTGCAGATGCGCGTCCGCCTCCTCCCTGGCCCGCACCCGTTCCGGGTCGTTCAGCTGCGTGGGGTTGACCGAGCCCCGGCGGACGACGCCCGGCGTCTCGACGCCGCTCTCGTTGCCGTCGTCGTACCCGTTCGCGCTGTAGTCG
>Ga0247824_10000779_pt1 | contig 16654 bp, 13 predicted proteins | sample 13C_PalmiticAcid_FD_194412 | JGI IMG/M metagenome (GOLD analysis project Ga0247824, IMG submission 194412) | Soil microbial communities from agricultural site in Penn Yan, New York, United States - 13C_PalmiticAcid_Day48 | ecosystem: Environmental > Terrestrial > Soil > Agricultural land... | reverse complement strand
GTACATCGATCTTGGCCTTATGCTTAGCGCTAGCCAGGAACTTTAGATGCTAGTTGTCGATCTCGAGCTGCTCGATCTTAGTATTAAGTTACTGAACGAGCTGCCTAAGCTAGGCCTAGGTCAGGGGCGTAGTCGCCGCCTAAGTGTTAAGTAGGTTATTCTCGGGCGCTATAGTAATACCTTCGTCTGAACCGTAACAGAAACAAAGGGAGTAAAGCAACGTATAACGAACTATAGGTATAGAGCACTCTAAAAGGGTTTACTAAAGGTATATTAACGTCTATAAGGCTCGGTAAAGCCAAAGGGTTCATAATAAGTATATGTAGTATAAGTGTCTTAATCGCTAAAGATGTGCTTGGTAGGTATAGTGATCAATGTGTTTGCTTTACTAAGGAAGCTCTAGGCTCCCTTATAAGTAACTGACTAGCTAACTTATATATATAATGACTTCTTTGTCCTAGATTACTCCTTTATCCGTAATCCTTTAGTAATAGGATTACTTGGATTACGGTGCTCCCAACTGGATTACTATGCTCCTTTGTCTGCCCGAGTAATCCCCCGTTACTAGCTTATTGTACTAAGCGTAATCCCGCCTTGATTGGCTAATAAATGATTAGTTGCTGCCGTGCCCTACGTCCCTACTGTAGGTACGCCCTGCTCCCCGCTATAGCCCTAGGCCGTCCATACGGCCAGCTCGTAATACCCCGGATCGGAGCCGCCTTAGGGACCGATTTACCCCCTCAGCTATATAGAGCTAGCGACCCTATATAAGTAGCTTATAGAAGCACTTAAGAAGGGATAGATCTAGTCGTTAGTCAGCCCTACGGGGGTACTAATCCTCTTCGTACTAAAGAAAGGGGGTACCCTAAGGATAGTTATCGACTACCGGGCGCTGAATATATATACTATCAAGAACCGTACTACCCTTCCCCTTATCAGTAAGATCCTTAACCGCCTGTCTACTACTAAGATCTATACTAAGCTTAACCTTAAGGATACCTACTATCGAATCCGTATACATATAGGCGACGAGTAGAAGACTGCTTTCCGCACTCGGTATAGCTACTACGAGTTCCGGGTTATACCGATAGGCCTAGTTAACGTACTAGCGACGTTCCAGTCGTATATTAACTAGGCGCTTATAGGGCTTATAGACGTCTCCTATATCGTATACCTAGACGATATCCTAGTATTTAGCGACAACCCCGAAGAGTATAAACGCTATATACTTGAGGTACTCGAGTACCTAAAGGCTATAGACCTCTATATTAACCGTGATAAGTGCGAGTTCTATACTACCTAGGTCGCTTTCCTCGGCTTTATTATATCCCCTGGGGGCATTACGATAGAACTAGAGCGCGTTAAAGCTATCGCGGTATAGCCGGTCCCGGGCAATATCTACGAAATCCAGGTATTTCTCGGTTTTACGGGTTTCTACTGCCGGTTTATCTGCAACTACTCCCTAATTTCAGTGCCCCTAACGGACCTACTTAGGGGAAACTAGGTAAGAGCGTTTAAGCTTACCCTGAGTATATATAAGGCTTTCTTAGAGCTTAGGCGATAGTTCTAGGAAGCCCCTATCCTAATCCACTTTAACCCCTCTCTTTCTATTTATATTGAAGCTAATACGTCTGCCTATGCTATTAGTACCGTACTTATATAGCTCGTCGACAGCCGTTAGTACCCTGTAGCTTTCCGCTCCTACAAGCTAACCTCCGAGGAAACATAGTACGATACCGGTAATAGGGAGCTGCTTATGCTCATCGATGTCTTCCGTACCTAGCGGTACTACCTGCTATACTCGGCGGTCCCTATTGTTATACTAACCGACTACCTGAACCTTAAGGGCCTGAAGTCAAAGAGCTGCCTCTCCTAGCGATAGCTCCGCTAGAGCTAGGACTTCGCAGAGTTTAACTTCGTTATTAAGTACCGCCCGGGCGCCTAGAACCTAGCTGACAGCCTTTCGCGGCAGCCCGACTGTAACGAACTACGGGTGCAGAGCACTCTGAAAGGGTTTACTGAAGGTATGTTAATGTCTGTAAGGCTCGGTGAAGCCAAAGGGTTTACAACAAGTATATATGGTGCAAGTGTCTCAATCGCTAAAGATATGCTTGGTAGGTACAGTAATCAATATGTTTGCTTTACTAAGGAAGCTCCAAGCTCCCTCAACGAGTAACTAACTAGCTAGTATATATATATAATGACTTCTTTGTCCCGAAGTACCTTTGTCCCTAGATCGTTCTTTCTTTCTAACGATCCTAACTGGATCGTTCTTTGTTCCCGACGATCCCAACTGGATCGTTCTCTATTCCCGACGATCCAACTAGATCGTCTTAGCCTTCCAACGATCCATCCCTGATTGGCCCTGTGGCCTTGTCCTGAATGATTGGCTGGCGGCGCGCCCTACGCTCCGCCTGCAGCCGCTTGGCCGCCCTATATGGTCAGTCCGTAATACGATGCCCCTCCTCGAGCTCTTTCGTCCCGAAAGACCCAAGGCTCGTTTCAAATACTGCCAACAGCTACACTTGTAAGTGCTGCGATTTTTCCTCCTGTATCGTACCGCTATGTCGCCCCGCTGACAAGATGTCCAGCCGTGTGAAGCGAATAAAGTCGAAACCAGATTGCCTGTATCCGAAGACTCTCTAGCGTTCCTACTTGCTTAAAGCGATCCTCCGATCTTCGATCGAGATGTAAACCCCTTGTTCGTCCTATAAGGGCCTCGGCCTGGTTTGTAAGGTATCGCCCTCCGAGTCCTCCGCTTGTTCCGAATGCGTCCGCCGCTACGAGTCCTTTTGTAACGCCTAGGGTGTTACTCCCCAATAACTTCAGCGTATCGCTACGTAGCACGACGAAGTCGAGTCCGAACTGGAGCGCGCGGAGGAATTAGCCGAAGCGGCCAACGCTAAAGTCCGCTGCCTGCGTAAGTAGAAGAAGTTGTAGTTCGAGAAGATGAAGCGTGCCATTGCCTGTGGCATCGATACCGTAGAGGAGTTGGAGAGGGTGGAGCGAGAAGAGGCAGAGGCGCTGGCAACTCGGGAGTCCTTAGGGCTTGCCCCGTTAGCCCCTGTTACCCCGCTTTTGCTGGATGCCGATTTCGTGCCGCTCTGGGATACCGTGTACCCGGATGTACAGTTGGAGCCGGTCTTGATGTCCTACTTCGGGTTGCTTGCTGGGTCGCCGTCTTTCGTAGAGGATCTGTCGTTTTTGGCTGGTCAGGGTTCCTCCGGTAGAACTCCTGAAGCTTCTCGGGGCACTGGAGGTTCGTAGCTGGTTGCTATGAGTTGTCTTCTGGCCCGAAATCCAACCACTTTACCAAATACTATAGCTGCCTATTCGTGGTACGTGAATCCAGGATCTCCTTGACGTCCTATTCCTCTTCCTTGTCCTCGGCTTCTACGTCCGTGGCAAGCCGTGCGTTCCTTGGTGCTGGTTCCAAAAGTGAAATGTGAAAAACGTACGTCCGTAGTCGCATGGTTGCTAGTAATGACAGTCGGTAGTTGTCGTTCGAAATTCGCTCGTCGATCCGGAATGGTCTAATCTTTTTGAAGTCCAGCTTCTTGCTTAGTCGACTCGTACGAAGGTTTCGTGAAATCAAGTAGACTTTGTCCCCCCTCTCTAGGCGAGGACCCTCGAGCCTGTGTTTATCGTAGTGTTGCTTTATCCTGGTCCTGATAAACTCGAGTTTATCCTTGAGCATCGTATATAGCGTGCTTATCTTGTCGGCCTTGACTGCTGCCCTGGGAACCGCCCCTACAGGTCCCTGGCGTAGGTCCGCCTCGAATCCAAAGTTCGCGAAGAACGGTATGACTTTCGTTGTCTCGGTTAGCGCGGTGTTATATGCTAGCTGTGCGACTGGCAATAGCTCGACCTAGTTATCTTGCTAGAAGTTGATGAATATCCGAAGGTACTACTCGATGACCTGGTTGAGTCGTTCCGTCTAGCTATCCGTCTATAGGTAGTAAGCTGTCAACAGCTTGCTTTTTACACCCAATTGTGTCATCAAGGCTTGCTAAAACCTTGACGCGAACTTGGTGTCTCTGTCCGTGATCTACTCTATTGGCCATCCGTACACTAAAGCTACATACCGACAGATCACGTCTACGAGTTGCTCCGCCGACTATAATTCCTTGTACGGGAGGAAGTACATCCACTTGGTAAGTCGATCCACTATGGTAAGAATGCTATCGTACTCTACGCCCGTTATCAAGTCTCTCGAGAGTAGCAGCTTAGTAATAAAGTCTATCGTCACCGAGCTCTATGGTCGCTCTATAACTGGCAATGGCTAGAGGAGTCCGTAGGGTTTGTGCCGGTCCGGCTTGCCCCTTCAGCACGTATCGTATGCTGCGATCGCCTCCTTGACTCGTTCCTTGAGTCCCGGGAAGTCGTAGCCTTATTGCTTGAGTCGTATAACAGTCTTCATAATTCCTATATGTCCGCCGAGTCTGGACTTATAGACGTCCCTGGCGAGTCTGACTTGCTCGTCTGGGTTGTCGACCAGGACTGATATGTCCCTGTTTAGTCGTTGTTCCCGGAAGACCGCCCTATACTCTTCGTCGTCCGCCGTAGCCTGTATCGGGTGCCTTAGCGCCCCGTCCGCCTGCAGCTGGAACAGTAGTAGTGACGTCTCTGTATTGTTGCCGAAATGGTCCGGCCTCCTACTTAAGGCATCTGTATATACGTTCTCCGTGCCTTTCTTATAGTGGATGACGAAGTTGAACTGCAAGAGGAACTCGTACCATCTCGTCTAACGTCCGTTGAGCTCCTTAGTCGTAGTGAAGTACCGTAGGTTCTTATAGTCTGTGAAAACCTGGACTTCGTAGGTCGTTCCGCTGAGGTACGGCCTCCACTCCCTGAATACCTCGATAATGGCTATCAACTCCTTGTCGTAGACCGGGTAATTAAGGGCCGGTCCGCTGAGTTTCTTAGAGAAGAATGCCACCGGGTGCAGTTTGCCGTTATCGTCTCGTTGGCTAAGCTGGGCACCGACCGCGAAGTTCGACGCGTCGGTCTCCATCTCGTACTGCTTCGTGGGGTCTGGCAGCAGCATTACAGGTTCTTCAGCTACAAGGTCCTTAACCCGCTAGAATGCCTGCTCCTGCTCTGCCCCCTACTAGAACTCGACGTCCTTCTTCGTCAAGTTATATAGAGGTCGTGCGATGTCGCCGTAGTTCTTGATAAACATACGGTAGAAGTTGGCGAACCCTATGAATCCTCGTACCTCTGTTATATTAGTCGGTATAGGCCACGCCTTAATGGCCTCGACCTTGGTTGGTTCCATCTGGATCTATCCTAGCGAGATTTTATAGCCGAGGAAGACCGTCTTTATAACGTAGAACTCACTCTTGTCCTTATTGACTGAGAGCTTCTACGTATGGAGTATATCCAGCACTGCCTTCATATGCGCCTTATGCTCCGTAGGTATCTTGGAGAAGATGAGAATGTTATCCAGGTAACAGACTACGAACTTGTCGAGAAACGGTCGGATCGCATGATCAACGACTGACTGGAAGGTCGCAGGCACGTTGGTCAGCCCGAAGGGCATGATACAGTACTCGAAGTGCCCGTGACGAGTACGAAACGCTGTCTTCCATTCGTCTCCCTTCTTGATACGGATGTAGGCGTATACGGTCGGAAGGTCAAGACATATAAAGATACACACGCCTGCCAGCTGGTCTCGAAGCTGCGAGATAAGTAGCAAGGGGTAGCGGTTCTTCACCGTCTGATCGTTCAGCTGTCAGTAGTCTACGTACATCCGGAGCTTTCCGTCCTTCTTGGGGACGAAGAGAACCGGGTATCCCGCTAGTGACGTCAATGGTCTGATATGCCCTATCTTGAGGTTAGCCTCAAGATATCTCTTCAACTCTACATCCTGGAGTTCGTTAGTATAGTATACCTTGAAGAACTTCAGCTGGGCTCCCTCCTTGAGTTTGATCTTGTAGTCCTAAGGTCTATAGTCTGGGAGTCCCTCTATATGTTTCGCGTGGAACGCCGGGTGTCCCTAGTACTCTACCGGGACTTGTCCCGTCTTATCGTCTACCTTCGCATCCTAGTAGTATACGAACTTGTTGTTTCCGGCCGTAACGAAGGCCGCTTCGAGCGTAGTGACCCGTTCCATAAGCTCGGCTTTCCCGTATTCGTCGACAGAGACGACGGCGACCTCGGGGTCCGTCCGCGTCCTCTGTTGTCGTCCGATCCCCAGCTTCCCTGGTAAATCCTCGGGGGGTAACTTCCTTATTACTCTGCCCTCCTTCCTTCCGTAGTGACTGCCGCTTCTTCCTGAGTCCGTAGTGGTCTGCCTGCCACTGTACGTCTCTTACGGTAGATCCTTGAAGTATACTTTCCTGGTGCGACGCTCGTATGATCCGTCGTCTGTGCTTCCCATCAAGTTAGTTAGATGCTCCCTCTAGTAAGGTCGCAGGTAGCTACCGTCCTTCCAGCTAATGTCGGGGTTATAATCCTTATACTAGGGGCGCCCTAGGATTATGTCCTTCCTAGGCCCTAGGTCTATAATGTCGAATACGACTAACGTCGTCTTGCCTTCGACTTCGACGTTAATCGGCTCCGTCTCTCGTCTGATCTATTGTATGTCGAATGGTCCTCTGATAATAAATGACTGCTGCTTGTCCCTCTATAGGATCTTGAGCTGGTTGACAAGTCGTAGTAAGATAAGGTCGACTTATAATCCTCCATCCACTAAGGCCAATATATAGAGTCCGTTCCACCGGGCCGTAACCCAAAGTCTGTTGTCGGGTTTGTCGTTTTATATAGCTGCGACTTCGATGATGCCAGCTAGGAGATCGTAGTAGGTCGTTCGTCGTACCTGACTCTGCCTACGTCGGCTGACCTATCGCCCTTATAGCGTCCTTAGAGCTAGCTAGGGCCTAAGGAGGCCCCAGAGTCGTTTCCTAAGTCGTCCTGGTCCTAAGAGGCGTCCCCCTTGTATATATCGTCCTAGCGACTTACCTTACTCCCTTCTGCCTACTCGTCTTCCTCTATAGCTTTCTCTCTGGCCGTCCGTACTGTCTACGCCTCATTCCGGGCGCGTTGCCTCTAGAGTTGTCTCTCTATCGCCTACTGGTAGGCATATTATACATAGGCCTTGTCTACCAAATGGAATACATAGGCCCTGTCAGGGTATTAACTCGTAAGCTATATACCTTGGTATCTCTCCGGCCAAGCCCTCCAGGGTCGGACACTGAGTCGTCCCCCTTCGGCTCGTTCATAGGCCTATAGGAGCTCATAATAACCGTAGCCATAGTCGAAGACCCAAGTATAGGGCTCTAACAGCCCGTCCTCGTCAGTAGTCCTGACCGGCTAGTAGTCCCGGTCGAACTTCTCCTTAAAGTGGTATCCGTACTAGTCGGCAACGTACTGGAACCACAGGACCTGCGTATAGTCCGTACGTCCAGGGTGGAGTCTTTCGTATTCTTTCGTTCCCGCGAATCGGAAGGCTCCGCCCGGGCCGTGCTCGGTTTCCTCGGTAGTACGTCCCTTGCTAAAGTACGGGCGGTTACTCTAGAAGTCATCCCAGCTAGGCGGCTCCTGCCCTTAGAGCGTCCGCTTCTCGACCTCCTAGCGGTACTCATGCTCGGGGTTACAGATCTTATCGTTATAGACGTCTAAGGCATAGTCGTCCATAGGTCCCTCCTACTAGTGTCCTGCTCGAGTAAGGGTATCGTTAAGTTGGAACACCTCCTTACGGAGCTTGTTATTTTGCTAGTCCGCGTCCTTAACCTAGCGGATAGCGTCTCGGACTGTCCGTCGGACCTCTTTGACTTCCTTCTGGGTGTCCTCGTTCTCGCTACGGGTCTCCGCGAGCTTCTCCCTGAGGTAGTCGACTTATTTTTGAAGGAACGTAGTATTTGGCCCCTCCTTGTCATCAGGGTGGTTGTACGTTCTCTACCGTCCATAGTCGTCCTAGGTTAACGTCGTTCCCCAGGCGTCCGCCATAGCCCGTAGGTAGGATAGTACGCTCATATCGGACTCCAGCAGTGCCACCTCCTCCTCGGTGCTTGGTATTCTGACAGGGCTCGGCGTAGTAGCGGGGGCGGGCCCCTCCCTCGCCCTGTCGAGCGCCCTGCCAACATCCTGTTCGACTCTAACGACAGCCTAGTCCACAAGCTAGGCGGCATAGCGACGAGCTTCGGGGGTTCTGGCGAGGTTCCACCCGAGCACTGCCTCCGCAATTTCGCCCTATACTGCGGCGCTTGCGCTGTCGTGTACCCATTGCTCCGGGTCTTCGTACGTGTCATCGTCCGCGTCCTCCCTGACACACTGGGACTCGTGATCGATGGCGTCTTCGAGGTCATCCTGGTCGTAGGCGTCGTACGCCGACACCTCGACCACCCTGGTGCCTCGTTCAATGGTGGCGACCTCCTTGCCTGGCGTGGGCCTCTATCTATCTTTTCTGGGACTGCGGTACTCCCGCTTGAAGTGCCCTTTCTTGCTATAGTTATAGTAAGTGATGTCGGACTTGTCCTTACGGGGTCGGAAGTCCTTCTAGTTGGCGTCTACGTCTATAGGCCCGCGGTAGTGCCTAAAAGCCGTACTAACGTAGTGCCGTTTCTTCTTGTCGTTAGGGCAGGACACGGGGAATCCGGTCATCCCTCCCTTCCGTTACTGCTGGCGCGCGAACTATCGATCGTCGACGCGGATCGCTATAGCAATATACTCGTCGAGGGTGTTAGGTTAGTCCACCTTATATAACTCGTCCTTGACGTTCTCCTTGAGGCCGTCGTAGAAGAGTTACATCAAGCCCTCGTCGTTAATCTCGGCTCGAATAGCGTCTTGTCGGAAGATCGTAGCGTATGCAGAGGCCGACTTGGTCTGTCTGAGCCTTATAAGTCGCGCCTATACGTGCAACTTCTCGTCCATATCGCCGAACACCTTCTGTAACTCTACGGCGAACGCGGTATACCGTTTGAACATAGTATTGGTAAAGTCCTTGCGTTCGTCGGCGTCGTCGTCGTCGGGGTTGGCCAAGAAGTCCTTCAGGGTGGGCTCGAACCAACGGAGGGCCCGGTCCTCCAGCCTCGAGGCTACGAAGACTACCTTCGACTTCTCGTCGCTAAACTTCTCTGGGTAGTACTGGAGGTAGGCCGTTATCTAGGTAAGGAACCCAGTAAGGCCATCCTTGTTGCCTCCGTACTTGGCCGGTACATCGATCTTGGCCTTGTGCTTGGCGCTGGCCAGGAACTTCAGATGCTAGTTGTCGATCTCGAGCCGCTCGATCTTAATGTTGAGTTGCTAAACGAGCTGCCCAAGCTAGGCCTGGGTCAGGGGCATAGTCGCCGCCTGAGCGTTGAGTGGGTTATTCTCGGGCGCCATAGTGATACCTTCGTCTGAACCGTAACAGAAACAAAGGGAGTAAAGCAACGTATAACGAACCACGGGTGCAGAGCACTCTGAAAGGGTTCACTGAAGGTATGTCAACGTCTGCAAGGCTCGGTAAAGCCAAAAGGTTCACAACAAGTACGTATAGTGCAAGTGTCTCAATCGCCAAAGATGTACTTGGTAGGTACAGTAATTAATATGTTTGCTTTACTAAGGAAGCTCCAAGCTCCCTCAACGAGTGACTAACTAGCTAGTATATATACATAATGACTTCTTTATCCCGAAGTACCTTTGTCCCTGGATCGTTCTTTCTTTCCAACGATCCCAACTGGATCGTTCTTTGTTCCCGACGATCCCAACTGGATCGTTCTCTGTTCCCAACGATCCAACTGGATCGTCTTAGCCTTCCAACGATCCATCCCTGATTGGCCCTGTGGCCTTGTCCTGAATGATTGGCTGGCGGCGCGCCCTACGCTCCGCCTGCAGCCGCTTGGCCGCCCCATGTGGTCAGTCCGTGACACCGACCTAATGAGCGCGGACGATAGGGGTATAAGCGAGAACCCCCTACTAGAGATAGTAGAAAAGGCAGTCAAGCGAGGGAAGCACTTCGACCCCAAGAGGGCCCTAAAGGAAAAGGGGATAGTAGCGGCTGTTTAGAGCTATAGGGAGAGAGATAGTAATGACACAGCAGGGCTAACGGGCCTACAGGGCCTCGAGGACAAGCTAGAACTCCTGGAACTTAAAGAGGACGAGCTAGGCAACCCCGCCGAGGGGCACCGTAACGAGCTTTTAACCCGAGGCGTAAAACGCTACAACGGGAACGCCTTAGAGAGCGCTAGGAGTAAGAAGAATCTACAACTTAGGGACGCCCGAGGACAGGAGAGTAATAAAGGGGAGAGTTAGCCTGCTAACGACGGACCTAGAGCACTTAATCCCCGCAAAAGGTACGTCGGGGCAGTAGGTCTGATAACGTAGGTATCCTAGGAGGATAGGGTAGCTAAGGCCTAGCAGGACGATACCTAGGTGGCCGCAGGAGCTTAGAAGAAGGAAGGTCGGCGCTAGAAGATAGGCCAGGATAGGCTACTTCGCTTTAGGGAGCAAGTATTTATGCCCGAGGCTATAAGAACGCAGGTAATAGAGCGCTACTATAACGCCCCGACTGCGGGCTATAAGGGCAGCTATAAGATAGAGAAAAGGATCGGGCGTTATTACTACTAGCAGGCGATAAGGGTAGATATCGAGGAGCATATCAACTAGTATATAGCTTATGCCCGGACTAAAGCTCAGAGGCATCGGCCTTATAGCGAGCTCGTACCATTACCGATCCCGAGCTAACTATAGCAGGATATCTCGGTAGACTTCGTAATAGGTTTACCTACCTCTATCGACCCCCGTACTAATAAGCCGTACGATGCTATCCTAGTAATAGTAGACCGGTTCACGAAGTATATACTATACGTCGCTACAAAGAAGACGCTTACTATAAGTACATTCGCCGGCCTCGTCTTAGACTACGTCTTCCGCCCTTTTGGCCTGCCTAGCAGCATCGTCTCGGACCGGGGATCCCTCTTTACTAGCAACTTCTAGACTACATTCTACGTATACCTCTTAATCGAGCAGCAGTTAAGCACAGCCTACTATCTCTAGACCGACAGCCAGACTAAGAGGCAGAACCAAACCCTAGAGCACTACCTACGAGTATTCTATACCTTCGACCAGACGGACTAGGCATAATACCTAATTATCGTAGAGCACGTCTATAATACCGGACACCATATAGCAACCCGGACGACACCAGCCTTCCTACTCTATAGGTACTAGCCCTACGGGCCCTCGGACCTACTAGCATAAGAACGGCGGGGTATACCCGCGGCAGACGAAAGGGCAAAAGACATAGTGACCAGGAGGGCCTAAGTCAGGGAGCTATTAAGCAAGACTAGTGAGAACTATACGAAGTAGTACAACAAGAAGAGGATACCGATATCATTCAAGGAAGGGGACTAGGTTTAGCTATTAACTAAGTACATCAAGCAGCAGCAGCCTAGCAACAAGCTCGCGGACAAGTTCCTAGGGCCGTTCCAGGTAGAGCAGGTCGTAGGCGAGCATAGGATAGCCTACCAGTTGAAGCTCCCGCTATAATACTAGCTATACCCTACCTTTCTCATTTCCCTACTTGAGCCTTTTAATAGGACTAATGCCGATATAAGGAACTAGTATAAGAGGGTTAACGTTAAGTCGGGAGATCCCAAATTCGAAGTAGAAGTAATCCTCGACTACCGGGGCCCCCCAAACGTACGCTAGTACCTTATTAAGTAGGCAGGATACCCCTCCGAAGACAATAGCTAGCAGCCCGCAGAGAATATTAACGACAGGCCAATGCTCTACGCCTATAAGGCATAGTAGAGGAGGACATATAGGCAAAGAGTACTATAGGAGAACTAATAGACGAAAAACATAGAGTAGTAATTTAGGCTAACTATATAACGGCCGAGGCCAAGCTCGGGTTACATATAGGGTGAGCACAGTTAGGCTATCTGCTCACTAAGATTAGGGCTACTAATAGCCTCCTCTATCTCCTCCCCCTCTATCTCTATCTCCTCTGCTACCGCCCCGAACCCACCTGGCAACGATACTAACGACAGCTATATAAACTCCCGGCACGGACCGGGCAACGCTATAACGGTAGCCGGCCCTAGCAACTGCTCCTCTAGAAGCATAGCCTCGTCTACCTCGGCCGCTACCGCTAGGGCCGCCCGAGCTATAGCTACTAGGAGCTATACCTCATAAGTATCGAGGTCGTATAGCAGGGGCAGCTAACCCTTATCGCTCTCGCTCTCCTCGATAATACTGCCGCCGACAATACCGCTAGGGGGCATAGGGCCCTCCTCCTTCTCCTCGTCCTCGTCCTTGCCTAAAACGAGCCCGATATAAGGAGCGACAGTATATAAGACGGCTAGGGAGGCTTCGCTCTACGCCCGTATCACTATAACCTCGTTATATAGCTCCGATAGGGCAGTCTAAGGTTAAGATTAGTAACTAAACCGAGCCGGGAGTATAGGGGATCTACGCTTATGCCTACTGCTACCGTTATAGTATCGACGTCCTTCTAAACGCTACGGAGCTTCTTAATAACCTTAGCCTATAAAGCGGTTAGCGGCTAACCCGAGCAGGTATGCCGAGGGATAACTATACCAGGGCCGTAGTTATTACCGCCTAGAACTCGGTTATAGCAGCGGCTATAATAGTGACCTCCTTGCCACCGGGACCGCCAAACCAGCACAGATACTTCTTAATATCGGCGGCCCGACCCTTAGTATTCTCCTAGTCCTTATGCTAGGCATCGGAGCTATTAGCGGACTTAGGATAGCCGTATAGAGTACGTTTAGCGGCTGCACCCAGCCGGACCTTCTCGGCCTCGAGGGCAGCGACCTAGGAAAAACGCCTGTTAGCGAGTAAGTATATAACGAGCGTCGATAGCGAACTTATATCCTCGCCGGGGAGGGGATTCTCGAACTTATCAAGGGCTACTATAAAGTCGACTACGTCCTCGATAACGTCTAAGGGGAGCTATAGCGGTCAGTAGGAGTGTATAACGCGCTAGGGAGTACTCCTAGGGAGGAGAGGGGTAGCAAACCGGCGGGTACGAATAGCTATTATCGGTATAGTACTAGTACCGGGTACCTTTACCCTCGGCAGGGCAACACTTAAAACTACTAGCGACGAGGCTAGGGATATAGTTACGGCAGCTGAGAAAGAGTTAGCCTATACCGTAAGGAGAGCAAGCAGGCTATATGACAACTTACAGGAGGGGGTATATATCGGCGTCATACTTAGGGCGATATACGGCCTTCTTCTCCTTAAGGGCCTTCGTCTTTACCCGCGCGGTGCATAGAGAGAGCTCGGCCGCTATAGCAGCGGAATCCTAGGGTAGCAAGGGCGGCTACTAGTATGCCTGGGCGTAGTTTTTGCCCTTCGGAGTCTTCTTAGAGGGCAATATAATAGTAGGTATTCTAGGAGAGGAAACTAGGTCAGCAAATCGGCCGGAACCCTACATACTATACTACACCGACCAGCCCGTAACGAAACCCCGCCGCCTACGATAACCATATACTAAGAGAGGCAATTCAAGAGTATATACGACTACAGGCACTAGAGTCGGGTTAGTACAACGTTACTACAGGAAGCCAGTAAGGGTATAGGAGGCTTACTACAAGGTAAGGATAGGTAGTTATAGGAGGGGAGAAGAGGGCTAAGTCAGCAGGAGGAATGAGATTTTAAGGAAGGTTAGGCTAGGTTGTATAAACAGAGGCTCTAGGGCGACTATAGGAAGGAGCGGAATTTTCCTTATTTTAAAGGTACTAAATCGTAATTTAGGGGGTATTTGGGAAGGAAAAAGGGGGGGCACAACGTACCTATATAGCGGCCGAACCGCACCACGTCGCCGGATCCGGGGTTCTTTATCGCTCCGGATTTAGAAAACGCCCAATTTTAGGTAGCAAACCGGCATCCTATGCAAAGTCCAGGGACAGAGGAGTCTAGCCTAGCGGAGCGAAGCGTTTTCGCCCCGGCAACGGCCCTAGGACAGGGTCTTAGGGAGAGGGAGGGTCCTATCAGGCCCCTGGAAGGTTAGGGTTAGGTCAGGGTTAGGGTCGTAGACCTGTCGGGCCTACCAAGCGGACTTCAGGGGTAGATTTCCGGGCAGAGCGGAGTTTAATAGAGCATATATAGACTGAGCCCGCCCTAAGCCCACTCTACGCTCTACCGTACTAGAGCTACGGCAACTAGGCATAGGAGTCTAGGACTACAAGGCACAAGGAGGATAAGGAGGGCACGTAGCGCCCTAGTTTTAATAGGGAGCAGAGTTCAATAGTCATTCCAATTGCCCCCTAACCGCTATACCTACTCATACTAAGCGTACGTTAAGCTGCTTCTCCTGCACCCCTTTACTTCAGCCACAACCCCCCCTCGCCCTAGGCCCCGTTAGCCCTAACAACCGTTACCTATTCGTAGTTACTAGGCTAGGCTAGTTTTACCTTACTATAGCTATCTAAGGTCGTAACTACTATACCCGCGAAGATAATACCTATTATAAACCCAGTCTCGTCGAAGTTATAGGTATTATCGTCCAGGATACTATACTTAGCCTTAATGTTCCGTACGAGGGCAAACCACTCGCTAATAAACTTTAGATCCTCGTACTTAGCCCTCTAGTAGTTATACCGATATATCTAACGCGTCCGGAGCTCTTCCTTACATTTAACGAAGTTATATACCTAGAGCTTACCGATAGGGGGTACGTTATATATATATAACAGGTAGTTAGCTATATCTTCCATATTATACAGTCTTAGTAGAAAAGCTCGTATAACTAGGTTAATAATATATTGAATAATAGCCTCCTCTTCAGATTGGGTAAGCTTCTTCGAATTCGGTATAGCGTCGTGTTATATAGGCCGGCCAGCGTGTCGTCGTATAAGAGTCATACGACTGACGTTATAGATTTTTGCTGCCTCTCGTAGGCTAAGATTTTCGTCATTTTCAAGAGCTTCAAGGGCTAAGATTACCCTTGCTTCCTTCGAGGGGGGAGACATGTTAGGTGAATGAGAAAATTGATGTTGTGGGTAGAGGTGGCGTGTCGCGTGGGATAGTGGCCCACTCGCTTATATGGCCCACTCGCTTATAAGGTACGTTAAACCCAACTCCCGCAAGTCTAACTGACATCATTATTCGGAACTAGGTGCCGTGTCTGTTGCCGTAGAAGTGTGTATGGGACAGCTCGTGTCTCCCATTTCACTGGTCATGAGAACTGCCGGAAAGGATATTCCTTGCACAGCACGGGGGAGTTTGCCCCTTCCACGGAGATGCTATTCTCTCTCCCCATACGTCTGTACCCCTGCTGCTCCGGCGGAGTCGCGCGAGCAGGGTGAGCAGGGTGAGCAGGGTGAGCAGGGTGAGCCAAGCGTGAGTGCTCACCTGGCTTAACCTGGCTTACCCTAGATTCTGTACAGAATATTCCGTACGCGGGAGTGAATTATTCCTGTCTCTTGAATAATAGTCTACTCCTGTGCGATTGGCTCTGGCCAGGCTCCGGCTGCGTTAAGCGGGTTGGGTGAGCCAGGTGTGAGCCAGGGGTGAGCCACTGCAGGCCGACCAACCAACACTTCAATTCGAATTTCACGAAACAGAAAAATCGAGAATAGGAGGAGACAAAAAGAAGAGGGAAAAAGAAAGAGAAAGGAATGAAAAAAGGCGGCATGGCGATGCAGGGACTTAATATCTTGTCCTGTCCCGCCCCCAGCGGGCAGCTGGACTCTTACTACTACCTTAACCTCGTCCTCTGCGTTAAACTCAAACGACCCAGACACGGCGCGATGCATTTAACAACGGCGACGCCGACGCCGACGCCGACGGCATCGCTACGGGTTACGAAATGTGGCAAAACACGGTCAAGGGAGGAACAAGCCAAGTCGAACGTCCTCCTGACGCAGAGCAACGGATAATTACGAGCGGGGGACGCCTCCTCAGCATATCAACGGAGAGGTGGGCTAATTATTCTTGTCTCGTGGCGCTCGTGTCTCTCGCGAGGCCGTTTGCGCGAGATTGTTCGTAGTAGTATCGAGTACAGAATAGTTATATACCAAGACTTTTTGTTCGGCTGGAATGCGCGGGATCGTCTTGTCTGTAATACCTACACGGGTTCGGTCGGCTGGGTTCGCAACCACTTCTGCGACAACCCCGCGAAGGTCGTCTTCCGGTCGGAGGACAGCCTGATGGCGCCCGCTCTGTGGTACCGCGGCTTCGTCCGCGGGGTTTACGCCGTCACTCCGTGCCTCCGGCAGACGCCGCGAATGCTATCGAGGATGCCATCGTGCTCGCCTCGCGCCGCGCGCCGGCGTGGGGAATGCTGTTGCATGAGCGGCGAGCTCGAGTTGTCACTGGGGTGGGGCCAGGCGAGTACGGTAGCAGGTCAACGTCCTCGACCTTGCACTTGACGTACCAGTAGGCAAAGCCGTGTTGCTCGGCAAGTACGGACCCTTGGTCGAGTACGTCCTGGGAGTTACAGGTCTGTGGCGTTGTAGTATCTACCTTGCATTACTAATCTTGATTCTCTACTCTCCACCACCCTTGCTCTCCTTACTATTGCCCGAACCTAGCCGAGCCGTGCTAGGCCTATCCGGCCTAAGCTCTTCCTGGCTTGTGTTATAACACGTAGCCGAGTATGCTGCAAACCCCGGCTGAAGTTTCAGTCCCCCCGACCGGCCGGACAGGTCACGCTCTTGTCCGTTCAGAGAAGACGGCTCCGTCCACCTGGTGACCGACC
>Ga0247824_10000778_pt1 | contig 16666 bp, 23 predicted proteins | sample 13C_PalmiticAcid_FD_194412 | JGI IMG/M metagenome (GOLD analysis project Ga0247824, IMG submission 194412) | Soil microbial communities from agricultural site in Penn Yan, New York, United States - 13C_PalmiticAcid_Day48 | ecosystem: Environmental > Terrestrial > Soil > Agricultural land... | reverse complement strand
GGGTGTAAGAGGGAGATGGAGGAGAGGGGGGTGAGGGTTGTGCGGTGGGAGGGGCCGGAGGTGAGGAGGTTGTTTGGGGAGTGAGTGAGTGTGTGTGGTGGTGATAAAGGGGGGTGAGATGTGGAAATCCGAGGCGTCAGCCGGGAAGGAAGAAGGATCTGTGACGGAGTACGTGGGATCGAGTTAAAAGGTTTCAGTGGAGTAGTGACGGCCAGATGACGGTTGGCATCTGAGGGTATAGAATGCTACACATTGGGTAAGTCAAAGTCAGCTTGGCCCAAACACTCACGAGCTGGCCCTTTCCCTGCGAAAACATAAACAGCGGTCATGCCTCATGCAGTTCATTACTCTGTATACATGCAAGTACCCGGCGCGACCAAGGCGGATGTTATCGATTCCATCCAATCCCCAGCACCCCGGAGGTTTCCTAAAGATCAAATGCCATGTCCCGAAATCCCAAACTCCATCCCTGCTCCATCTCGCCATGACAACCCGCTTACCGGCCCACGCGAATGACACCAGCAGCAATCAGCTTCTGGACCTTGTTGCGGATGGTGGGGTTCTTCATGTGCTCCGCCAGCGCGGCGGGGTCGGACTGGGCCTGCTGCAGAATGCTCTGCATGACCGGGTCTTGCATGATGCTCATGATCTGTTGTAAAAGTTAGTCTACCGAACGGAGGGTTTTTAGAGTGTGCAATTGGCAAACTCACCTCAGGATCCCGCATCAGGCGCTCCCGGGTCTGCTCCTCCGTCTCGTTCTCCCGCGCCGAGTACATGGCGGCGAACGCCTTTTGCTGTTGCTGCTCAATCTCCTTGCTGTTGGCCCCGTTGTGGTGCTCCGCGTCCACGTTGCTCGCCTCAGTGCAAGCATCCACGCACTTGCTGTACTCGCGCATGCCAAAGTAAGCCTGGGCCTTGCGAATGTAGGCGCGGATAAACTTGGGGTCCTTCTTGACGGCCATGTCGCAGTCGTCGAGCGCGCTGGGGAACTCGAGCAGCTTGATGAAGGCCGCCGCGCGGTTGCTGTAGCCGCGAGGATCCTCGGGCGCCCGCTTGATCATCTCGCTGTAGGCAGCCACGGCGCCGGGCCAGTCCGACTCCTTGAACTTCTTGTTGCCCTCCTCGCGCGCCTCCTCGGCCTTGGCGGGATCGATGTAGGCTTTGCGCGCGGATTCAATCTTGTTGCGCTCCGCGGCCCGCAGCTTGTTGACCACATCCGGTGTACGGTGCTCACGGAGCGATTTGTTGTAGAAATCGACGGCCTGGGCGAGGTCGCCCTGCTTCTCGTATGCCGTGCCGATGCGGGCGTAGGCTTTGGCGATGATCTTGAAGTCGGCATACAGCTCCCGGCCCTCCTCAACCGCCTTGGTGCACGTGTCAATGCAGGCCTGGAAGTCGCCCTTCTCGAAGTAGGCGGCGCCGAGGTTGTTCAGGTACGTGATGTCCTTGTGCAGGTCCCAAGCAGCTTGGTAGTGCTTGATCGCCTCGTCGAAGTTGCGCTTCTTGTAGTTCTCCGTGCCGAGAACCTTCTCCTTGTCCGCCGCCTCCTTCGCCTTCTTCTTCTCCAAAGCCTCCTCGTCCACCTCTTCCGGCTCCGGCTCCGGCGCTGGGGCTTTCTTCGCCGGCTCGGGCTTCTTAGCAGGAGCATCCGGCATCTGCACATCCTCCTCAGCCTCAACACGCGAGCCAGACGCGCCAGGCACCTCCTCGCCGGCATCACGCATCTCCATGTCGACACCCATCAGCACGCCGAGCACCTGGATCATGCGAGGGTCGCTGAACAGGTCCTGCATGTTGTTCGGGTTCTGCTTGATCGCCTGTATCTTGGCCATGAAACTCGGGTCGGCGAGCAAGGCGCTGGTCTTGGGGTTGCTCGCGAGCTTTTGGATGAGATTGGGGTCGGTAAACATCTTGCCGAGGCCACCGGTCGGGTCAAACCCGCCACCTGGAGCACCGTCAGCCACCATAGCTAGTGATTTAACATCTGGGCAAAGACACTCACCGGCTCCTCCAGCTTCTTGCTCCATAGCCCTCTTGACCGATGCCAGATCATTCTTCATCCCCGCATTGTTGGGGTCGATCTTCAGGCCCTCCTCGTAGGCATCGTGTGCCCCCAGGAGATCGCCCTTCCCATACAGCGCCGTCCCCTTCCGGCCCCAGCCCTTGGGCCAGTCGGGCTTCAGCTCTGTGGTCTTCTCGGCATCGGCTAGGGCGCTGTCCCACTCCTTCTTGGAGGCGTACGCTGCTGACCGGTTGCTGTAGAGAATGTGGTTGCTGGAGTCGATTGCAATGGCCTGCGTGAACTTGTCGCTGTTTATTTCGGTCAACTCCCGCCTGTCTTCTCGAAGGTTGTTGGCCAAGGCCTGCACCCGACTTACATGGCCTCATCAAAGTTCTTTGCGGCGATGGCCTTGTTGCCTAGCGCCTTGAGCTCTTCGGCGGTCGACATGCTGGAGGACTGCTGTTGGGAAATCCGGGGGATAGGGTAGCTCGGGGTATCACTCTTGTCGCCGCTAAAGTTGAAGCTTGGGGTCAACTGGGAGGATCAGGAAATCGGATGGTCGTTGCAGAATTTCAGTGTCCAGAACACGGCAGCGGCGCAAGGCTCATGGAAAGCTCTGGACTTTCCATGTCTTTCGATGGGCATCAAGCTTGTGATTGGACAGATGGTCAGAGCTCCCCACAGCAACGGCGGGGTGGGTTCTGTTGTTTGGTGGGGTGCTTGGCAGCCACGAACTCAGCCATATCCTCAAAAGGGTCGTCCCCTGATCCCACTGAGTGGCATGTTTGGCAACCAAAGTTGCTCATCTCCGAATTCTTCGCAGTGACAGCAAATGCCCCTTAAGATCGTTGAGTGCAAATCTTCCCACAACCTCCATCCCCCCTCTTTTCCAGTTTCAACACGCCAGTTTTGGCCTTGTCAATGAGCAGCTTCGCATTCTCTCATTTACACATGAACTGCCCCATGATTGTAGGGGAGTTCCAGGTGTCCGAGTAGCACAGAAGGCTCAGCTGCATCATGGTTGATGACACTCATTCAGACAGACACTATCGTGGCGGGCCCTCACTGCCAGGGCTGTCTTGAGATCGTTTTTGTTGTGTCGGTTGTGCCTGAAGTCGACAGGTCATGGAAAGCTTCTTCTGGCCGAAAATAGCATATACCAAAACTGGGTTTAAAGCACAACACTATCAACCATGGCAGATCGACCATCGGGCAACCGCCTTCATTACGCCTTTCGAGAATAGAATCAAATTATTGTGTCGTCACCTGCCAGGTTCCCAGACCGAGCCAGCTCGTAACTCATCGACGGGGTGGTCGACGAGGGCACTGTCGCTGTCGGCTGCTCCACAATCGTGTAATCCCAAGCTTCATGAGTCGACGTCTTATATCCTCCAGCTGCTTGATCCTTTTGCAAGAGTTAGCCTTGTGACTTTCCGGCTGCTTGTCATAGAACGAAGTGGGTCCTAACTCCGCTGTGCTCTGACAACATACGTATCAATGCTACCTAGGCAACGTGGAACTCGTCGGCATATGCCTTGACTACGGCGATGACGACCGTGACGTTGTAGTGGCCTTCGCTATGATCGACAACGTAGGTACCCTATATAGGGAAGGTGAGCGTCTGGATGGCATGCCAGCGGGCTGCCTTAGAGATCAAGAACACGTCCTGGATGATAGCCTGCAAACTAGAGCGAAGAAAGAGTTGCCGTCACGATGGTCAGATTCTAACTCAGAATGGTGCTTAGACGGCCAACTTGGAGGGATTAACTGAGGAATGTGAGCTTGAAGCGTAGCTAGAGACTCGTATGCTTCATCTTATCTGCGATCAAACGGACGTTGAGCTTTAGTAGCTTTGGACGCAGCGTGCGGCTGCCGGCGATAGGTGACAGCGCTGCATAAGAGCTCCCTGTGACAACGCAGTCTTGGCACCATGTCGTGAGCTTGGCCGGTTTCTGCGTCGTTGTTTTCTGGGCCAAGCTGTGTTGCTGGATCTTCTAGGATTCAGTGTGTTGTGGATTCAGAACAAGTCTGAGAAACCGTAGACAATGAGCAACAACGGGATAAGGAAGTCCTACACGCAGGGGACAGGGAGGGGAAACTGGAAAGAGGGAAGCGTGTAACAGTTACGAGAGTAGGTCTTGTTACTTACGCGTCGAAATTAGCTGAAGTCGCGGATGGTTCAGACAAAAGCTTCCGCCTCGTTTTGGTTTCCTCAACCAAGGACGGTCAGATGTGGTTGCAGGCCTCAACATTACCAGAAGTCCAACGGCGAGTCCGCGTTGGTTTGCATGCCATGTTTCAGGTCTGAACTCCATTGTTCTCATTTGCTCAGCCCGCAACAAGCTAACTAGACTGACTGGTTGAATACCTACGTTCATCTGAGCTATAGAAATAAGAAGAATACGGGGGAGTAGAAGAGGGAGAAGAAACGAAGGATAAAACAAGAGAAGAAGAGCAACAAACAAGATGATAACGAAAAGAGAAAGAATACAACGGTGGGATGTCTCTGGGATCAGACATCAAGTTAGGCTCTTGTGACATTAGATTTGTCATAGTAATTCAAATAAGAGAAGGTACAAATTCTTTAATGGCCCCAAAAGAAGAGTTGTATGATACCTTACTCTCTTCAAGTTTGCCAACCGCATATTGACCTCTTCAATCATAGCACCACTCCGTTTCTTGCCGAGTTCAATATCAAAACTCTCGCTTGCTAAAAACCAAGAAAACACCAACCACCCGATGCGAAGATGGCTCAATCTATGCCTCCTTATTTGCCGCCAGAAGCCCCTGACTCCCAGCAATGAAGCCGCCATCTACCAAGATATCCGACCCCGTGATGTACGATGCTTCTTGGCTGGACAAGAAAGCAACCGTGCTGGCAATCTCATCGGCGGTCCCTCCCCTCTGCATCGGCATCGACTCAATCATTCCCCGGATGGTCGCGCCGTGTGGCGATTCCAACTCCTGCCTCACCATGGCTGTCAGAATCACACCCGGGCTGATGGTGTTGATGCGCGCCCCCTTGGCGGCCCACGCGCGGGCTGCGGCCTGCACGCGCAGGTGATTGGCGCACTTGGAGATGGAGTACGCGGCTGCCGGGTCCGAGGCGTCGACGTCGAGGAGTTCCTTGGTAGTCAGGAGCTGCTCACGGGGCGCGGTAGCCAGATGGGCGGACAGAGCTGGCGAGGGGGATGCCCCAAACCGGGCGATGCTCGCGATGCAGGTGAGGGATGCGCCCGGGGGGATGACTTCTTGAAAGGCGTCGATCACGTTGGCGGTGCCCAGGAGGTCGACCTCAAAGATGCGTCTTGCGGGTGCCATGGCAGGGGAGAGGCCGGCTGTGTGCACGACGGCGTCGATGTGCCCCGCGCTGGCAGCGGTCGTGGCAAAGTTCTGGACCGACTCAAAACTGGCCACGTCGATGAGATGGGTCTCAACGTCATGCCCGTCGTCACGGAGGCTTTTGGCAGCCATATCAAGATTGGACTGCGAGTAGTCGGCAAAGAGGACTCTCCTTCCGCCGGCCAGACGTCGAGCAGAGGCGATGCCCATGCCGCCGCTGCCAATGACCGCTACGACTCGACGGGGAATGGACATTTTGTGATTCTTAGATAGAATCCTGGGCGAAGGTGGTGCGTCCGGTGTGCTCGTCAGTGAACTGGACTGTTGCTGGGAAACCTGGGTTGGGTTCAAGTGATCTACTCAAGAAGCACCGAATCTCTCAAGCCTAGGCCCCGGAGGAAGGGGCAGTGTCACTTATGAACCGGCCGCCAGCAACAACGACAGGGTTCGACCGCTAGTCACCAACACGGCGTCAACCCTAAAGCTCGCTTTCGGGATGTTGCTGATCCCCGCACGACCCGAGGCTGCAACCATCAGACTTGGCATGAGGATCCCTGCATGATCTGGCCATCGATGAACTGTAGTGCATGTGGAATGCCGTGACGGGGTAAGAGACCCGGGAGTCAGGGTGCAGGCGGCCCAGCCACGTTGACCACCTCATGCTTGCTGCGGCTGTGGGACGAGACTCGGTCGACGACAGACGGCACGGAACGGTTGAGTCCAAGCCTGGACGGGTCTCTACCCCACTCGGAAGGTCACCGGGTCCCCCGCTCGGGTGATGCGGGTCTCCACTCATCGTTCCGGATCCGGGGGCCCTGCCGGAACTGGTGTGGGGTGATACCATTTGTTGAGAAATAGACTCGGCCGGGGTGACCTTCCGCGAGCCTCTGATGTCTCCATATGCTAAGTAGTCGTGATCTAGTTCTCCCAGGGTACTGGTGCCCTGGCGAGAGAGTGTGGGGGTCCTTTTCACCCTTTGGGGTCTTTTCGCGTACTTTAGAGGTGTTGACCGGTACTTTAGTGGTGTTGGCCGTTGACCTTGCTGCTGCGAATATCGTTGCTGATGATAAAAGCATGAGAACTACAAAGATTGAGTGCTCTGCGGGCCCAGGTTGCCGAGTTATCAGTTCTTTGACCGTCTCTGACAAGGAATGGAGGCAAGACTGCGGTTTGGCCCAGTGGTCGAAGAGCGGCATGTCCATACAGTGTGACACGAAAGAAGGCAACGCGATGCCACTTAGCCATATTTCAGTCGGGACAAGCATTGGGCACAACCACTTGTCGGTGAACCAAGCGAGCAGTAGAGAGTGTTTGCCGAATTGGGGCTTGGGAACTCGAGTCAGTTCAGCAACAACCGCGAGGACAACGGAGAAGCGCGGCGAAGCGCTGTGGGTCTACAGCCCGGGAGTGTAGTGGACTGCTTCAGGCTGTAACGGCGATGACGTCCGGGATCCTATTGGGCTTACAGGTCAAGTCAACCACTCTGCGTCTCGCGAATCGCGGGGAGGCGGAGTGAGGTCCAGGCCAGATCGACATCTTCCATGAGCGCCCCATGCTGTTTCATTGACTCCCCAGAGACTCGCAGCAATCCGAAACTGGGAGACCAGCAACAGAATACGAGAGTGGATGGGCCAGCCCGAGCGGCTATAACTAAGCAATGGCAACCGCAGGGGCATTTGTCGTTGCGCCAGTGTTGCGTGTATGCTGCAAGGACTTCTGCTGGCAGCGTTCGTGTGGCAGCTATCCGAAGATTGGGAGCGATGACATGCCTTTCAGCCTGAGCCCAGTGCTGGGTAGGTGAAGATTGAACAGCACGCCACGAAAGGAGAACGGGGAAAAATCACTGTCGATTGCAAGGGGTTGGAGCCAGGTGTGGCCTCACAGCAGCCTGCTGAAGTGGAACACACCAAAAACTGAGCAGAGTGTTCGGCGGCTTTGCCGACCATTGTGTAGATTTTCATGCCCTGTGCCACACAACACGGTCCTGTTGCACGACTCAGGTCCCCCACTGTCGTGCCGGACTGCCGATGAGGTGACTCCCTGTAAGAGAACGATGGAAGCCCAGTGCCACGGCATGGAGAGTTGGGCAAAGACTTGGCAGGCGCAGTGCGGGGTAGTTTTCAGGGATGATGCGCACGAGGTTTGTGAACAAAAACGTTTGACGGCGTCAGGAACAGAAACTAAAAAAAGGAAGACTTGATCTGCCAAGGGGTTGGTGGATTAGACGTGTATTAAGCGGATGGTGCAGGTTGGTCGCGAGAAGCCTCGACGCAGACGCGTCCTCGCGGAGATGTCGGGTCAGCTGTGGACGAGGCAAGAAACTGCTCTCGGCATGATGTTGGGTGCCATCGCCCCAGCCTGGCTTGAGCCTGGCTTGAGCCTGGGTCCTCCCGTTTCCCATTGGGGAACGTGTGACGCAGCTGGTTGCTAAGCCGCGCTAATCTCCGGGGGCAGGTGCCAATGACGCGGTGCACTACGTCATAGGGAAGAAGCCCCTTGCGCCAAGCTGGCAGATCTGGAAATGCCCAGCCGCGAAAGCCATGGCACCTGCCCCGGCTCCGTCAAGGGATGTGACCTTGAACTTTCGCAACTCTGTGCCATGGTGCGAAGCAGCGACTGCCTTCAGCCGTCCCATCTCCACTGCACAAACTTGCGCCATCTCGTTTTGACTAGCCGGTTTGACATTTTGATCTCGGATTTCGGGCTCTTCTGCTGAAATTGCATTCGTCGTCCGAGCGAGCGTCTGGCTGGAGACAGCGATTCGTTTGGGTTGCCCTCGGAGAACACATCGCAAATCAACGAGTCCCCGTCTCCATTTGTCTGCGCCGCCGGCTCCCCAGGTGACCGACCACTCGCCTGGCTCTCGACCGAATTTGCCCGATGATGAAAACGATGATGACAGAGTAAAAATCCAGAGACCGGGACCACGCATTAGCACAGCACCTTATCCCCCACCAACTGATCGGTTACGCCCCTCAGCACATCTCTTCTGTCACAGTGCCTTGGTTGCAGCCAACCTCAAACCCCCCAGGTCCACCCATACTTGGTCTTTCCACCCTACCGGCCTTGCAGCCTGCAGCGCCTTGCTCTTTCTCCATCCTTTTCTCTTAAACCCTCGCTCGTCGCATTCTCCACCACGCCGGCTCCCACCATTCCTTCAACCATCGTCCACCATCTCATCGCCAGCCAGATTCCACAGCTGCACACCATTCCTGTCCCTGCAACGACTCTCCGCCACTCTCCGTACCCAACGCCCAACAACCTCAGGTCGAATACCTGAAGCCTTTGCCCAACAGCGTGATATTGGCGCCGCTGAGCTGCATTGCCGACCACAGTGTCGGCGCATTCTGGGCCTACCACACGGCAAATCAACAAAACGAGAACAGCATCACGAGAAAAGGGGAAGAAGGGCCGCCGGAACCCAACATGTCGACAATACAGCAACTCAAAAACTTTATCCGCCATGGTAGGTCCTTCCCTTTGGACGATGCAAGTGGTGCTGCAGGAACTGGTTGCGCATGGACCTGGAGTCAACCGGCAGACTGCAGGGTACCTCGGACGGATGAGCTAATGCCGTGCTCATATTTCCAGGCAAGCAAGCCCGGGCCGTTGATGAGTCGGCGCGCTCGAAACAAGACCAACCCGTGAAGCACGCGATGGCGGCGCGAGCAACAGAGCCCGTGTTTGGCGCATCCTCCGCTGCTCAACACGAGCCCACGCAACCCCAAGTAGTCGACGTCAAGACGAAGCAACACAAGCGGATTCCCGACGAAAATATTGCGAAGCTTGTTGCCGAGGAGAACGAGAGCAAGAGCAAGTTTCCTCACTACCCCGGCCTTGAGCGATGGGAACTCGTCGAGAAGATGGGCGACGGCGCCTTCAGCAACGTCTATCGGGCCCGCGACCGCGAGGGAACCGCAGGGGAGGTCGCCATCAAGGTCGTCCGGAAGTTTGAGATGAACAGCATGCAGGTACGTGGAAGCTTTGGGGGTTCCGTGCTGTTTCTCGCCAGCCCCTTTTTTTCCTTTGGGTGTTCCGGTCTTCCTTTTGTGTCCAAGTGCCCTTTACCGACACTAGGGCCCCTTTTAGAGCAACAAACATCTTCATCCCGACTTTAAACCAAAGGCTCCAAAGGCCGCAGAGGTGCGAGGAATTTCCTTTCCTTTGTCACATTTGAGTGTGTCGGTTTACAACCGCCGCCTCGGGATTTCCTGACGCGGTTGGGCAGTTTGCTTTTTCCTCCGTGTCAAGCGCCGGGGATGTTGCGATCCGCTCTGTGCAGGTCATTGAGGACTAACCATTGATCACGGCTGCAGAGGGCGAATATCCTGAAGGAGGTGCAAATCATGCGCCAGATCGACCATCCCAACATCATCAAACTGATCGACTTCGCCGAGTCTCGCCAGTACTACTACATCATCCTCGAGCTTGCGCCTGGAGGCGAACTGTTCCACCAGATTGTGCGCTTGACATATTTCAGCGAGGAACTGTCACGCCATGTCATCACTCAAGTAGCGAAGGCGTTGGAGTATCTGCATGAGGAGAGGGGCGTGGTCCATCGGTAGGCAGATACCCCTGACGCTCGAAGTCGTCTGTTGGCTGACAGCGCCCCCGCAGCGACATCAAGCCAGAAAACATCTTGTTCAACCCCATTCCGTTCATACCCTCAAAGAACCCAAAGCCTAAGCAGCCTGGGGACGAGGACAAGGTTGACGAGGGTGAGTTCATCAAAGGGGTTGGCTCCGGCGGCATCGGGCAGATCAAAATCGCCGATTTTGGTCTCTCCAAGATCGTGTGGGACAACCAGACCATGACGCCTTGCGGCACCGTCGGGTATACCGCCCCTGAGATCGTCAAGGATGAGAGGTATTCCAAGTCGGTCGACATGTGGGCCATGGGCTGTGTGCTGTACACACTGCTATGCGGCTTCCCGCCATTCTACGATGAGAGCATTGAGGTGCTCACCGAGAAAGTTGCCAAGGGCCAGTACACCTTCCTGTCCCCGTGGTGGGATGACATCAGCAAGTCAGCGCAGGATCTCATTTCTCATTTGCTCTGCGTCGACCCGGAGAAGAGGTTTACGATCAAGGAGTTCCTTGCCCACCCTTGGATCCGCGAGTCTGGACCCACGCCACGCGACGAGAGGAAGGCAATGCCGTCAGACCAACCCGCGCGTGCCTTTGACGTGAACAAGCTCGTCGAGGGCGACAAGCGCTACGACTTCCGGTCTCCCGCCGCCATCAACTTGCGCGAGGTCTTCGACGTCGGCTATGCGGTCCACAGGCAAGAGGAAGAGGGCAAGCGCAGGAAGCAGGTTGGCGCCAAGGCCGGTGTGTCACGGCTGGTTGGGCTCGACGAGACGCTCGATGAGGATGAGGAGATGGCCGACGCTGACAACGGCAACTCGACTCAGCAGCTCGAGCAGAGCATGCGCAACACGCAGATCCGCGACCAGGAGAACCGAGGCCGCGACCGCGAGAGGAAGGCACACCCGCCGCCCGCCGCTACTGCTGCTGAGCAGCGCGGATACGGTCAACACTCGGCTGCGGTCGCCGCGGCTGCCAGGCAGCAGGTCCGCGAACGCAACAGGCAAAAGGGCGCATTTGAGTTGAACCTCGACGGCGCTACCTTGCTCGGCCGTCGTGGCGCCAAGCCGGCTGCAAGAGTGGCTTAGGAAGCTGCTGTTGGGAACGCGCCTGGCGACCTCTCCCAGTCGGAGATCGGGGACGATGAACGTTGTGCAACGCCGTCGGGGTCGCAAATGGAGCCCTTCACTGCCAACCCACCGAGCAAAGGGTTTGGTCAGGTGGGAAAGCTGAGTGGGCGGTCACTCACCGATTAACGCTTCGCCATGGCTGGGCAGGGAGAAGTGGCGTCGCGGTGGGAGGTGAGCGCTGGTGTTGGCGCGGTACGCGAAATGGGCCTCGGCGCGGCTTTGTGGAGGAACCGGAGAATGGGGTGGGAGTAGTAACGGGATGGTTTAGGTTTACGTGGCTCTCTTTTTTGCATCTTTCTTTGTCCTGTTCATGGAGTGGGTGACTCTCTTTTCCATGCTATTTTATGTAATGCATTGGTCGCTGTGCAGCGGCCTTCGAAGGCCGGCTCGGGTTTTTCATATACGCAGGGATCTCATGGTTGGTGTTAGAGGCATGTTTAATCTCACTTTAACCTTTGATCTGTTCCACTCGAGTAACTTGGGTAAGTAGGCGTGGTATCCCCCTCAGCCTTGAGTGCATCCTGAAAGCCGAGACAGCATCTGAGATGGACCATTTCGTGGAATCGTGTGGCGCCACCAGCTACGCATCGTTCTCCAGAGTCGATAAGCAATGGTGGATATACGTGACACTAATCGTTACTAGAAGGATGGATACTACATCCTAAACACTCCTGCGTAGAGATTCAGGGTGTTCCTGGGTTCTGGCAAGAATTCAGGGGAAATAAACAAACGTGAACCCTAACCCTACCTCCTTTTTCACCACGACAACCGAAGACACAACTCCGTTGTTGCCAAAGGTATGCTACAAATGCGGCGGTGAACTATGAACATATTTCAGGCTCGCTGGCCAAAAGGGTAGCAACACTGCCTCCTCGTATCTTTGTACTATGCACCCACCTTGCCCACCAAGTACTGACCAACCCACTTCTTCATGATCTCAACCGACTGCTCCTGCGCCTTGACCACCTCTGGGTTGACTTTGATCTTGAGGTTGTTCAGCGCTCTTGCGGTGAAGGCATCGTTGGCATGCTCGGCATTCTTGATGAGGAAAACGGCGACATTGTCCGACGACTGGAGCGGGCCGCCCGGGCGAGCCTCGCTGGACATGCCTGTCGCTCTCCAAGGATCGAATTCACTGGCGTCAGAAACGACCATTAGTCAACGTGCCTCCAGGATTATTTACGAGGCGTAGTATCAAGCACCCCAAAAAGCCAAAGTAGGTACTCACCCGCTCGTCCAAATCACCCTCGTCGAGTTCCGCAGCCACCCGCCCGTCTCCTTGTTCAGCGACTCGGGCGTCTTGCCGTTGGAGCTGCCGTACTTTTGCCCGTTCTGCGGCGGGAAGTGCATCTCGCACTGGCGCTGCCAGTAGGGGGAGTCGATCTTGCGCGAGACGAGGGACGGCTGGCCGTCGGGCGCGCCCGTGGCCCACGATGCGAGGGGCTCGTTGCACAGGAACCAGTACCACGTGCGCCAGGGGTTGCCGAGCGTGCGCGCCTCGAAGAAGGGGTTGAGCGGGTCGTGCGTGTTGAGGCACCAGAGGGGGTCCTCTTGGCCCCAGACGTCGAAGTAGGTGCAGGCTGTGGAGAGGGGGGTTGTGAGGTTTAGGTTCAGGGTGGCGTGGGGTTTGGGGAATCTTACTTGAGTCACGGAAGTTCATTCTGAAGTAGGCGGCGTAGTTTGCGACGGACGCTGGAATGGTGCCGAGGATTCTGTCTTCGGAGGTGTCTGTGGTGCCGACGACGGCATCGCACATCTCAAGGACGTCGCGGTAGCCGCCAGTCTCTTGCCAGTTGCGGAACGGCGTGGCGATGGCACTGGGCGTTGCGTCAGCTCTCGGGCCCTAGAAAAGGATTGGGATGCACAGGGGCTTACTAGGCAAAATCATCATCGGCGATGGGGAATGTGGCACCGAACAACTGCTTCAAGGCGTCCACCTTGGTTTGGTTTGCGGGCGAAGCAAGCAGGAAGCTGTCGACAAACTTGGCCACCTCGTTCAGCGCGAGACTGCAGCTCGTGTCCTTGCGGTAGCTGTCGATGCCCTTCCTGATGGTATCGTAGTAGTACCAGTTGTCCGTGTTGGCTTCGACCGTGGCGCTGCTCAGGTGGTAAGCGTAGAAGACTCCAGGGTGGAAATGCTCAATCCAGCTGCCGAGAGTCGCCGAGTAGGATGCGCCCCAGTATACCCAAGGCTGTGCTCAAGGTCAGTCTTGTCTAGGTAGCTTCAGAAAATCAGTACTTGCTGTCTTTGATGCCACGCTGGTCTGCTCCTTATCGAAGGGAAAGGCGACATTCTGCGCAAAGTTGACAACATCCGCTGCCGCTTGCTCCATGGTGAGGTACTGCAGGGTTTCCGAGTTGAAGCCGTCGTACGGTGATGATCCGCCAAAATACCGATCTGTAGCAGCCGCTTAGGAGGTGCTAGGGCGTGGTTGACAGAAATACGTACGCTCAAGCACAACAACCGCCGCCCCAAGAGCCTGGGCGTATGTGCCAGACATGGTCGTGTTATCCAGGTATGTGAACCCACGGCCGGAGTTGACAGCTGTCAAGATGGGTTCCTCCCCGGGAGTCATGATGACCACCTGCCGTTTGGTTCAGTTTGCGTGTAAGTTGGAAATCTGAACTCTAAGGCTTACTGGAGACCCCGGCCCAGCCCACCACTGCGGATTGACACAATACAACTGTTGCCATGTTCCAAGGCTCGCATTTTTGTGGTCGATGGGCTGCTTGAACCATTCGCAGGTCGAGCTGGCACCCGCAGCATGGATGACACTTAGAGCAGAGGCGGTGGTGATATCCGGGGCGCCTTTCAATGTCGCCTTGGATGCAATCCAAGGTGCCAAGGGCAGAGCTGCGCCTGCGGGGATCTTCATGGTGGGCAGCTTGCCGCTCGCGTGGGTGGGGATCCTACGGCGACTTGGTGAGGGGGTGATGCCTTGGGAAAGCACACGCCACTGCAAACACTAAGTCTTGGAACGCCTGGCGGGATGGGGGCTGCTTCTTTATGAGGACCGCTTGGCGGCATGGCAGCGACCTGATCCCAAGTACCGAACGAAGGGATCATTGTGGGGAAGTGGTGTAACGGTACGGATGAAGGCCATGGGTAAGTTGAAGGGCCACATGAGGATTTGTCTTGAGAGACAGCCCTCTGAGTACTATGAGGCTAAATGATGGGACGCACGAAAGACAAACGTTAGATTGGGCAGTGTGTCTTTCGATCAGTTGATACGCATGGATCTTGCCACTTTGTTAGGGGAGAGGTGTACCATCGCAACCTCGCGCTGACAAGGACATCGATCTCGACTTCACTAGGGACAAGATGTTCTGTAATTTGTTTCTGGCAGGAGTTCTCTGCACGCTGAGCGAAACGGGGATGGGCGCAAGATGGATGTGCTGAGCTGCTGGTTCGCCCGGCTAAAGATGCCAGCCGCTGCTGGCGCCTGAGATGCTATTGCTTTATGAAGCAATATACCGCATCATAACTGCCCCATTTTATGAGGCGAGAGTTTGCGGTACTTTGAGATCTTAAAGGCCGGAGGCAATCTAAAACCATGGGGCGGGTCTACAAAGGCCTGCCGCGCGCGGCAGATGTGCGATACAGATATTGCGATTTCAGGTGGCGGTGGTCTCGGAGATGCAAGTACAAGCCGGGCACGATGCAACCCAGAATGGTCAGGCTGGAAATAGTAACTTGGCCTCCTCCAGCTGGGATTTACTTATCGTCGTCCAAGTCAATCTCGAGTCAAAGTGTGCGGTGGCCCGGGTGTGGTTTCTGTTAGTTTGTGATTAGAACCCCGACTCTCCTGGCACACAGCTTCGAGGAAAAGCGCTCCAATGTGTGTCCGAGCACACGATCAGAACTTATAAACAAAACAGCTCAGGGATAAGTTTCATGTCTAACCAATGCCACTTTTGCCACTTACAAAGCTTAGGTTATTTGACCAAGGTATTTTTTCTGTTCTCTCCCCATTTCAACCGCCAAGGATCACAATGGAGCTTTTTCCTTTGGTGTTGACTCCTGTGCATACTGCGTGGGGGTCGATGAGTGATCCTTCAAGTTCAACGCGAAAAGCTGACACCGTTGGTAACCACCAGCGCAGATTGCCAAGGGAATACAAAAGAGCATGCACGTGCTCAACTTGATCACCAAAATGACATTGGTTTGTCGATCAGTGGCTTGTCCCAAGTTCTTGGCCGCGCAGATAGCTCCGGATCGAGCTCGTCAACTAACACGACGAAAACGCCCGAAATGGTGCAATACTTGGGAATTCCCCCGGATGGCTGCAAAGACCCCGGGACAAGAAGTTGCATCGGTATTGGAATGCGGGACGAATATGCAGACTCCCACGCCAAGAGTGACGAAAAAGGCAGGATCTCAAGCATCCAAGGGGGGTTGGTCGAGGTTTGGGTTCTGGGCCTGCCATTGAGTAATCACTGTCGCAGCTTGCGACATTGATTGCTTGATACTGGGAGTCCATGATCAACAAGCTTAAATAGGTGCTTTTGATCAACACCCTCCTTCCTGCGTCGGCTGCAACCAAACCACACGGGTTCCTGCATCTCGGGAGCGGCCACAAAGGGCAGATCATTTACTATTGCAATCAGGTGTTCTGGTACTTTGTCAAAAGACTGAACGTACTCGGTCCCAGGATGAGACTTTCCTTGATCAGTCTGGCCACTGCTGCCGCAGTCGTCAATGCAGCGTACCCAGGGGACATTGTTTACTACTGGTAACTGACCTCTTCCAGCTCTCGCGTGCCGCCATCGCTAACCATTTCTCAGGGTGGACCAGTCTGCAACCTTTGTCAACGGAACCATCATAGGGGGTCTGCAGTCGCCTCCTTCGGCATGGGCTCAAGCCATTGTGCAAGGGGCCGTCTACCAGGCCGCCGTCAAATCAAAGCATGAGAGCCTCGAGTTCCAGCAATTGGCCGTGTCTCATGCCGCTCATAACGCCCTGCTTTGGGTATTCCACGGGAGCCGCCTGTACAATCCGATTGATGCAGCCCTCCGCGCCGTCATCCCATTGATAGGGCTTGACCCCAACTCCGCAAAGGGCAAGGAGGCTGCCAGATTTGGCCAGATCGCGGCCTCCAAAGTCGCCCACGCCCGCTCCGACGATAAGATCACAAACTTTGTCGATTTCGCTTACGGCCCCAAGGAGCCCGGCGTGTACCAGCAGAGCCCCGGTTCCAACCCCTTTCCTGACACTCCGCAAGCCAGATTCATCACTCCGTTTGCCGCGCTCGGCGACATCAGCCGCTTCCGGGCCCCTCCGCCGCCCAAGACCAACTCCAAGGAATACGAAACCCAGCTGCTCTACGTAAAGGAGCAAGGCTCACTCAACTCAACGGTCAGGACCCCTTACGACACTGACACGGCGTATTTCTGGCGCGAGTCCTCCATCACGTAAGCCTCCCAACCGCCCCCCACCGCCTCCTGAACCGCTCGAACTCACACCTGAAAGTGGCTGGAACCGCCTCGCCGGCGCCGTAGTCGGCACCAAGCTCGCCAGCAAGGTCGTCGACTCGGCCAAGCTCTACGCCCAGCTCAACTACGCCCTCGCCAACGCAGGCTTCGCCTCGTGGGATACCAAGTAGCAC
>Ga0247824_10000777_pt1 | contig 16678 bp, 22 predicted proteins | sample 13C_PalmiticAcid_FD_194412 | JGI IMG/M metagenome (GOLD analysis project Ga0247824, IMG submission 194412) | Soil microbial communities from agricultural site in Penn Yan, New York, United States - 13C_PalmiticAcid_Day48 | ecosystem: Environmental > Terrestrial > Soil > Agricultural land... | reverse complement strand
CAGGATGCTCTGCGTGTGCGCTTGATTACGCCAAGTGGCCGGCAGGGTCTCTGATCCCTCTTGACACAACTGGTAAAATCTACCGCGGCGCTGCCGCAAGCTGAAGAAAGATGCCCTTGCTCCTGAAATCTGAATTCCGAAGGTAGTGACCTCCTCACGAACATTGCGAGCGGCTTTGCCTCTGATGAAGTCTTGCATGTCCTTTGTGAGCTTGCAAATCTTGAGGTTGTCGTCTACAGCTTTGGTAACGTCCTGCCATTCGTCTTTCTCGACCGCTTCCACCACAAGTAGTTCGACTTTCCTTGATACAGCTACACCAAGACCGTCTACTTTGTGTCCGACGAATTGGCGTATGCCTTGAGGACGATGCATATTCCTCCTGATCTTGGAAGCCTGACAGTGGTACTCAGAAGAATTGTACTCTATGCACAATGGAACTTGAAAAATCTGTCCCAGGAAACCCCAGAGAGAGTGAACAATCCACGATTCTTGGGGCGCTTGAGGGAGGGCCATGCGTTGGCCGCGGTAACCCTTCAGGATCTGGTGGACGGCTTCATAGACTGTCCGCTGAAACTCCTCTGTGGGTTTTTCCGTCAAACCTGCACCGACGGTGCCCCACCCCTTCTCCTTAAAGAGATCCTCCAGATCATCAGGATCTTTGTTGTAGAGCTGAAGGAGGGCGGTCTCAGCTGACGAGAGCGTGGGAGGACTCTCGGTGGCTCGCTCTATCAGCACTTGTCTGAGCTCTTTTTTGTCCTCTGGATCAGGGAAGAGCTGCATGATCTGATTTGGGTTATCGATCACAAAGGAGAGGATCGCCGACTCATTTTTGAGGGACTTCGTTGACTCGAAAATTGTCTGGTCAAAGTTCGCCTTGGACGGGAGAATCCAGCATTCTCCACCGAAGTTGAGGAAGTTGGTCCGAAACAGATCATGCATCAAGTTCAGTTGGTTAGGTGAGAGAGTGGTGGAACCACTGCTGCTGATGCTGTTGTTGCTAGTGTGGCTCCTGCTAGTACTAGCCCGGCTGCTTCTACCACTGATGTTGTTGCTGTCGGCGTTGTTGGGTGACGATTGGTCCTGGGGAGGATCAGAAGCTGGTGGTGGTGGTGTCGATGAAATGGCTTGGTCGACAGGTGGAGGAGGCATCCAAGCGGTTTCCAGGGCGTTGATCCAACCTTGAACGTCACAGCCGATCACCTAGTTCACTTGGATACGAACACTCAGGCACGATACCACTAAAATGACCAAAGGTCTACCAGTGTAACTTTGGTGGGACAACTGTGCAACTGTGCAAGTCATCTCACATTGTGTACTGTCATACCTCCTTTCCAGTTCTTCGCCTTGTTGCTGGGCGGTCGGACTACGAGAGGATTTCAATAAGGACAGTAACCGAGAAAACCATAAGTCAGGGTGCAAGAGGTGAGGACGTCTCTGATGATATATACTATGTTCGCAGCTTAGTGCATACCTCGATCAGCCCGGGCGACGCGCGCTTTCCAGACAAGGACATTCTGTACAAGTAAAAAAAAAACCACAGTGAATCTCCGATGAACTTCCCCGCACCCCACAACTCCTTACTGTAATACGAACGGGAGGAGCGTACTTTGTGGTACCAACAGTATCAACAACAGACAACAGACACCAGAGCGCGATCAGACGAACGACAGATCAGCAGCAGAGGCAAGATCACAACAACGATCACAGACAGGGCATGTCTAAGATGTCTAAGATGTCTAAGCGTCTAAGATGAATAATTTCTTCCAAGCCTCAAGTGGTGCTACACCTTGCCCCTCCAACAAGCACACCACAACACCTCGCTCTGCAATCAGGCGATCAACAAGTCCAAGGTAATGGTGGTGTCCGTGAAGGCTAGTACTGCGTTGTGTACGGATCTCAAGGATGAATGTGAGCAGGGTCCTCTGTGGGTATTGTGGGGCCATAGGCTATGCCAGGCGCTGGACTACTCCACGCTACGACCTCTCCTCAGGTTTCCTGAGGTGGTGCTGTGATTTGGGCTGCTGCTCTCGACTGCTCCGTCAACTCGATCAGTATGTTCTCCGTCAGACTCGTGGGTCCATGAGGGTTATGGGACGATGTGGTGCGAATACTCCCTCCATACGACCTCATTCATTTTTCGGGAACCACTTCTCGTTGGGACGAGCAGGGATCCATATCGCTTCATTGAAGAGCTGGTGCCGGCCTGGCTTGGATCTGTTGCAGTTGATTGCTCCGTGGGTACATGTGGGGCCATAGGCTATGCCAGGCGCTGGACTACTCCATTCTACGACCTCTCCACTGTCTTGGGTTGCCTTGACTGTTGGTGTGGTGCAGTCGATGCTGTCGTCCTATGAGGAATGACGGCTATGGTGAACAAAGTCTTCTCTCAGCTGCGGTTGTTTTCATCGCTGGGTGACTGGGACCACCACGTTGTGTGGGTTAATAGCATCAAGGGGGTTGTACGGTAGTGCTTGTCTCTTCCGCTCACTAACCATTACACCTTTCTTTTCCAGGTAACGGTTATCATCAGTCAGAAGCCAAGTTCAGCCTCTGGAATGGAAACTGTCGGTCAGTCAGGATAGACAATCAAATGGAGTACAGGCTTATGAGGCTAGTCAAGAATAAAGAATGATTCAACAGTTCAACTGCCTTCTTTGAAACGAGCGAGCGAGTAGGAACCAGTACTTTTTGACGAATAGCATAGTGAGAGCCGGCAATCTACCGACCATCCCTCGCCCATCAGACAGAGGTTGCGTCCCATGTTTAACAGGATGAGCAACCATGGAACGGCAGTTCAGTCCGCAGACGCCTCTTCTGACCAAAGCTCTTTGCATGCAGGTATTGTGTTGGATCGTTGGATCGCCACCACCACACGGCTCATCCTGTTTGGAAACACTAACACACCATGTGTGATCGTATTTCGTATGACTTTTCAGTCTCTAGAAGCGTCTCCATCCCATGGGCTTTTCCAGTTTCCCAAGGCGAAAACCATCCTGGCAGGGTCGTCGATATCCACGCTGCTGCAAATAATCTGGGCTGGGAACCCGCAGACCTGAAGGCTCCATGTACTTGTCGAGGCTCGTGGAAACCGACACTTCTCATGGGGAACGGTGGTGCCATCATCATCAATATGGCAATCATCACTGACGCTCTCATGGAGGGTCTGCACAAGCGCCTTTCCCTATGCTCAAGATTCAGTGTTCATGCGACAAAAGAGTAACCAGCCAAAGTCCCACAGCAACAGCACGCAACATCAATGACAAAAGATTACATCGCAAAAAGTCGACTTCACGCGAGTGCTTGCACGCAATAAGATGAGACCAGCGATGGCGAAGATGCTCAGGACCCACAACCAAGGCTCGACTTGTCTAAACAGCGAGGCGCCGCGAACACGATCGAACTCACAACAATTGGCTACATGACGGAGGAGTACGATGAGGCGGAAACCTATGGCCACCAAGGACATGTATCGCAGATGTAGGTTTCAGGGGCGGCCTTGGACTCTCATTCGTGTTTTAGTCTGGACACTCTTCAAGAGGTCAAGGGTTCAGGTCAGGCAGAAACAAAAGAAGTCAAGGCGACAAGGATGAAGGCCATCAGGATACAGACGATGTCGGGTCCATAAGATGGGCTGGAGATGCAGAAAGAGCTGTGTTTGGTTTGTTGGGCCCGACATATCAGAGAAGGGATGGTGCGCCGTCGGTGCAGGTTTAACGGAAAAACCCACAGAGGAGTTTCAGCGGACAGTTTTTGAAGCCGTCCACCAGATCCTGAAGGCCTACCGCGGCCAACGCATGGCCCTTCCTCAAGCGCCTCAGGGATCATGGATAGTACACTCTCTCTGGGTCGGATACATCTGCTGTTTCGGCTTTAGAGACATGGCAATTTGGAGGTACAGATCTGATGCTGGTCTTGTACTTTGAGGCTCTCGGGAGGAGGAACGCTATTGGACCACCCAAGAAGCAACCATTGCCAAAGTCGATTCGTCCCCCGGAATGGGCCTGCTAGAATCTTCAGACCTTGGAGATTGACATTTGTGGATTACGGGATAAGGCATCATGATGGCAGCGAGAGGTGCTGGGGCAACTTGCCAAACTCAAACAACTCAGGGCTTGACGTTTACTACACTTCCGATGCTTTTTCAGTGCGCGAAGGGTCCCGGGATGGACTTGACTTCAGACTCGCGGGAGGATTGGATCTCTTGGGTAGCTTGAAGATGCTTGAAGCGCTTCTCTTTGGCGATCTGTGGCAGGAAATGAGTGAACAGGATGTTGAATGGATGATGAAGACTTGGTCACAGTTCTCCTACATCCAAGGATAGGTGCATCAGTGTTGTGGTAGAGTTTTGTGAAGAGTTTGAGCCGCCTGCCTAAGCTGAATAAAGAAGACGAACGGATCTAAAGATGGTTCTTTTGTTGAGAACGACGATAGCACAAGTATCGGTGTCAATTCATGTTACGCAGATTTCACTTGATTCACTTTACCATTAGTCTTGGCAGTGTTCAAATGCTGCTTCGTACTTGAGTAAGCGCTTGTCTCTCTCAGAGAACCCTGCATGGGCGAAGCAACTCTTGGAAATGCAAAAGAGAGCTATGTCGCATGGAAATCACTGGAGACACGATCATGTCCTCCCAGTCCTTTATTCCTACTCGACTTGAGCGGCTGTGATGCCGACAGGCTTTGGATCTTGGCTCAACTAGTGGCTGACAAATGAGACAGCTTCCAACCTTGATCCTCAATCGAAATTTACCCTCGACGCTCCTTTTCCCTTTTCTCACACCTTTTTGCTCCGATCGCAGACTGTTGACATCGCCTTTCTCATCGCTCATTCCTTCGGCTCGCTCTTCTTCACTCCACACGTCTGATTCCTTCCTCACACCGAACACCTTCCAGCTTGCCGCACCCGCGTGTGGCCAGCCCTCATGGAGTTTGTTTTTACTTGCACGCTGACTCGCTATGCTCGCCAAGAGCCAAGAGCAGGACCTCGATAACGTGTACGCCTTGCACCATGCATCAAAACGGGATACACCGAACACTTGTTCTTTGCTTTCTCATGCCAAGGGATAGCTACCTCAGATGACTGACTCTGTTTTGCTCCATGTCTGCACCACCTTTAGATGGTCACCTGTACCTTGAAAAAGGACAACAAACAACTGAAGGGAGCCAATGCAGCAAGTCTTGGAGCCATGAAGCCAACGTCAGGATTCATGGACACGAAGGAAGGAATCGCCATGGCTGATCTTACTGTAAGCTGCAATTTCATTGATAACACATGGGTACTCGAAAGTATCCTGGATTGTCTTCCCCATGGACAAGGAAATCAAAGAGACCCATCGTCGTAACCAATTACCATCCGTAGAAAATCCCTGAACTCTACAAAAGTCTGTCAAGACAAAGCCCTCAAAGAACAAGCGGACGGAGAAAAGCTCGATCGCGAGGTATACTACGGGAAACGGAAGGCAAACAATCCAAGGCTTTGCAGGGCTGTTGCTTCTTGAGCTGACCGTTTTATGGACTGACTTGTTTTCGCTTTCTATTCTACTGTTGTTGTTTTTGTGAATGTGTAGTAACCTTACTACTAAGACCTACAAGGCGGATGGTGGACAATCGCATCAAAGTGGAACTTTCAGGATCCTTGGCAGTGGTGAACAATGGCTGGACACAGAATGTGGATTCTTTGCAGGACTTTGCAGGCGAGAGGCTGCCACCTGCGACGATGGGTCATTGTAATGGGACGATACTATCAAAGTTCGCTACGTAAGAAACCTGCATGGACTAAGGCGATATGTCCTCATTTTCGCAGCCAGTCCTCATTGAGGTCCTTTACTCGGACGTGTCTATCACTGTTCAACAGGAATATGTGCCTAGGCATGAAGGAACGACTCTGCTGGCACAACCTTTCCTACTGATTCAGGATCGACCAATTCGTCTTTGCACAATATCTTAAGAGCAACTCGAGAACAGCGGACGAATCTGAATGTCATTTTTGAACTTGTCAAAGAGCACACGCTTCATGAGCCGATTGGGTATCGACTCGCTCATTCGAGAGGTTATTCAGGCTATTCAGGTACAGGAACCTCGAGACTTGTGTCAACTTGTTCATACCATGGACTCTGACCCACCACGGCCATGTCAAAGGCCGTCTTCTTCCCATCTTACCCCACCGACAGTCTATGCTTCACAAGTCGGAAACTACTTGGTTGTTTGTTTCCTCCACGCACTTCGATGCACCTCACCCTTCACCATACCTCATGCTGTCAGACATCAACTGCTCTCGGTGTTGCACAAGAGTTGTTGTTGCATGCCACTGCGAGAGACGGTACGACACATTGATCGTAATATGATCACTTGCCACCAACTCTCCAGACCGAGCAGAAGGAAGATGAAGGCATTTCTCATTCCCTACACCAAATCTTTGTCCAGGATATTCAACCATCCACGCTTTTTGACTTACTCGATCCGGATGGCAACCGTCGTTTCGGACATATTGGACGCAACTATCGGGATCGATTTGAGCCAGGAGACTGCAATCGACGGTCTGACCAAAGTCCTTGTTCCAAAAAGCTGTCGTCACGTCATTCTCGGATGATCACATCCAGGAATACATCAAGCAATCTGTCCCAGCATTCGACTACGTCTGATTTTCAGAGCCACTGGCCTATCTGGCACTACGACCACTGCCTGTCAAATGCCGTTCAAGTCCTCGATGCGAAAAGCTGGATGACGACTGGATCCTGATCGACAGCATCTGTATCTTGACGATCGACTGGACAACCTGTGCTATCATCCCGCAGAACCCGGCCTCAGTGACACCGCCTGGACTTCATTAGAGAGCGGAGGGATATGATCTTTGGTAGGATGCTGTCGACCACACCCGTCTTAGGAACCACATCACAGGGCTTTAGGGCTCGACCAGCGGCAGTGTGGTGATGGAGATGGACATGATCTGGACAGAGATCTCACACAGCAGCGATCAACAGCTGTCGGTCCTTTGAGTCGCGCGCACTCTCTTGTGTCGCAGGTCCAAAGCTATAAAGAGGCGACAGCTTTGTAGACATGCAGTGGATGGACTGGTCTAAGCAGAGGTGACCGAGTTCATAGCTGCGTGAGCAGTAAGTATGCACAAGCCGTCATGGTGCAAGTCTTTATTCAAGCAGCTGGTAGAGCCAATACAAAAGTGAATAAGGAAGGATAAGGATAACCCTTTGTCATGGTACCTCAGTTTTATTTTACAGGACGATGTGTATTTACAATGATCCCCTTGCTCCAGAAATATGAATCCCGAATGATCTCTCTACGAACATTGCGAGCGGCTTTGCCTCTGATGAAGTCTTGCATGTCCTTTATGAGCTTGCAAATCTTGAGGTTGTCGTCGACAGCTTTGGTAACGTCCTGCCCTTCGTCTTTCTCGACCGCTTCCACCACAAGTAGCTCGACTTTTCTTGATACAGCTACTCCAAGACCGTCTGCTTTATGTCCGACGGATCGGCGTGTACAATACCTTGAGGACGATCCAGATTTCCTCCTGCTCGTGGAGGCCTGCGGAATCTGAAAAGCATCGCCGATGCTTAGAAGGAGGTTTGGACGTCCCTCCGGCCTTTACCATGGTGGCAAGGGGATGTAGTGAGCTGTTGCTGCTCTGATTCTTAGTAGACGACGATGATGGTTGCAATGGTAGCGGAGGGTAAAGGTGCGACGGGTACACATCTTTGCATCACGCGTCTTTAATCGCGCAAGGAGTAATCGAACAAACTACTGCTATCACACCATCACACCATCGCACTCAGCTTGATCACCTTCTTTTCATTCTAAACACGGGTCATCGGGTGTCTTTTTGATAGAAGTGACATCAGCTCTGTATCGCGAGGTAGCCCACTTTCCTTGGTATCCGATCTGATGATCATTGCACATTCTGTCCCTTCAACTGTACTTGACATTAATACGGTTCGCTCTCATCTTAATCCTGATGGACCAACTCTCGCCTCCTCACCGCACATTGTCGAGATGTAATGTCTGGCTAACAACATTATGCAAGTCGGGCCAGGGTTCGGTCCAGTAATTGACGACGGGCTGCCGAATCGCGCGTCAAGGCACAGACTGACTGTGTGTTGGGATCCATATTGGTGTTATGGGTTGGTGGTGTTGAACCTCGTTTTCTCTCCTTTTGCTTACAGACGATCAAACATTGAACCAAACACTTGACTTTATTGCCCTGTTATTTGAGGACAACTGCTGCGTTGCGTAGGCCGAGGTACCGCTGAACAACTCCAATGGGCTGATTCTTGATCAATTGGTATACCTCTGTCGAATGGTAGCGCAATCGTGTCTTGGGATCTGTGTACTTGGCCTACATGACAACATTGGTTATTTCGCGGATCCTATAATCAGAAGTCTCACTCCACACATGGGTCCTGGGAGCGTTGATAGATAAGAAAACACGGTCCATGGGTTCATCCCACGTCACCTTACCTCCAATCCTGTAATGTCGCAGTACTTTTTCTGTGGTGTCATGGATGGCAATGCCTCAATGTTCCAATCTGTCAGAGAGGGGTCCCATATATGACCACAAATTAGTTCCTGAACCCGAATGAGAACACGATGCTTTTGACCGCACAAATCACACGTACACGTTGGTGCGGTGGTCTTCAACTCTTTGCTCTTCTCCTGAGTAAGAATTTGCTTGAGGTTCCTGGTCTTCTTAAGTGAGCGCCATCCTGGTTTCTTGAAAGGCTTGTTGACAAGTTCCATGTTTAGCACGCCTAGGATTCCTTGATCCATGGCGCCACCGCTGGAGCTCGATGGTGATGCAGTGATAGACGAGGCCATTGAGGAGGCACCAGTCATTTGGTTTTCATCTTCATCATCCTATGGTAGTGCGATTGTTGTCACAGGCATGGTTGAGGATCCGAACCCGGTTTTGTAAGCGTCCTTATCATCAAAGTGCCTTGTCTCATAGAGTGCCTCCTTTGTACCTTTGATTTGCGTCCGAACCTGCCTCTGTTGGACTTTGTCTTGGCAACCCTGGGTGGTAAGAGAGAACAACAACGTTTGTGAGCATGTAGGGTCGGAGGTATGTGGTGTGATCTGTGCTGTCTGATGCTGTCTGATGTTGTCTGATGCATGGGGCCAGCGTGCTCCGGTGTCTCTTTCCGTACATGTATACTCTGCTTTCCTGAGAGGTGGACAATTTGAGGCTGTTTGATGAGGTATGAGTTGGTTGAGAGGTAGCAAGTGGTAGTGCCAACGTGGCTTACAGCAGACCCTTAAGGTGTAGACCCTGTGCGGAGCGAAGAAAAGGATCGTGCCTTCATCATCTTTGACTCCTCCCACCTTCTCATCCTTGCAACGGGTGATAGAAACGAGTCGCTCGGACTACTGGAACAAGCCTTGACCGGTAGCATCAGGATCTCAACAAACAGGAACAAAGGTCCTATTCCAGCGTAAGATCAGAGCGGCGCGTACAAGTCTTCACAGCCGTCGAGCCAAATCTAATGCCGTATCGTTGATCTTCATCCTCAGCTTTACACTTGTGAGGAATAGAGACAATGTCAGGGTATCCTCAGCAGCAACAACCACAGCAGCAGCAAGCGCGTCCGTATTACCCTGGTCCCGTTCAGGGACAACCAGGGCAGGGATCATTTGCTCCTTCGCCTAACGGATATCAGCAGCAGCAGCAACCGTCTTCGCCATTCCAACAGCAGCAGAAAGCGGCGCCAGGTCCTTACACGAATGCACCCCGTCCTGGAGCACCCATGTCGGGCAGCCCAGCATTCAGGCCCAACAATACGCCCCCTGGAGTTCGTCCCATGCAACCTGGTAGTTACCAATGAATGAGGCCTCTTTTATTATCTTCATATCGCAGCCAAGCGCAAGAGTGCTAACGGTCTTCCCACCCTAACCTGATATTAGCCCCGGGATCTCCTGCACGCCCCCCAGCCAATGGCTCTCCCTACCAGCAGCAGCAGCAGCCGTACGGCGCTCGACCTCCCGGTCCACCATCAGGAGCACGACCTCCAATGGGTCCTCGCCCGCCTATGCCTGCGAACCAGCAGAATAGGGTGGCGTCTCCAGCGCCAGGTCAGAACCAAGGAGCGTCATCCCATGTTCCCTCCCCTCGTCCGATCAACGCAACACAAACGCCCACACCCATGAGCACCCCGGGATCCACGACAGCACAAGGTGTACACTCGCCTCTTCAACCCCCACAACCGCCATATCAAAGAGCAGCTACGCCTCTCGGACAAAATCCACCCCCACCTCATCAGTCTCCATACCAGCAGAGTCAACAGCCAATCCCTTCAATGGCTCACGATCAAAGCGGCGGAGTGCATAGCCTCCACAACCAAATGTCGAACATGTCCGTCGGAGGAAATGCGCCTGCGGATCAGCATGGCCCAGGACACTCGGCTCCTCTTTCTCAAGGACCACCTGCACAAGCAGAGGTACGATGGGTGGGACATACGGAATGATCGATAATATCCAGTTGACCCAAATCACTAACGATACGCTTCATGTATGGTCACCAATAGGCCAAGCCAAAGGGGGGGGCAAGAGCAAAGCGTGTGTATGCTTCGGATCCCTCGGCTCCTACACCACCTCAAGGTCAAGTTGGAGGCATGGCCCCTCCACAGCCAGGAATGAATACCTTTGCGCAGAACACCATGCAACAGCAACAACCTCCATATGGCACACAAAACCTTGGGCAGCCGATCAACCAAGGATACCCTCAACCACAACAGCAGCAACAACAGCAACAACAGCAACAGCAGCAACAGCAGCAATCATACGGATCACACAATTTTGGGCAACCGGTGAACCAGGGATACGCTCCACAACCCCACCAACAATCTAATCTGGTAAATCAGCCCCCTATACCTCAGCAGCCCATGGCCCAGCACCAACACAGACCTCACCCAAATCAACCTCCAGTTCAGCCAGGATCAAAGCCGAGAATTGACCCAGACCAGATACCATCCCCTGTCGCAGTTCAGGACGCAGACCAGGCAGTGTGGGATAGCAAGCCCTTTGTCACTTCCACTAGGGCAGACGTCACACCACTTGCCAGTTCTGATTTTACAGCAATTGACGAAGGTATCTCAATAGGGCATCGAGTTTGGCTTATGAATGCGAAAACTCTTTGGCGTTCCGCACAGATCCAGATGCTCATACGCATGCATGATATGCTTTATAGGAAACTGCAACCCGAGGTTTTTCAGGATCACCACATACAACATCCCCAACTCTGAGGACCTTCTCAACACCTCACATATACCAATGGGCCTTGTCATTCAACCACTAGCAAAACTCCGTGCTGACGAGGTTTGTGATGCAAGGACAAGAATAGTCGGCTAGAGTTTGTTACATGCCTGCTGAGATCTCTGCTTGACGACTTACTCCGTAATCGCGCACGTTAGGTTCCTATTCAAACGGTCGATTTCGGGGATTCGGGTCCTGCTAGATGCCGTCGCTGCAACGCCTATATCAATCCTTTCATGATCTTCACCAATGGAGGTCAACGCTTTGTGTGCAACATGTGCTTGTTTGAGAACGAAGTGGATCCCAGCTACTTTTGCAATCTCGACATGAATGGCCGTCGTCTGGATTTGGATCAGCGGCCAGAGCTACGGAGCGGAACCATTGAGTTTGCGGTTCCTAAAGAGTACTGGAGCAAGACACCAGCTCCTGTTGCTTTTGTCTTTGCGGTTGATGTGTCTTGGAATGCTATTCAGAGTGGCATGCTTGGGCAGTGCGTCGCTGGAATTAAGAATGCACTTTGGGATGCTAATGGCGTTTCAAGACTGGCTCCTGGTGCCCAAATTGGTATTCTGACATACGACAAGACAGTTCACTTTTACAACCTCTCTGTAAGCCGCAATGTTTGGTTTCGCACTGCACTATCAACGTTTCAGCGACTAGCGACTTGCAACTGACATGATATTCACCTTTTGAACACTCACACGTAGCCTGGATTGGAGCAAGCACAAATGATGGTAGTCCCCGACGTTGACGACGTTTTTGTCCCTCTCAGCGACGGGTTCTTGGTGAACCCCGAAGCCTCAAGGTAAGTGACGTTGTGTACCCACTCTCTCTGTTTCTCCAAGGACTAAGAAGGACGTTGCATAACTTACACCATGACTGTGATGTGCTCTAGACCATTGGTGGAGTCGCTATTGGATTCATTGCCACAGCTCTTTGCTGACAATAAGACGACCACACCCGTTATTGGTGCTGTTGTTCAAGCTGTCCGTGGGGCTTTGGAGAGCCGTGGAGGAAAGTTGATTCTCTTTCATACAGCGCTTCCTACGTTTGGACCTGGCACATTGACCCACCGAGACGACTCCAAACTGTATGGCACCGATGGCGAGAAGGCTCTTTTTGCGCCTCAGGGTGACTTTTACAAGAACCTTGCTGAAACCTGCGTGGATGCTGGACTTTCCATCGATCTCTTCCTGTTTCCGAGTGCGTACATGGATGTCTCCACGTTGGGCTGTTTGTCGAGTGTGACGGGTGGCGAGACATTCATGTTCCCCAACTTTAACACGGAGCGTGATGGTGTCAAGCTGACTGGCAACATTTACCAGCTTTTGGGTCGACCATTCGGACTCAATGCGTTGATGCGCGTCCGTTGCTCGTCTGGTCTCAGGCTTGCAGATCATTTCGGAAACTTTTTCATGAAAAACAGCACAGATATGGAGATTGCTGGACTGGATTCGGAAAAAGCCTTTGGTGTTTTGGTCAAACATGACGGCAAGTTGGACGAAAAGACGGAAGCCTCGTTCCAGGTGGCATTGTTGTACACTACGGCTGACGGATTGAGAAGGGTACGAGTCCACAACTTTAGTACGCCTGTCACAACACTGCTCGGGAATGTGTTCCGCTGGGCAGACATGGATACAACCATCAACTTTTTGAGCAAAGGAGGTCAGTACATCAGAAGGCATTGGGTAGATGGCGAAGAGAGCAGAATGGTCGGTCCATTGCTGACACACTTTTCCATCTCGTGTCAAATGTTCAATAGCCATCGCACAAGGATTGAACAAGCCCTTGAAGGACGTGCGAGATATCCTGACGGATAGGTGCGTCAAGATCTTGTCCTCGTACCGCAAGAATTGTGCTTCCTCGACTGCTGCAGGGCAGGCAAGTTTTGTTCTACATTGCGCTCCAACTTGATCTGTTCAGGAGTTTTGGAGGATTGTTGAGTGTGCTAACAGGATACTTGTTTCTTTATACCCAACATTTTTTTTGGCTGGACTGAACTCGGATCAACTCACAGCTTATACTTCCCGAGGCTTTCAAGCTTTTCCCTGTCTACGCCCTGACAATCTTAAAATCCAGGGCACTGCGTGGCGGAACGAGCATTAACAGCGACATGAGAATGTACCAAATGCGTCTTCTCAACAGCATGGGAGTCAGTGAATCGATTGGGTTTTTGTATCCCCGTATGGTTGCTGTCCATGATATGGAAGATAAGGTGGGTGTTCTAAGTTCTTGTGCATGAAGAAACGAAGCTTGCCTACCACTGTTTCTTGTCTGCGATACTTAGTTTTGCTGATTTTCTTCATTGGCACTTAGCATGGCGTGGCGGATACAAGGGGGCGAGTTGTGCTTCCACCTCTTGTTCGTGTGTCGTATGCTCGATTGAACCAGGCAGGTGCATATTTGCTCGACAATGCTCAATCCATGTATCTCTGGATTGGCAGAGACGTTTCCCCAGAGTTCCTGAACTCTGTCTTTGGTGTGTCTACACTGGATGCGGTGGATCCCCACATGGTAAGGCGCTTGAGACTTTTAAGGAAGTTGTGAGCGTAGCTGTGCATAACCTGCGATCCGAAACTCATATCCTTTGCATTGCTTTAGCGCCAGTTGCCAGAGATCGAGAGTCCTACGAGCGTTCGGCTTCGAGCGATTATGAACTTTATACAGGCACAGAGATCAAGGTATTTGAACTTGATCATGGTCCGCCAAGGCAGGGAGCTGTACGAACTGGACTTTGCGAACCAGCTGGTGGAGGACCAAAACAATGAGGCCATGTCCTATGTCGACTACCTGTGTGCTATCCATCGCATGATCCAAAACGAGATCGCACCAAAGCACGAGCACCCTGTGGGACTGTGGTCTTCGCGTTAACGAGACCGTGAAGGATATATGTAGTAGACATCCAATTGTTTGAAGAATTGATAGCATTCGAATGAGCTTGTGATGCATGGTTGAAGGGGAAGGGGCCACTTGGAGAAGTGGGCCAGGGTGCTGTGGCACCACAGAGACAAGTGGAGAGTGGAGTGGGTGGCCACTGGCCCTTAAGCGCCTTCACTCCGCTGTTGTCTTTACAAGCTCGCTTTCTCTTTTTAGTCCGCTCGCCCCCTCTGCTCGTTCGTCCGTTGTGTTTGATCTCACCCGTTGCCATCCTCGCCATCACTGCGAACATCGATTGCCGCCTCCTCCTCCAACGATCTGCTCCTCCACCACCACCTCCTTCTCCTCCTCACCATCCTCCAGCCCGACCCGTGTGTGGATCTGTCCCTCTTGGGCCGAACCTCCCTCTGTATCGCAGCCACTGCTCTTTTTTTCCTCCCCTCTGTGTGCCTCTGTGCCGTAAGCCATCCAGTTCGAGCCAAGCGCCCTTTCTGCCCTATCTTTACCCGGTCAGTTGGTGATCATCCGCTCTGCAATCTGGTTTTCTACCATACAGATCCACCCTGGCCATGTCGCAACCTGTAAGTCTTCTCCCCCTTGTACCTTTCGAGCCACCCACTGCCCCTCGGTGGTACACAGCCCCGCTCCCCCCTTCTTTCTATTGGACCTGACCATTTCATTCCTCATCTGAACAGACGAACCGATCCCGAGCGCCTTTGGCCACTGCAAGGCGGCTGCCAAACGACGAGAACATCGCCACCGGCCAGCTCACCGTCACCTACGTCAAGGATGTCGCCAGTTCGATGCAGGCATCGGCCCGGGGCAAGGCGGCTGCGAACACAACCTCAACAATTTCCACCACGAAAAAGCGCGCTCTGGTCGAAAAGTCGCTCAACAGTGTTAGTAACAGCAGCAACAGCGGCTCTGCCTTCTCAACCGACGAGGATAAGGAGGTATGTTTTTCTGTCTCAATCCACCCCACTACACGCGTACAACCCTATTCTACCCCTGCTCCTTTTCCTTGTTGGCATCTTGTATCGTATTGTTCTGTTGGTTCGTTCAAACCTCCCAAGGCCACGAAACATTAACGCGCCCTTATGTGTACCTGAAAACCTCCCCTTTCACCCACTTCACTCCTTCCGCCTTCAAACAACAGAACATCAATGTTACTAGACCCAACACCACAAAGGCTCGTGTGCCTGTTCAGGCACAGGTAAAGAAGCAACCGGCTGCCCCCAGTGCTGCTTCCATCCAATCACAAGCACCAGTTCAACACCAGCAACAACTCCAGTCACATAAGCAGCAACAGCAACCACGGGCAGTGCTTCAAGAGAGAGCAATCAATCAACTTGAACGAGATGTTGTTACTGCGAAAAAGGAGGCTGTCAAAGACAAACTGGTACCTCATGTACCAGAGGTTGTAGACGTGGCCAAGTCTGCTACAAAGCGTGTTTTGTCTACCAGCACGACGGAATCTGTTTTGCCACTATTGGAAGGTGTCGATGAAGCCATAACGCACGAGGAGGAAGAGAATATGAAACGGCCAAAACGCGACGAGCATGCTCAATGGGGTGAACTGGAAGACGATGATGTGGGTGATCCGTTGATGGTGTCGGAATACGCCAATCAGATCTTTGAATACATGCAGGAACTCGAGGTAACTAGCAGGCAATGGACCGCTGCCATGTCTTTTCTATCAAGAAAACACCCTTGTCCTACCCTTTTCGAGGCGCTAAACGTGAGCTTTGAACGCTTTCCCATGCTTCTCAATAGATGAACACGATGCCAGATCCAAACTACATGTCGTCACAGAAGGAATTGGCTTGGAGGATGCGTGGAGTTTTGATCGACTGGCTCGCAGAAGTCCACTACAAGTTCAAACTACTCCCAGAGACATTGTTCCTGGCTGTGAACCTGATCGATAGGTTCTTGTCGCTGCGTGCCGTCTCCATGGCCAAACTGCAGCTGGTCGGTGTTACCTCGTTGTTCATCGCAGCCAAGTATGAGGAGGTGATCGCACCTTCGGTCCAGAACTTTATCTACATGTCTGATGGCGGATTCAAGGACAAGGAGATCCTCCAGGCAGAACGATACATGCTGCAGACGTTGAACTTTCAGCTCTCATTCCCCAGCCCTATGAACTTTTTGCGCCGGATCTCCAAGGCCGATAACTACGACATTCACTCACGCACGGTAGCCAAGTACTTGATGGAGATCCCGCTCCTTGACCACAACTTCTTGGAGTGCCCGCCTTCCATGATCTCTGGTGCTGCCATTTGTCTTGCAAGGCGGATGATTGGGCGATATGAATGGCATGAGAATCTCGTGTACTATTCGGGTTACATGGAGGAGGATCTGATGCCCTGCATGGAGCGCATGGTTCACTTTTTGCAGCGGCCACCCAAGGCTAATTCATTCATCTTCAGGAAGTATGCGACGAGGCGGTTCTTGAAGGCATCCGTCTTTTGTCGGGAATGGGTCTTGAACGTTGCGCGCGAAATCCAACTTGAGCAAGCAGTGGCTGAGGGCTACGAGACCACGCAAT
>Ga0247824_10000776_pt1 | contig 16678 bp, 15 predicted proteins | sample 13C_PalmiticAcid_FD_194412 | JGI IMG/M metagenome (GOLD analysis project Ga0247824, IMG submission 194412) | Soil microbial communities from agricultural site in Penn Yan, New York, United States - 13C_PalmiticAcid_Day48 | ecosystem: Environmental > Terrestrial > Soil > Agricultural land... | reverse complement strand
CTGATATATAGATCGAGCCATTCCAGATCGATGCGCGACTTTCCGGTCCGAACATCCGAGTCATCACCGAAAAGAGCCGGCTCCGGCCCCATTGACCTCCACCGAGAAGGCCCCCCTCGACAGACTCAGGCTTCGCTCGCCGCTCTCCCCCTCCACGTCACCCCTCTCTCCATCGTCCCCAGTGTCGTCGGGTCCCATGTTCGGCCTACCGGGCTTGCTATCGAACAACGACTCGGGAAACACATGTTTGCCCTCATCACAGCATGCCCTCGAGGATTGGACTCCCTTTGCCCTGGACTTGGATTGCAGCAAGCCCAATCTGCTGGGTCATGGACGACATGCCGAAGTGTACCGCGCCATTCTGCATCCTTCCTCATCACCCATGCGCCAGTATCTGCTCGCCCGAAAGAGCAAGCATACCATGCTGTGCAAAGACCTTTTGCAATTGGACGCCCCATCCGATGACAGCAGCAATGCCTCCTTCACCTGCGCCGCCAAGTGCCTCTTTTCCGATGCAGACTCGCAATCACAGGGTCTCGCCGAGGCCAAGATCTTGAGGCGGCTGCACACTGAGCAATCAATGCATCCAGGAAGACAGTACCTTGTAAACTGCTATGGAATCTACGACAAGACAACGCAGCAAGCCATCTCCTGCGTCGACGGCACAGCACCCGATCTCGACACCTTGAGCGAGCCCCACGACAGAGAATGGGTTCTCTTGCTCGAGTATTGTCAGAATGGTACTATATGGGACTGGATACGACAGCACCCCGAGAGGGTCGGTCACCGCCAATGGCTCGATTGGGCCATACAGCTTTTGCAGGCTGTCAGTTGCATCCATGAGGCCGGTCTGATCCATCATGACATCAAGCCTCATAACATATTGGTAAGCCCTTTGATGAATACCGTCAGCTCCCATTTCTCCAATGACAAATTCAAAATCAAAGTTTATGTCAACTAACTATTGTTGACTTGGATGACGATGATGACGATGATGACGATCCTATAGCTCGATTCTATGTTGGATGCCAAGCTCTCGGACTTTGGCGCAGGTGTCTTCTTGCGCGGAGCATCCAGTGTTGGAGGCACAGTCGATAACGCTCGGTCGCAGCTCACTTTAGAGGAGGGTCGGGGGCGTGGAACACTTCCATATGCTGCGCCAGAAATGTCTTCGGTCTCAGGCGCCGGTTACGGTCAAGCCATTGACATTTACTCGTTGGGCGTTTCCTTGTATGTGATCGGATTGACAGCACAGGAACCCTTTCACAAACTGAAGAGCGTCATGGAGATGATGGTATGGATCAAAAAGGGAGGCTTTTGGCTCTGGGAAGACCAAGGATGGGTTCATGACCGCGGTCATGTCCCCAAAGCAACACTCGGCAATAACCGCCAGAGCCAGGAACAGTTGATCCGGAACCATCGACAGGCGGCCTCGCGCACGTCAAAGCCCTCCTCGATCTCTTCTGGCACGTCCACACCCAACTTGCCACCCATCAACACCCAGTTGTCGTTCAATCATGGCGTTCTCAGCCCTTCTTCTGCGAGCTCTGTCCACTCGCCCACCTTGCTCCCTCTTGGTGTTGGTCACCAGTCCTCCTTGGCAGAGTATTCGCCCGAGAAATCGGCTCGCTGCCCAATGCCTGCCACCCCCGTCTCGCCTTTGCCATTGCCTTCACCTATTTTGCGATCGCAGACACCTCGATCAGCCATGCGCAGGGAGAAGGAGGAACAGCCGCGCAAGAGCGGTGAGATTATCATGCGATTCCTCGACGGCGAGGTGGTGCCACAAGAAGTGGTCCAATTGCTGAAGGAGATGTGTCATCCTGTTCCTGGTCAGCGACCTAGCGCTAGCGCCGTTCTCGAGCGTCTTTTGGTGATGCGAGAGGAATTGGATGGAGATATAGACAGAGACATGGATGTAGACGAGGTGGACATGGCCATGGATACAACTATGGCATAGAGTCAGACATTTTGGATTACAAAATAAACTTTTATTGCACTTGCCCTGGGTGCAAGCTGACTTTTTTTCGAATGGTCGATATCCAATGAAAATTTTGTATTGCACACCTTGCCGTCTTTTTTTTTTTCCTGTCGATTTGAAGTCTGCCCCTCCGACGCGAGAGGCAGTTACGATCTGTGCTCTTGTCCTGGGATAAATGTCGCTTTACACTGGGGAAGGTTGGAGGTGACAAAGCAAACATCTTGTCTTCCAACCCCATCTCATAGCACTCGCAATTGACTTTCCTTGGTTGTAAGGGCCAAGAACAAGGTTTCTTTTTTATTTTGCACCCTCCGATGGTCAAAAGTGATAGCCTCTCGATCCTGAACAGCGGGTCTTTTGCTTGCCCTGACCATTGCTCACACTGCTGTGCAGGACTTTCAACTGTTGTGGTCGCAGGAGCCTTGGGTTTAGAAATCACAGATCTCATGGTAGTCACCCTCATGCTTGCTTCACATAGACGGCGAGTCAGGTTCTCCTAGAGCTCCTCGCTGGCTTAGAAGCTGCCTGTTTGACTGGCTCAGTCCGTGAACATTTTGTATAGCTGTGTCCTTCACGTCAAGCAAACCCGTTGTTGTCTTCCACATCAAAGAAACATCACAGCGACCCTCATCCAACTGCAACTGCCATATTCCCACCACTCCATCTGCACCGCCAGCAACTGTGTGGTTGACACCAGAGGCTTCCATCCAGACGATACTGTTAACACCATTTTGGAAGTCCCGAATCACTGCTCGACATTGACCCGATGTAACATCCCATATCCGTACCGACATGTCATGGCTGGCCGAAACAACAAGATCTCCTCGAGGCGAATACACGAGTCTTTCGATATGCTTGCTGTGGTCAGTGAAGGTCCATAAACAATCCCCTGACTCTGCGTCCCACACCTTCACAAATCCACCACTATCACCAGAGGTAATCCGATCGCCTCTCGGTGAATACGCGACGGAAATCAATGGCTTTTCGTGACCCAAGGTATATCGACACTCGCCGGTACCAACGTCCCAAACTCGTACCATTTTTTCAGAGCTGATGGATGCAACTTGGTCGTTTTGGGACGAACACACGACATGAGAAACGAACGAGCTATGGCCAGTTAGAGTACACTTGCAAGTGCCTGTCTCAGCATCCCATATTCGCAGTGTAGTGTCCCAGCTGCAGGAGATAATCTTGCTACCATCCGCCGAATACACAATGTCGGAGACAATACTTGTATGACCAAGTAATGTATGACGGCATTCCCCAGACCTCACATCCCACAACCGTACCGTGTTGTCGGAAGTGCCAGACGCAAGTTGATCTCCTTGAGGTGAATACGCGACTCTCTGGATAGCACTTACATGGCCGTTCAGAATGCGAGTGCATGCCCCTGTTTCAGCGCTCCAGAGCCGCACGGTGCAGTCGTCGCTGCCAGTGGCGATCTGATCTCCTTGTGGAGAAATATCAATGCTACGCACAGAATCAGTGTGACCTTGCAAGACATGGCGACAAACTCCTGTTTGGACATCCCAGAGCCGTGCCATCTTGTCATGGCTGCATGTTGCGACATAGTCTCCTCTTGAAGAGCACTTGACATCGTAAACATAGGGGTCTCCGCTTGACGAATGGCGGGACGTTCCAGCTCCCACATCCCAGAGTCGAACTGTCGCGTCTTTACTGTTCGAGACAACCCGATCTCCTTTCGGCGAGAACATGACGCCCATGACAGAATCGGTATGACCGGTGAATGTTTGCTGACAAACCCCTGTTGTTGCATCCAACAGTCGAACCACCCCGTCAATATCAGCCGAAGCAACCATATCGCCTTGCGGGGAATACACGACACATCGAAGACCCTGGGTGTGCTTTAAGTCGTGAAGACACACTCCTCGATCAACATCCCACAGCCTGACTGATGCATCTTCGCTGGCAGAGGCAAGTTGGTTGCCATTCGGTGAATACGCGATACAATAGACAAGATCACTGTGCCCAGTGAGGACGTGGCGGCATTCCCCGGTTGCCACATCCCATAATCGCACGGAAGTTTGACTGGCAGATGCAAGTTGATTCCCTTGAGGTGAATAGACGATCCTTAAAACCAGACCTTCGTGCCCTTTCATGATATGAAGACTTTTCCCGGTCTCGACATCCCATGTCCGCGTTGTACTGTCTTTACCGCACGAGGCGATCTGGGTACCATTTGGTGAATAAATGACGACGGAAACATTGTTTGTATGACCAATCCATGTGTGGCGGCATTCTCCGGATTCCACATCCCACACTTTAACTGTCTTGTCATCGCTGGCAGAAGCAATTTGATCTCCTTGGGGCGAATATGCAACGCTCCGAATCGTTTTGACATGTCCTTTCAGCGTGTGAATGCACATCCCTGCTCTAACGTCCCATAACTGTACTGTTTTACCAGTGCTCCCTGAAGCGATCCTATTGCTGTTTGGAGAATATGCCATGCTCGTCAATTTGCCACTGCTACCCTCCAATGTCCATAGAGTCTTCCAGTTCGATGTCGAGTAGATAACGATCTTTCCACTGGAGAGTCTAACAGCAATCGTCTCTCCATCCGGTGAATATTGACACAATGAGACCTCGCTGTCATGTTCCAGAAACGGTAACTCGCCAAACTGTACTCCTGTCATCTGGGTCTTGCTCAAGTCAGCCCTTCGTAGCCATGTGCTACTGAGATCAACTTTTCTCAAGTCAGCTCCTTGCAACTGCGCGGAATCGAACATTCCATAGCTGAGGTCTGCATTGGGGATCCGAACGCCTCTCAAGTCTGTACGATTGAACTGCACTCCTGCCCGAACAAGGATAGTGATTGCATTGGCTGCCGCTATACGCCATTTCTTGTCCTTCTTCGAGTGTTCAATATAGCCAAATAACTGACGCTTGAACAGCGGTTCTTGCTGAACTCGCTCCTCAAGGAACTGTACCACTGACGGTTCGTGAACGAAACGTCTCCACACAAGAGGCGAGTTGGAGTCAGGTTCTTGTTCGATATCGGGCACAATCGTCTCATCATCATCCTGAATTTCGAAACTGAAAAGAGAACTGATACTGCCTCGACGATTCGAACTTGGTTGCAATGTCGTTCTCTCCTTCCAGTCTTGAGGATCAAATATTGCGCGCGCCACTCCGTACTCCAACATCGATCGATGAATGAACCGGTATTGATTGTCGCTCCGTGCTAGAGGACACGCTTCGCGAAGGAGGTACTTGTCATCTGATCGACCAAAGAATGCTGCCTTCCATGATCCTTCATCTCGGAAACGCGAGTACTCGACAATGGGCTGGCCGTCTTGCTCCTTGTAGATCGCCACTGACAGCCTCTTCAAAAAGTCGATACCGTTGATCGTGAATCCTTCCTCACTCAAGCTCTCGAAGGCTGCTCTTGCACTAAAGCTCAATTCCTTCTCACCAAGTCGTCTCTTGCCGCGTTCCAACCACTGCTCGATGAACTGGTCATATACTAGCACTCTGGTGATGCGGCTGACTGACAAATGCTGTCCTGGATCCATCATGCGCGGCAACACATCCAGTAACAGTGTCATCAGGAATGGATTCCCGACCAACTCCTTCAAGCTTGGAATGCGGTCGAGTGCATCTTTGTATTCTCGCGCTTTCCAAAGTGGCTGATACACCGCGACGTACTGATCAATGTAGTCTTCAACTTGGTTGGCTGAGAATGGTGTCATGACAGCTTCTCGGAGTTGTGCTGACTTTGATGGTTGGTTGCGGTCTCCTGGTTGGAACCGATCTCGATAGTCGGCTCCAATGTACTCACTTCGACAGCTGATCACCATCTTTGCCTTCCATTCATCTGGCTGATTCAATAGATTGCTGGTATACAGGTTGCGTGTCTGTTGGCACTCGTCATATCCATCGCAGATTAAAATGAAATCGCGATGGCCCTTCAACTCTTTGATCTGAGCATCCGTAAAGTCGAATCTTCGAAACTGTTTGACAATCATGTCTTGGTCAGGCCTATCGATACTGGGTAAGCTGATGTGAAGTGGGATCGGACCACCCTTCTTGTAAGAGTTCCACAACTCGCATTCAAGAGCCTTGTTGAATGTTGACTTTCCCGCACCAGAATCACCAAGAAGCAAGAGCACTTGATGTTGGTCACTGTTCAAGAACTCAAGGACAGCTTCCATCAAAGGGAAATGATCGTCGTCAGAAGCTTTCAAGCTAGCCTTTGCTTGAGGTGGGATATAGATGGTGTCCTTCTGGTGTTCCAACCGCGTCTTCCTTAGCTGACGCAGGCTTCCTTCAACATCAGGCTTGTTCTGAGCACGATCAAGCAAGGTTGAGCTCTCCAGGGACAGCATGTCGGTCTTCAATGTGTACAAGCTAGGACCGCTCTCTCTGTGTGATTGATACATAGCCTGTTTTCCGGCATCACCGTCTGTCCCCAGTTCTTCCAACACATTTGCGGCATCTGTTGTGTTAATTGATGAGTGGATGGTTAGCTCTCTTCGCATTGTGGTGCTAATAAGTGGATCTCTGCACGTTGTTGACATACATTGCGCAACACTCCCAGAGAGGGAGGATAATTGGATGAGAATGGTCAATATCCATTGCTTGACGTCCACTTGCTGTCCCCATTCCGCATCGTTTCGATACAGCTCGTCTAAGAATGATACAGCGCCCTGTCGAGTTTCTGCTCCCCACAACGAGTTGGCTGCAATCTCGCCCAGTCGCTGACACACACCCCACTGAAAAGCCAGATCTCGTCGGCATGGCGCTTCACAGACCAATGCTTTGAACTTGACAAGCTGGCCGTCTCGAATCAGAGTGTCTGCTCCTCGTAATGCAGTGTACCAAGTCCGCTTTTGTTCGAAACTGAAGCTCTCCTTGAGACTATCCATGAAGTCTTTACCGCCTTCCGCCAATGACATTGCGTCCTTGTATGCAGTCTTGGCCACTTTGAATATCTCAGTTGCACCTGCCATGCCTTGTTGAATGTTCCCCAATCCTTCCATGAACCCGTTGAGATCGAATCCTTTCACGGCACTCACCAGTCCAGACACACCTTGGATGACCTTTCCTGTGCGTCGTAGTGCAGCTTGCCAAGGAGTCTCATTATCCGGAACATATTGTAGTGCCTGATACGCATACGCAGCTTGGTAGACTAAGTAGGGATCAGAGCTCCCTCTCAGTTTGTCCAAGTATGAGCCGAGTGGTGTATGGAGCTTCTCACGATCCAGACCATTCACCTTGGTATCGGCCATGGCATCCAGTACGTGTGAGATTGCTAGTGTGAGTTTGTAGATGTAGGTCGACGACTGTGGATGAGTTTCTCTCAATCGTGTACTGAGAAGTTCCAGGATCTTGACCAGATCGTCAGAATCGAGGTATCCTGGATCGGCTCCATGTACTATCAGATCTGCAAGTCCTTGGAGATGATGGATGTTGAGCAAGTCGGATTGGTCGACGCCAGAGTAGAACTGACTGAGTAAAAAGCGAAAGTTCTGCTGGTCGAGCACAGGAGCGAGGCACATCACTTCAGCAACTGCCTTGGTATCTTTGAGTTCATCGCCTACAAATCCCCTAATCACCTCGGAAGCCAACATCCTGAGTCTCTCTTGCTCGTCTGCGTCGTTCTCAACAGCTTGTAGCCAACTTTGTGCCGTTGGCTCCAAGATATCATCCGATGAGTGAGAAAGCCGCAAAAGACCGAGGCAGGCGGTAAGCTGGTGTATATTGTTGAGACGTTCATCTGCTTGTGGTGGCGTGAAAACAACTGCAGGCGGATTCACGTTCTCGGTGAAGATATCTCGTGAAATCATCGCAATGTGCCCTCCTGGTTCAGTTCCGGCGTCTCCATGTGCTTCGTTTCCTCCTGATTTTTCAGACTTGACATTGGGACTCGGTTGCTCAATGTTTCCGCTGGTCGCACAAGAGTGACATTGTCAGTTCTCAAAATTCAATATTCAAACATAGGCTACAAGTGGCTGACCTCTCTTACACATCCTCACTTACCCCCATTGTACCGCCTTCTTGAAATTGGCGTATGCCTTGTCGCTGCGTCCCAGACTACCTTGCAGCGTACCGAGGTTGACATACAAGTCTGCAATTCTCTTGGACAATGTTTGATCTTCGTCCTTCTTGGAGGTGATGAGAGCCTTTCGTTGTGAGCCTTTTATCCCTGACAGTGCAACCTCTGCATCATCACACAGTTCCAAAGCAAGTTCAGCGTCCTTGACTCTTCGAGCATTCTCCAAGGAGAGGCTGGTCAGCTCCAGTGTCTGTTGCACAGAAAGTGATCCTGCCGAGGACACCATGGCTCAAATTATGCCACGTTCTGTAGCACAATAAAATAAGGAGTAAACAACAAGAATAGGTTGCAAATTGCATCAACAACATAAACACCTTGAGGCGATACGACGGTGGTCGTCTTACTTTTGGTTGTCTAGTCGATGTCTGTGTTTGTTTCGCCTGAGTTCGGTCAAAGAAGCTAACAAAGCAAATGATCAAGAGCCGCCACAGATGAGGGAGCATTCTTCTGCGTGGAGGAATGCCTTCAAGTCCAAATGGCGAGTCGTCCGTAGCTTTGTTATTGTATGGTACATGCACCTATTTACCTCTACGTTTGACGGCAGCAAGGTTGATTCTTTCCAGCTGTGCAAATGCCGTCGAGCAGTACAAAGGGTGTCCTGTAGGTGTGAGTGAGGAGAGTGAGGGAAACAGTTGAGAAGAGAAACGAAAAAGTGGGGCGGTGGAAATTGGCCGGCGTCTTTTTTTTTTTTTTTTTTTTTTTTGTCTGCATTGCTCAAGCACAGGAGTTGGTGCTCATGCTTCAGCCCTCGTCTTCCCTTTCTTTCGAGATTCACCTCATGATCGGGAAACGGATTCTTCTTCCACCATCGGGCTACTCATCAGATTCCTTTCAGGCTATCGTGGCAGCACTCCCTTCCGGTTCCAGGCACTGCTCTCATTCTTGCTCGTTTTCCTGCTCGACTCGTCACTCAGAATACAAGGCAGGCAAGAAGAGTTCTTTCCGTTGCGGCACGTTAGAGTTTGTGTTGGCGTCTGCAGGTCAGGACGAGTGACCGCTGTGGAGAAACTGCTTCGCCGTTGACTCTGGGTTGACATGCATGTGAACTCTCTGTCCTTCGCCCCTCAAAGACGCTACTGTTATGATGTCTGTATCCCTATCGTCAACACTTGCACTGCTACAGGAACCGCTCTAAGGCACAGAACGCGGGATATGGAGGGTCGACACCACTCGCTGTAGGAATTGTGCATTGATTGGCGCACGGAATTGGCCCCTGACATTGGCAATAGACCAAGTTAAGATCCGTGTCCTCGTCTTGGGAGAAACGTTACTCTAAGGAAGACTTTTTGCACGTCGTACATGGTCTACGATCCGTTCATTTTGTTGAGGAAATGCTAGATCTACTTGACCGCAAACCGATGCGGGCTCACGGTGCTGTCTAGGAGGATGGTAGGTGGATCAGAATTGGCCATCATGTGTAGTGCTAGGTTGAGGGTCACCCGCGGTGTAGATCCTTGACTGGGGAGAAAGCAAGTATTGAGTGTTAGTTGAGAAAGCGTCTCGCAGGGTATGGCTACAAGGGGTGGCAGAAAGTCAAGCAGCGCCGTACCTCACTGGCTGTAAATCCCATTCTACCATCCGCTGGTAGATCTCGTCGACATTCATCCAGGCCAAAGGCGGCTCTGCAGGGGGTGTGTGGCCTGCTTGTGTCCAAGACTCGATCAACATGGATTTTGCACGCGTCAGGACGGCGAGAGCCCTTGTTCCCCAAGCTTGGCGACGGTTACCGATCGACACCTTGTTTCGTCCAGGCTGAGGCATGAGCACACAGTGTGACAATTTGGAGGAGATCAAGGACGCCTGTCCGCAGAGGGTGGGTGAGGAAGGAGTGGGGGGTCGCCACAAGTCAAAGCCGAAATCAAAGATTCTGACAACACCATCGTCCGCTCCTGTTACGACCATGCTTGTGTCAACATCGACAGAGTTGATATTGGTGGGGTGAGATAATGAGATGGGTTCAGCATCACGTTCCATGTCTTCATCCAATGCGTCTTCTTGCGCGGATAGGCTGTCGAGCGACTCGTGTCGGTCTCTAAAGGTGATCAGGACAGACTTGAGACACATGCAGAAGCAGAGAGAGAATGTCTGTCAGCAACCATGAAAGAGGCGTTCGCTCTACAACCAACTTTGGAAAGGGCAGAGAAGGGTTACCTTGTCCGACGACCCAGTGATGATCATGTTGTCCTGAAGCGTCATGCAGCGTACTCCGCCTCGATGGCTGGCATACTGCCTCAACAGCATGGGTTTGGCCTCCCAGCTAAAGACGCGTACCTTGCTATCCAGCGATCCAGTGACAATGAGTTTCTGTGCAACATGGACCTTCATGCACGAGATATTGTCGAAATGAGCGTCGCCAATGAAGCCCACTTGCGTTTTGGAAGCCCTGTCCCAAGCGTAATAATTTAGCCCTATAGTCGCTTCCACGCGGGATGGGGTGAGGGCTACGGCCGTGCAGAGGCTCATGAAGGCAGGACCTCGAAAGGTATCGATGGAGGAAAAGGTTTTGATGGAGATGATCTTGACGACACCACTGACGGCACCGATGGCCAAGTCAAGGTTCTCGTCCAGAGACATGCTCATGACTTGCTCGCCTAGATCCACAATCTTGACTGCTTTGAGGTACGGGGCATTTGAGACTTGTCTCCACACGGTCACGGTGCTGTCCTACAATCAAGGTGTCACCAGGAACAAAAAAGTGTCAGTGCATGGGAATGCTGTCTCTTCGTCTCTTGGACGAGTGAACGATGTTCCTCTTCACCTACCCATGAACCACTGACGAGCAGATCGTCTTGAGCTACAAAACAAGAGATGCCCATCATATGCTGCTTGATGGTCTTGAGGCACTTGCCAGTCATGGCACACCACACTTTGAGGTAGCCCAGACGATCACCACTGACAATCCGCTCCCAAGGGGGCAAACTCTTGACACATAGTACGGCTTCGTCATGTCCACGCAGTTCTTTGATAACGGGCTGGCCTTCCATCCATTCCCGTTCAAGGATAAGCTGGATCTCAAAGTAGTCCCTCCAGCTGTCGATCCGCCCGTACCATTGACGACTCGATGGATGTAGATAAGATGGAGGTTCCTGGGAGGATCCTTGGTCTAAGGGTGGGGTATTCGGTACGAGACCATCAAGGACCAAGCGTTTGCGGCTCTGCAAGAGAGCTCTGGTCAGTCCTGGTCGATGGTCGATGGCCTCTTTGGGCGTCCAGCGGTAGTGGGATGGGGCAGAGGAGGGGATGGGAGGGAAGAAGTCGTGCCTTTGGCAGAGTCTGTACCAGAGGATGCTGTCCTGCTGGAAGGTGAGGTGTCTCCAGTAACGGTCGACACGAGACATGGCGACGAGGCTGCGGTACGGGAGATAACATAGGACCAAGTAGGCGATCTCGATGGGGAGGAGCGATATGGGGCAGGAGGTGCAGCGAGAAGAGGAGGTTGAGGCGGACGAGAGGAGGTCGTGGTGCCGTTGCTTTGCGAGATCACTAGAATGAGGAAGGGAGGAAGGGAGCGAGGGTACCAGAGAAGGAGCGGCCATGGTGTCACATAGTCTTTGCAGGATCACATGAACTGGCGGAGGTGGAGGTAGGAATGGAGGACGCAACGAGAGTGTGTGAGAAGGGGAGTCAAAGGAAGAACCAGGAAGCAAGGGGACGGTCCATTTCCCGACACGTGCCATACCTTTTTTTTTTTGCCCTTTCGTCTTTCTTTCTTCTCTCTGCGTCTCTGTCTGTCCGCCGCCCTTTTTGATCATCCCCTTCCACGCAGCAGAACCCTCCTTTACCTCCAGACTACTCGTCTCTCCCTCTCTCTCTCTCCTCTTCGTCATGGCCAGGATCAACCCTCGACTCACTCTCGCCTCTCTCGCTGCTCTGGCCCTCCTCTCCGCCGCAGCCGCCCAGGACTCGCCTGCATACAACTGCGAGGATATCAACGTCGAAGGCTCCATCTACAACATTGGCGTCTTCAAGCCCACGTAAGGCCTGTGCAGCCTGGAGCGCCCTCTTCCTATCCATGAGTATTCCGTCTTCTCACGCTCTTGTTCATCGTTCTTTTCTAGGACGTTTACAGTCAAAGGTGAGCCAGAAGACCGGCCTCCAAGCAAAGTCCGTGTCGACTATCAGCTGAACCCATGCCAAGCCATTGATATTCCCAGTGGTGAGGAGAAGACTCACTGCCCAGCCGGTACTTGGGTCTGCCAGGATACAAAACTCGTCGTCGAAGGGGAGGCCGAACCCAAGACCCTCTTTCTCCAGCCCGTTGCTGGCTCAGCCCCCGCAACCGACAAAGCCCCAGCCCGGGAGGTGTCTCCTTTGGTGGCTCGCGCTAATAAGCTGGATGATGTAAAGGAATGTAAGTCGACGTCAGGAGACCTTTACAGAACCCAAAGACACCTGGATTGAAAGGGGAAGGGAGGAGGGGGAGGATGTGATTGAACCTTGTTGACTCACCTTTTTGCTCCTCACTGTTCTATACCACTAGTGCCATGGAACTTGACACTGAAGGGAGGCTTCGTCAACGGGCAGGAACAGTCGGCTGTTATTACCTTCATTTGTGATATGGCGATCGTAAGGATGCTCTGCTTCAACTACCCACTAACGTTTTCAGTGGATCCCCTCCCCCGTGGAACGACCATTTGGGCAAAAGTGTCGACCCATTGATCCTGACAGCTGTTCATGACTTTGACATTATCCCAACAAAAAAAATTAGACGGACGAAAAAGCTGGACCAACCTTGACTGCCTATGACAGTGGTATCGCTCATTTTTCGTGGAAGACAAGCTATGCCTGCCCGTAAGTCCAGCTCGTATCATGGATGTCCATGTTCACATTCGACAGTAAGAGGAAAGGTGGAAAATTAGGAGGCCTAACACTATCCCACTTTTCACATTCTTGGAAACACAGAAAACTACAGCCACTTCCAGTATCTGAGGGCATGAGCGGCTTTGGTGTGTTCTTGAGAATTGTCGCCATTGTGGCTGCATTCTATCTTATTGCCGGAGCTGCCTATAACCACTATGTGTATGGCGCCAAGGGTTTGGATCTGATCCCCAATATCGGTAATCACCATGATCCACGTGGAGTTGCTTCTATCACATTGATTGATTGGAAAAGTAGTTGGATTAACATTGCGCCTCCTCCTTGTCTCCTTGTCTCCTTGCTTTGCAGACTTTTGGAGAGACTTTCCCTATCTCTTGGGAAGCGTTACCCGTCATATCTGGGACTCTGTTACAGGTCGCTCTACCAGCAGGGGAGGAACTGGCTATGTCGCTGTGTAGCCGCTTTTGGTGTCGTAGCAGTCGTCGCATTCATATTTTTTTTTTTTTTAAAAAAAAAAAAAAAAAAGGTCGACACTGGTCGTCAAGACAGTGTTAAGGATATCTAAGTCAATAACAACATCCAACCACCATTGCAACAAAACGAGAACAGGAGAAGAGTTTGGAGTGCTCTGAGGGATCTGGAGTGGGGTTGATCGCGCTGTTGTTCAAAACAAGATCTTTTATAGGACAGCATGAAAGACAAAGTTGGACGTGAACTTCTTCCTCGTCTGCTATGGTTCGACTACTGCAGGTCATCCGTTTAGATGCCCAGCTTGGTGCGGCGCCAGTGGCGACGCTTGGCGTTGTAGCGGATCTAAAAAAAAAAGGAGAGAAAGAAAAACCAGGTCAGCAACGACATTCCTCCGAGATGTTATCCAGCGAGTACTGTGAACAAGGTGTATCAGATATGTACCTTGTTGTCAGTGCGCATGCGGAACCAGTTGGGCAGAGGGCGGTTCTGCTTCTGCTTCTTTCCGAGCTTACGCTTGATGATGAACGTCTTGTTGGAAGGCTACAATGAACAAAACAGACATGCAGAAAGAAAGAGAGGGCGAATTCATAAGTCGCAAGCAGCAGTCTTTCGAGCAGACCAGTAGGTTTTGTCACTGAGAAGATATCCTGCTATGTATCCCATTGTCGTTCGTATCTCCTGCTGGATCTCTCCCTTCTGCCTTTGTCACAAGATCAAGATCCTGATGAGCGTGTCTGGACGATCGCACCGGTCGAGAAGGTTCTGGTCGAGCTGGGTGGTGCAATCCTTTTCTTTCCTGCCAATACAACTGGTGATCTCTCATGGTAAACTGCACTGCACCGATGACTGCCCCCGGCTGATCTCGAGAACACAGCCCCTCCTGAGAGGACCACTATCCCAGAGAGTATCCCTCCCCCCCAGCGTTACTGGTAATACCAAGCACCAACTTGCACTCAGCTGCTTTCTCTTGGGCAGAGTGACCCTTGAAGCCGGAAAAGCTGCCGATCACAGACCAATCCGATACCAGCGTTGCAAGCAAGTGGTGCAGGGTAGAGAGAGCAACCGACCGGGAGAGAGGGAGAGAAGGCAACGCCATCGACAAACCAGTAACCATGAGGGCGGGAGTTGACCCGATTCCACTGCCATGTTGTCGATGAAGAATACTGTCCTCCCTTGAACTGTTTTCCATGTGGATGGCATCGCGATGATGGCTGCTGTGGTTGAGAGAGAAAGGTCCTGCAGTCCTGCTGGATCGATGGATGGAAATGGGGATGCCGTGGATATGGATGGATCCATATCTTCCATGAGCAAAATCGTACCATGGCGCTTAATCAATTCCAAGGAGAGGGAGAACAAACTGTCCGCGAGCCAACGCAGACTTTTGACTGATCCCTCTAAGCCACGCTCCCCCTCGCCACCAAGTCGCGCTCCTCTTTTCTCCATTTCTCTTCCTGACTCATCAGCCCTTCCTCAGTTCTGCAAGCCTAGGTAGGACCTTTTGTTCCCCAGTTTCACAGAGTATGCCTACACCTCTGCATCGTCCAGACCTTTCCGCCCAAACTATCTTGAAAGCTATTGTTAACAGTGACGAACTACTCGTTAGAGCATGGTCCACCTCGTATACCAAGGAAATGACGAGATCCCTATCCATATCGCTTGCCAGGTCTCGGACCAAGATGCCGAAAAGGAGTCCGTTATCGCCAAACGTCTCAAACGAACGCTGGCCACCACCAGCATCCACCCACGAAAGCGCAGAATCGGTATCCTATCCGGTCTGACCGTGGACAACAAGAGTCAAACCAGTGTCTCCTTGAGATCCAAGGAGGCTGAAAAGGAAGACTTGGCAAGCTCAGCTGCGCTACAGGATGTCTTTTTGCCCAGCCTCAAACCACCGCCTTCTCAAGGAACCATCACCACCACAACCACCACAACTGTAGGCTTGGCCATGGATGGGGAGCAGGATACTGATGAGGCAGGCGCAAGGCATGCACGTGGACGAGAGGTCTTTGGGTTCCAGACACAGCGCAAGGCAGTTGGGCTCAAATCTTTGATCGAACACGAGCAACAGCAGCGGCTTCCAGAAACAGCAAGTAACTTGAATACCGTGGAAGAGGAAGAGGAGCCGGCGGCAGCGGCGGATAGAGAAGCCAAGAGGAGACAGTTTGCCAGAACAGTGTCGAAAATGAACACGACCAGTTCTGGAGAGGAAGAAGAGGAACAAGCGTCGGATGGCGGAAGTGAATCGGACGAGGGCTCGAGTGCACCGAAGAGCGATTTCCATGAAACGATCCTCCATGACGCGAGTCAGGCTCCAATGTCTTTCTTCGAGGAAGATGAAATGGGTGCAGAGCGCTACTTTCTGGATCTGTATCAAAAGTCCAGGACATCGAATAATACGCTTTCCAAATTGCCCACATTGGAGCATGCCGACTTTATTCAAGCCATCAAACGTGCCCCCGTCAAACATGCCAAAGAGATGGAGATGTTAAACCTTCTCTATGAGGAACAGTTTCCGCAGTGGTACTTTGAACTCATGGCAGGATTCAACCTTTTGATATATGGCTATGGATCCAAAAGACTGTTGTTGACCAAGTTTGCCACGTCGACGCTTACGGATGCACCCTTGATCATTGTGAATGGATACTTTCCCACACTGACGATCAAAGACATCATGGAGAAGATCACCTCTGGTGCCTTGCAGTACTCGGGACCGGCTGGCACCCTTCAAGAACAAATTGCCTTCATTCATGCCTACTTTTCACAACCGGATCGTGCCATCCAAAAGCTCTACCTCTTGATCCACAACATTGATGGCACCAGTTTACGCTCGGAAAAGACTCAGTTGGCCCTCAGTCTTCTGGCCTCATGTCCGCACATTCATCTGGTAGCCTCGATGGATCATATCAACACCAACATTCTTTGGGATACTGTCAAGACGGCACGGTTTCGCTGGGTGTGGCACGAACTAACAACCTTCAAGCCATACTTGACAGAGACGAGCTTTGAGAACTCGATTATGGTGCGACAAGGCGAATTGGGTCCCAGAGGTATTCAGTTTGTGCTGGCCAGTTTGACCTCCAATGGCAAAGGCTTGTTCCGGCTCTTGGCAGAACACCAGATTCAAGCTGAAGGAGAAGCTAATGGATCAGGGAGCAAAAACCATGCGGACTACGGGATGGCGTACAACACCCTGTTCATAAAGTGTCAGGAGAATTTCCTGGTCAGTAACGCGGTGACTTTTAGGACCCAGCTGACAGAATTCAGAGACCACCGAATCGTACATTCCAAGAAGGGACAGGATGGCGTGGAGATTCTTTACATCCCTCTGTCAG
>Ga0247824_10000775_pt1 | contig 16682 bp, 18 predicted proteins | sample 13C_PalmiticAcid_FD_194412 | JGI IMG/M metagenome (GOLD analysis project Ga0247824, IMG submission 194412) | Soil microbial communities from agricultural site in Penn Yan, New York, United States - 13C_PalmiticAcid_Day48 | ecosystem: Environmental > Terrestrial > Soil > Agricultural land... | reverse complement strand
CCTTGGGCTGGATTCGAATCGTTAGCCCTGATCAGTGATTTGCGCCACGTCTCTCCAGCCATACCTTGTTCACAACGCAGACAACGAATCCCTTCTCCTCAATCTTGTACGACTCGACGGTATCCTCATCCTTGAGAATTTTGCCTGTAGCGTTGAGTCAGTACTTGTCCGAAGGGAGGGCATGGGAACTGATAGCATACCGGAGTAAATGAGCTTCTGCAGCTTGGGGTCCCAACCCCGCTCTTCAGAAATCCTCTGCTTGACAGCAGAAATCTAAGGCCCGTCAACTTCTGTTCGACGGTACCAGATCGAAACAAGAGCAGCGCCGTCGCATATGCGGACCGCCGTCGTTGCCGAGAACACCGCTGCAGCGCCGGGCAACGTGGTGGTGGCGGGGCGGCGGCGCATGTCGAGACGGGAAGAGGGGTAAACCTACGAGATCGGTCGGCTCGACATCGAGCACGAACTTTTGCTGCTTGAGATCCTGAATGGGAGTGACGACGCATTAGCAAACGGGACATTCACGGCGACCGGCAAAACGGGATGGGGCGCTGGTAGTGGGATCGTGTGCGGGGGGCAGCTTCGGGCAAGAGCTGTCCGCACCTCAGCTCCGACCTAGTCCAGCCTGACATACCTTGAACGTCACCTTCATGGTGGGCAATTCGGTCGCCGTCGATGGCCGGTTGCTAGAAATCGGCTCGGTGCGGGGTCGTGATGGCAAGTCGAGAGTGATTGCCCGGGTGCCGGTGGTTCTGCGGTTTTGTAGTGCCCAAAGCTGCCGGGTGTGGTGAAGTTGTTCTGTGGCAAAAGGAAAGGCAGCAGCAAAGCGCTGGTTGATAAACCAGGTGGAAGGAAAGAGGCTAGGTTGGAGCAAAGTGGGGAACCTTTTGGGGCACGCGGCACGCTGTCGCCTAGCAGGTGGGATGCCCCGCTTTTCCTGGGCCAGCCTTGCCTGGGATTTGGGATTTGGGCTGACACTCGCCGCCAAGCGAGACCCATCCCTCCTCACCTGCAGCATCGAAAGCATCGTCATACCGGTGCGAGTCGGCACGCAAATCGACCAGCACAATGCCGTGACAATAAGAAGAAGAGGGAAGAATGACGATGCACAAAATCCATTACTCCCAACTCGCTGCATATCACGACATATTTTCTCAAACTCTGTTCCCGCAAGGTGTAACAATGACTGATTTGACAAGATTTTGTCTATTCTCTAATTAAAATCTCAACCTCTCCAGAGATCGTCGTGAGACAACCTCTCTATTCAAATATCCCTTCAATCAATCATGTCATCCAACGCCGCGCTAATGTGTCATCACTGGTATCGTACCCAACCCCCCCAAGAAAAAGACTCAGGCCACCCAAACTCAAGAACAAACCCCAAAGAAAAAAAATACGTGAGCGTCTGCTCTCGGATCTCACATCGATCCATCACATCAGTCATATATCAATCATTACACAACAATCCCTGAGCAAAAATGCAGGTGATCCCCACCCCCGGCATCACACCTGCATCGCAGGCGTCACGGCTGACGCTGGCTGTTGCGCAGCGCCCGGCACATCGTCTCCGCGGCTCGACTTGCGCGTGTTGTAGGCGGCCAAGCTCAGGCGCAGGCCCGCGGTGAGGATCCAGTCCGGGATGGGCGGGGTCATCTTGCGCCCGCCCTCCTCTTCGGCGGCGGGCACCTCGTCGACGGGCATGATGGACGCCTCCTCGACCTCCTCCATGATTTCGGGCCGCGTCGACCCGCTCTCCTCGCGGCGGTGCAGGAACGACTCGACCGACGCGCTGCTGCGGAGCGGGCTCGGCACGCCGGGGAGGCTCTCGCTCCGCAGCCGGCGCACGCTCTGCATGCTGCGGATGCTCTGGCGGTCCGAGATGACCTGCCCCGCGTTGGGAGCCGCGAAGACGACGGTGCCGGGCGTGGCGGTCGGGGGCGGCGTGGGCGAGTCGGACCGGAAGAGCGGGTGGATGTGGGCCTCGCTGCGCGAGACTTGCTGGGTGAAGGCGGAGCGCTGCGAGTGGACGGTGCTGGTCGAGCCGGGCCGAGAGCTGTAGCTCCGCGACCTCTGCCTGCTGGGCGGCGGCGGCTGGAGGACCCCCTGTAGCGGAGTGCCCGGGCTGGGGCTTCTGCTGACCGGGGGACTGGCGGGGATGGTCTCGAGGACGCGATTTGCTGCCGCCGCTGAGGACGATCCAAGAACTGTCTGGCGGTTGTCTGGGTCGACGGCAGATGTGTCCCAGGTATCGAATCCCTCCTCGGTTGAGCGCGACCGATCGGCTGGAGAACGGGCCAGGTCAAGGGAAGTCGGCCAATGGAATGAGTGCCGGCCTATGGACAGCAAACTGGTCCTGGATGTTATGGGCCGGATGACTTGTGAGAGGGACGAACGGATGGAGCTCATGGCGGGCGAACGCAGGCCGCCCGACTCGCGGGTGGATGGTGGGTCGAACGACTCGCTACTCCGGCCCTTGGCCCAGATCCGGGTGGTCACGTGGTAAGGGCTCGTCTTGATCCGAGGTGTCGACCGAACGCCTGCCTCTGGATGATTCGACAGCTCGGGCTGCGGCTCCCAAGAGGCCCTCCCAACGGCGAGGTGGAAGATGAAGAAAGTAAGTTGCGTCGCAAACGCAAAGCCCAAGACGACAGCGGATGCCATCAGAAAGTCGTCCGCTCTCCAGGCCACGATGGAGCTCAAAGGATCATCGGCAACCCGGCTGAAGCAGATGATATTGGCCACCGAAGCAGCCGTGGCAACTGTGCACAGACACAAGCCGAGGCCAAACCAAAGACTCCTCAGACACGTTGGACGAGCCCTCGGGGCCCATGGCGCGACATGAGCGGCGCTGAGAAAGGGAAGGGCGACGAAAATGATGCCCTCGAGAGCGGCAGCACCGATGGCCGTTGCTCTTACAGGCATGGCGCGGTCTGCTGGTGACCGGGCGAGAACAATGTGGATAGCCATGATGGCCGAGGTTGGGAGGAATGCAACGGCGCCCAGCGTTGCCGGGATGGTGCGGGGGATCGCCATGTTCCCGGGTTACCAAATGCGCGAGAATCTGGGGTACCGAGATGGAGGTGAGACAGCGGGTGCTGAGCCGGACTTTATCGGCTGCCGTTGGCGCTCAAGGCGGATGGCAAACGGTGCCTGCGTCCAGCCGTTGGAAAGGTCGTCCGCAGGCCAAGAAAGGCACCGGTTCTTCTCCCGGAAACACCCCACAGAGGTGTCTTTGCGAAGACGAGCGTGCTCTTCAAGAGCGGCGGATACGTGCAAGCACCAGCCTGCACTCTGCTGTCGCCCGTCAACTGGGAGCTGTGGTCGACAAAAAGGTGGGACCCGACGTCACTCCCGCCGAGGGCGAAGGCTAAAAACGAAAGACAACTTCCCCGGTCGATGTCTGTTGCGGGGCTGCGCCGAGATGAAGCGGTTTATGGTTTAAAAAGGCCGTGTTCATGCGACTTGCTCACTGGTTCGGACTCCAGAATCCGGCACTCCAGTGTTGCCGTATTGTAAGTGTAGACAAAAACCGGTGTGGGCCCCACAGGCGATTGGTTGGTTTTTTTTCGTCTGAACTCGAGATTCTCCAGGAACGGTTGGATGACGAGGACCGGGACTAGAAAGAAGGTTAAGAAGCTGGTGTGATGCGGCCGTTGTTGTCAGGCCGTCGGGGTGTCGAGTGTGAGTGCTGCTCTTAAGGCTGCTGCTCCGGCTACAAGGCAAGCGGACAAAAGAGTGATATCTCGCTGCCGGTGTGAGGTGGTGGGATGGAACTAACAATCTGAACCCAGGGACGGAATTTTGAGAATCGCAAAACTGCCAGTGCGAGTTGCTCGGCCGTGTGCAGTGGGCTCCCCGGCTAAATGTAGTTGACCGTCCACAAGCAAGACGCGTCCGGATCGCGTGGAGCTGACAGGAGCTGGGGGCCATTATTTGCCTGCCCAGGCCTGATGAACCTGCAGGTTGTGCCTTGCCTTGGTGTGCGGCATTGGTTGTGGAGAGGGAGGGGTGTGCGGGAGGGTGTGTGAGTGGGCGTGCTGACTGCCAGCCCAGACCAGGGGGGTGTGTCCCGCTTGGGCCCGATCCAGACATGGGGGGCCTGAGCCCAGCATGGGTTCGCGTTCGAGGCAATCCGCCAAGCACTGGGGCTTGCCAGGAAGAAGCAACATCGAGGCAGATCCGACCGATCTGAGCCGATCCCGGGGCCACCTCGACGCCGACACAGCTTCCCCCGCGTATGTTTTGATGGCGATGTCTCAACTGCTCATGTTGGAGTGTCTGACACCCAACTGCGCTTCAGGCCATTTGTTTGTGTTGCGGCAAGGGAAGGTGTTGGTTGCAGTGTGTTGCACTCCATTCCAGCCCCATTTCAGATCCGATCAGCCCTACCCCTGCCCTACCCGCTCTCCCAGCTGGCTCGTTCCGGGCGGCGTATCTCGCAACCGGCGTGTTTTGATTCCTGGTGGTGATGGTCGCCTCGTATGGTGGACTCTTCTACCGAGATACAAATTGGAAAATGCAACCCTCGATCTACTGTGCGGCAGGCCGGCGACCAACACGACCGACCTGCACGATTCCTCGCAGCGCCCAACACGACACAGAGCCGCACCCGAGCCGCACTATCGGCCTCCCGCCAAGCAGCCGGGACTGCACACGATCGGGGTGTGAGTGGGTATTACACGAGGCCATCTGCGACTACTGCAGAGCACTTCGTAAGCAGGCTAGCAAGGCACTCCTGCTCTCTGATGGTGTGCTGTGTGTACCCCGTATGCTGCGCAGTACTACGTACAAAGCATCTCTCTCCCCGGACTCCCGTCCGCTCTAAGCCACAACCAGAACTCGCAGCATCGCCATGGCGGATTGGCGCTGCAGCTTATCCTCCGGTACGAACTGGACTAGCACTCCTCCAAAGAGCTGAAGCATATAGTTAACCTTCAGCGGGCACACGTGCTGCTGCTGTGGCGAACATTCTACCTCCCGAGTTTGGAAATCAACTCGTGTCATGGCGTTGAACGCCTCCCATCCACCATCCATCGTGTGCTTCTCGACAGGCTTCCAGGTTGCCAACAGACACCAAGACGCCAATGCGTATCGCTCCAAGTTTTGGGGAATCCCGGCTGGAACCTTCTCCCCAATTCTATGCGGCAAGATGATCATGGAAGATACAACCCGTATCCAGTCTCTTCAAGTTCGACGTTTATCAAGATTGCTTACCTCCACAGTCGACTCTGTTTTATCGAAGTGCAACAGCAAGACGACGCGGGGGTCCGAGCAACAGGCACATGCCAGCATCAAGCCACAGTGCGACCTCGTCAAACATGAAACAAAAACAACTGTGCGCTGCCCCTGCTCTGGGCCTAGCGCCGGTTATCTGACGCAGGTACCGGAAGTTTGCCGGGGTGGCATGCTTGCGGCCCCGCACTGCCTGAGCGACTTGCTGGGGCTGGTCCAACGGTTCCCAGAATAAACAACACTGGCCAATCGACCACTTCTCTGACGCGCATTCAAGCATGGTTCGCGTCAGTTTCATAGATGTGCAGCTGGGAGGATGGACCCTGGATTCCATTTCCAACCAACACCACAAAAGTCCGCACTGGCACAGGACAGACCATTTTTTAAAGCGTCTTTCAATAGAAAAATCAATCAAGAGGTGGTCGCAGTGACTCAAACCCATCCCCAGCACAGGGCTACCCCTCACTCGCGAGTCTGGGATGGCCCCTCCTCTGCTCCAAAACCCAAACGCTCTTCCAACTTCCGACCCGAACCCACCGACAGCAATTTCCCGCTTCCTTGGTCCCGCTCCGGGTGGCCCGCCCGGAACACATGGAAGCATCCAGAGGACGGAGCAACAAAACGGCCGGCCTTTTCTCTCCCACGCAGAGATTTTCCGGGCTGCGTGTGGAGACAGCACTGCAGAACCTGCTGAGACCACACCCCTCACCTCATTTCCCAGGCTGCACCATCGACAGCATCTTCCCTGCCGTCACCTCAGCTGCCGACGACAACCGTGGTCTTTCTCTCCCAGCAGCCTTTTGCTGACGCATCAGGCCCAAATGAGGCCTTTCTGTTCCGTCTGCTCCACTTCCTTCCAACTTTCTGTCCCGCGGGATCGAGACTATTGCGTCTGGCTCTTACTGTGTACTGATCATTAGTAGATTAGGACCCCTCGGCAGACCCTAGCTGACCTGGAGAGAAAGCCTGGTTCTTCGTATTTCCCCCCTCGCCAGCGTTACATCACCGGCCGGAGATCTTGATCTCAGATCGGGCTGCCACGTTGGACAAAACCGGACCTCGTCGATTCGCTTCGAGCCCTGTCCATGCATACACGAGCCGATTTTCGCTTCTCCCTTCCCTCCACGTTGCGCGGGTCGGGACCCTGGGGACCCCCAACCGAGAAGCCTCAGAACTTGGAACTCCCCTGCCCATCCGTGCCCTGACGTCGTTTCGTCTCCGTCGTTTTTTTGTGCCTGATTCTGACGAGGCATTCCCGGCCCGAGGTTGAGCTTGTTTTCTTGGAGCCGGGACCCCCGTTCGAGCTGGTTCTTTGGGCGGCGAGACTCCACCGGACAGTGGGAATGCTCAGTCAAGCTGTGTAGTGTTTTTGCCCGCACCGTGGTTGGGGCGGCAACGGCGCGCTTCGGGGGTTTTGTCAGTCAGTCTCCTTCCAGGCTCCGCCGAGGTCTCGGTAGGTTTCTGGCCCAAGCCACTCCTCTGTCCGATGGGCTCCGAGTGCCGTCTCGCTGAGGAATAGTTACCCGGGCTGCAGACGCGGCGCTGCGTGCCTCGTGGTGGGCTCGTGGTGGAGGCCACGCGAGTCCTCGGACGCTGTCTGCCTCGTGGTGGAGGCCATGCGAGTCATCGGCGGGCGGAAGGGGGTTCCTGCTGTCGTGAGTGGAGGGCATCCGAAGCTGCCCGTCGTCCCGAGTGACTGGACCAAGAGGAGAGCAGGCCGATCTTATAGTTCAGACGAACCTCTCACCGCCAGAACACACCGCCAGAACGCATCTCGCCGCCGTCGTTGACCTGCACCATGCTCTGCTCCACCGACGCACTCGTACACAGCACATGAGAACTTGGCAGGCTTGGCTGGGTATCACTCCCATTCGTCCCCTCACTTTGCACATACAAGCCACACAATCCATGATGCATGACCGTGCAAAAGTGCTTCTTCCTTCCCTGGGCTTCTTCCCCTCAAACACAAAACCCCCGCTCCGCACACGCCCACCGCGCCACCCCATGTGGCTCACACGCCAGGTCGGTGCGCCACTCGTACGGGCGGCAGGGCGGGGGTCGTTGGGGCTCGCCACAGTCACAGCATGTCTCAGACAGACGCTGGTTTGGGTGACGGGCATCAGCCCTACCCTACGGATACATAGCACTATTGGACGCCTGAGGTGTTGAAAGGGGAAAGTCTTGGGCGGGGTGCAGGTGTTTGGTTACTGCTGATGTTGGCTTGGTGCTGGTAAGGTATCTGAAGTGCGGTTGTCAGTGCGAGTTGTGTTGTTGAGAACGCAGGGTGGGAGCTGGAGTACTCGAGAGTTGGTTTGCTCTTTATAGGCGCTGGTGATATTTTATCGTGTAGCAGGGGGTCAAAGAACTTGTTTCAGCACTTGAAGCACAGATTGCCAGCTGGGATAGTATCAAGCAGTTCAGGTTTTGACGAGACTTGCCCGTGGTCGTTCAAGGGCATCAACACATCTATTTAGTCAACACCGGTTTTGTGCTTTGAACACAGTTCAGGCCGAAAATCCAAAACTGTATCGGCCAAAACAAAACAGCGCAGTAACAGAGCTACTACCTAACGGGTTTGTGTTGTTTTACTGTTTCCATGTGAGTACTATCCAGGTTCTATGAGTTGAGTAGAAATACAAAACCGAGTATTCCCAAACCTGCCCTAGCAAAACCAATACATTCTTCAAGTCAGGGGCATCACCAAGAAATGTTGCAGCGAGAGACAGTACCAGTACACATTGCGGGACATCGCAGCCCAGTTCCTACGCTGTCCAAGCAAGAGAAGCTGGGAGGGCGGAGTCCTTGCCATGATTAGCACTCACTAACGGGGAACCCCAACACCAGTTGAGACGCTCTCAACTCAAGAAGACCGATAACAACATGATCCGGACAGGGCAAGCTTCAGTTCATATGCAATGCCGGGTCCAATCCAATCCACATCCTCTTTTTTCACTTCTTCAAACACGACATAACCCACCCCCCCGGATGAAACACACCAACACCCCAGTCCCGGCAGGAGTAGTTCCCCCCCAGCAATCTACCACATACACAATAGTAAGACACACAAACAGGTATGTATGTACAACCCCTCTAGCTAGAATGACGAGAGGCGACAGACAGCTTTTGATTTCCATTGGCAGCGTCCCTCCACCCCCTTTCTGAAATCTGGTTGGGCAAAACACAGGATCAAGGATCCAACCCCGGATGTATGTACAGATGTACATCGTCGCCAATCCCCCCCCCAACCCAAAAGCCCGGCAGTGGTGTCTGGTTGGCTGGCGGGACGGACCGGTTCCTCCTGATTGGCACCGGCAGATGTGGTACTCGTGCTTATTCGTAGACCACTAGACGTCGTGTCAGGTTGCGTGGGTCTGCTTCTCATAGATTTTAGTGGTGGTAACTGCTAGGTAGTTTTGCGTGGGTTAAATATATGGTGGGTAGTGAGTGGGCTGGTCAGGCTGTAAGATCGATTCCCCGTTGGCAGCCTCACGTTTAACACCCCTCCTGTCACGACACCATCAAACCAAGCAGACCGTCAACCTCAACAAGCCGTCGAATTTCTACCTCGCTTTTTATCATGGACAACTTTTCTTTTGGCGCCCCAGCATAAAAAACACAGAAGCCAGAGATAGCTGTCCAAAACCACAACCCTGTAATACGATTACAATTACCACTCGATCTGACAGATATCCCCTTGCCCCTGAGGAACCACCCAGATCTTGCTACACGTATCATACAACCCCCAAAATGAACCATCTTCCTCTACCCCCACGTGCTGTCCGCCTGAGTGGGCAGCCTGTCTCCTGCGAATCACCTAGGCTCATCATCATACACGAATAAATCATGAAAGACAACAGAAAGTAAATCCCAAGAGATAAAAGAATAAACCCCAAGCCGCCTAGTGACGGGAAAATAGAAACAAGGAAATAATCTCAAGGAAGGAACCAGGTTGATAGTTTTGGTCGTTCGTTCTCCACGCCGTCTAAACAAAAATCGTCGTTCGTCAAAAACCATGCAGAGTCGTCGTGCTCGTGCCATGCGGCGATGCTCCCGGCCGCCGTCGACGTCGTACAGCATAAGGGTACGTAGGAGAAATCGTATTGTTTGTGGTCAGTCAGTCGGCCGTCGCGTCGTTGCGCTGTCGTTTTGTCGTTCTGTCGTCGTGATCTTCTGATGTCGTTTTGGTGTCCCGCTGTTCTGCCGTGCCTAGGTTGCCAGGCGCCAGGCTGTTCGGGTGAGGTGTGGGGTTGTAAAGGAGACAAAAATGTGTCTCTCCGTCGAGAAAGGGAAGCAAGGAAACGAAGCCTTCCATCTTGTATACCCTGAGTACAGGTTGGGTAGATCCGAAAGCAAAAAAAGGGGGTGCCGCCGGCGATTTTTACGATGAAACCTTCGAGGCGCCCTGCTCAATCTTGATCGGCGCCGTTGTTGTCGACTCGCTGTCTGTTTCCGCCTGTCCTAGTGCACTCGCCGGGGGTGTCGCCCCAAAATGTCTTGGTTCCGCCGACGCGGGGCGTGGCAGCTCTCGCATGGGCGGGAGGGGGCTCCGTGGCCGAGGCAAGATGGGTGTATACGTCGACGAGAAACGCTCCCGAATCTCCGGTTCGGCGGCTTGACCGTGATAATACTCCTTCCGCGCTGTCTCGTCCCGCCAGTTTTGATAGTCTGCGCCTGGAACAGCTGGTGATCTGACAAGCGGCTCCACAACTGGCCGAGGCGCGATCTCGGGCAGCGCCCTCTTCCTCGCCCTCGGATCTGGCATTCCGTGGGTTGAGTAAGCGCCATGGTGAGCATGTACACCGGGGCTGTGTGGCTGGGGAGCAGCAGTCGTCGCAGGGGACGGCGCAGCAGGAGCAGGCGTGATAGGTTGGTAAGTCGACACCTGCCAGGTGTTTTGGATCGCCTTTGGGGGACGCCCGCGTTTACGGCTCGTTGGAGTCGGATTATAAGGCGAGGCTGAGACGGCTGGAGCGAGGACCGGCGGGCCCGGCACGTAACCATTAGGTCGCGGCTGGATGCTCACTGGGTGCGCTCCGGGAGCAGGCTGGATGCCGGGACCTGGGATAAACCCGCGCGGGGACACCTCGTCGGGAGACGCGATGGCCTGTCTTTTCGAGACGTAGTCGGGCAGATCACCCAGTGATTTCCGCTTTAGCGGGGAGATCACAGGCGGGGGCATTGGCACCTGGAACATGGCCTCTGCCGCATGGAGGCACTGGCTCATGCTGCGGCCTGCGAGAATAGGTTAGGAGCTTGCGCTGGGCCGGGAGCCTCGACAGTACAGCCGGGATAATGCCTACCTCCGGGAAGCTGCATGTGGAGCCAGTCTGGCTGGATCCCATGCGACTTGATCAGGTCGACGAGAACGCCCACATCGAGCTGGCTAAGCTTGATGATCTCGGCGAGGAGGAAGCGCTGCGCAGGCGCGACGGTTCAAGTTAGGGGAAGGACAGAAGCGGGGGTTGAGCGACGTGTGGGAACGTACCTTTTCGGCGTCATTAAAGAAGGATTCCATGGCTGGGGCCGGCTTCTCGATGTCGTTGGAGGGAGGAAGACGTAGAAGCGAAGAAACGGGGAACAGGCCGGCGTTGGTAGGGCATTTGACAGGGCGAGGATGTGACAAGTCGCCCGAGGCAGAAGAGGCCGCTTGTGCTCGGGATCCTGGTGGTAGCAGCAAGCAGGTAAAGTGGCGAAGCTGTAGCAGGTCGGGCAACGCATTTATGAGGGGGATGGCTTCCTGGGACCAGATCCAGATTGCTGCAGCGGTTACAGCATGCGCGCGCCCTGCATTCGCGAACGGGAAACAAAAAAGAAGCGAAAGACCGACTGGGAATAAACGAGTGTCGAGATCTGCCCACGGCGAGACCGTCAGCGCAGAAGTGCCGCCCGGGGTAAAGACAACATCGGGGCCAAACTTCAGGAAGCTCGCAGGACGGGAATTCGAGTGGTTGACAGGTGGGCGGACGGGGGAGAGGGCGGCAAAGACACGCGAGCCATCCGAAGCGCGCGTCTTTTGGTGCGGAGGGGCCTGAACGTCGCAAACAAGCGACCGCGCTGCACCAGAGTCCCACCGAAAAGACGCTCCCTGTCGCTGCAGGGAGCTCGGCCCACAGTCGATCTGATGGTCAACCCGGTTCTCTTCCGCGCACCCTTTTCCATTCCTCAACCACGAGACGGGCGCATGGGCATCAGTGAACCACCTCCGCGCTTCCTCTTGAATCAGCGCCCAGATCTGGCATGATCAGCTGTGCAGAAGTCCAATGTCTTGGACCCGCTGGGTGTGTCGCGCATCTGTGCCCCTCTGGATTTTTTTTTTGGGTCCGTTTGGGATGTCTCACAGAACATGCAGCTGCAGCCCGGGCAGGTGACTGCTCAGGTGGTTCAGGTGGTTCAGGTGGCTAATAGCGTGCCGCCGGATCGAGGCGAGATGGTGTGGACGTCAACGCAGCGCGGGTTGTGAGATGGCCAAGGCCTTGATTGACCAAGGCAAGGACAGGGCACCCGGCAGTCCACCCAGTGCCTGCTCTCGAGTTTCAACCACCCGACCTTCGGTCTCGACAAGGTCTGCGTGGGATACCGGAGCTGCCATCGCTGACAGGTCAAGCCGGTCGAGGCAACTCGCTGTTTCCCGAGTCTATCCGAGAACCGGCGCCAAAACGCGACGCAGGCTTGGAGTTGGATTGATCCACGATGCCAAATCCTAATCCTGGCGGCAAAGCTGATCGACAGCTGAGTCGACCACTGCGTCGAGCATCATCAGAGGGCTGCTTCCGAGTTTGGAGACGTGCGTGGGGAGTGGTGTCCGATTTGGCTTTGCAACGGCGGTGGCCACTGCCAGTCCCGTCGGCGTGCAGCAGCCGGAGGGCATCGGCGTGTCGCAACTCGCTGGATGCAGCTCCGCAGAAAAGCGATGATTGATGAATGGGCCGGGCCACCTGCACCTTGAACCGACGTGCAGCTGCACATGTGACCCCCTAGTGCTCCTGCCCTGCAATGATAGGGTGCTCGAGTCTGGGGAAAGTGCCCTCTCAGATTTCGGCCTGATCAAGAGCCCAATCTGGGCCCGCGCCTGCCCCAGTCGCCGACAGCGTCTTTGGCAGCAAGCCGAGACATGGCAGGCAGTCTCGACTGAGTCTCTGGTCGTTGCACAAAGAGGTGAGAGGTGAAGTCGATGCTTTTTCAAAGACTCAGCCCAATTGGTTCTGTCTGGTCATAGGGGGTACCCACCGGCCTGAGGTGGGAGTGGCCCATTCAGGCGGCCCATTGGCTGCATCGCTGAGCGGTTCGCGCCAATAGCAGTGTTTTCGGACATCAATCGCCCATCACGCAGGCTCTGAGCATCGATCTGTCAAAGTTATCGAAGAGCCGCATGCGCTTCGACTTGGTGGGCCAAATGCGTTTGATGTTTTGATGATGTTTGGGCGAGTCTCGTGTATGGAGTTGCCGACCATGAAATCATTGAACACGAGGAGCTCTCTCTTGGTCTTTAAAGGCCCTTTGGGCTCTGCCTTGGGCATCGCTCCACATGCCTCCTGCACGATGAGCTGGCACCGGCACCGGCTCGCGGCGAGCATTTCCAGGTTCCTACATGTTACAAGCTATATAAAGGGCTGTTTGGGACTGGGCGGTCATGCCGTTGTGCCCGCCGCGCTGCCAGACCTCGTTCCCGGTTGCATGTCCATGCACACCGCTCCGGTCCGTCTGCAAGGTTCCGTGCGAGATGCCATCAATGCCCAGGGAGGCATCGTTGGCTCCAGGACCTGCTCCAATCCAAGCGAACGAATTAACAACCATGCTGCCATGTGCAACTTGAATGTGTTTAAACGGCAAGGGGACATCTACGGACAGTCGTCCTGCCAAGTGGATTGCCTGCGGCCCTCTGACGCCATATGTGTGAACGGCACTGGAAAGCTGGACACGTTCGGCATTGGACTGACCGCTGGCTCTGTCACTTGGTCAGCAATGCCACCCACGCAATGCTTGACCATTGATCCGTGTTGGCGACGGAAAAAAAGGAGAAAGGGGTTGTCTCGGTCGAGCTCTGGTGGTATTGGGATTCAAATGCACAGACTTCTCGATCCACTTAGCCACAGGTTCCGAGGTGTGAAGGTTGCAAACACAGGACTGAGAGCGCTGGTGGCTTGTCGAGCCTGAGCGAGCCTGTGAACTGGTGGTCAATTCGCCGTTGATGGGATTCTCTGTCCGGTTCCGTGGGGATGGTCGGGGGTGGAAGGCCCGGCCCCTCCATGGTGCGAGTGGTTCGCCGGAACATAATCGGCCCGTTCAAGAGAAGCCAATCTCTCGGCACCGGCTCCACCTCTCCAGACCGAGGACAGGGGGGTTGGCGTCGCGATCGAGGCCTGGACTTTTGTGAAAACGCCCTCTTTCGGCGCATGCCTCAGCACAGCCGCTACAACAATCGGCAACCGAGTTGATGGGAAAGTAGCCCGCACTGCTATGGGGAAAGAGAGGCGACACATTGACTACCTTGGGTAGTTTTGGGAGGCAACGGGACTCACGGCACTGCTCACGCCCACGTTCGCTTGGACCCGCCCGTGTCGGTTTTGGGGGTTGCCAGTGCCATGTCGCAAGCTCGGCGCGCAGCAGAATAGCTTCCTCCATCCATAAACCTCCTGCCTCTTTACTCTGCCCGCGCAAACCCTTCTCAACTTACGCCCGCCATTCCTTTGGGCACTCCGCATGGGTCTTACGTGCTTCACTTTCCGCACCGCCGAATCCACCCATTGTCGCTCTCCCACGCTGGTCGCGTTTTTGTCCGCCGTCCCTCGTCGACTCTAAGTCTCGATCAAGCCGCCTGCGCTTTGCGCGCCCCGTTTGGCGTCATGGAGGGAAACCTTCGTGCCTCGAGCACGGTGGTGGGGCTGGGGATTGAGGAACGGCCAAAACCCAATGGGATCAGGTTAAAAAGGGAGGATCGGAGCGCTTCGGCGACGCCAAACGGCCACAAGGGCGATTCGCGAGCCTCCAGCATGTCGCCCGACGACGCAAAGTCTGCGATCGACATTGCACCGACCCTCGAGAATGGCGCCGCGCCGAAGCTGTCACGAAAGCCGTCACAGAAGATGGCCAGAAGTCCGCCGCCGTTGTTCGACCATCTCCCAGATGCGACGACGGATGCCTGTGATACATTCCAGGTGATCAGCGACTGTCTCTACGGCTCGAGGAACATGGGGTCGTCGGACCACGACGCGTTGGATTGCGATTGTGCCGAAGAGTGGCGTAAGTTGTTTTTCTCCCCCGCCCCCCATCTCCAGGGGCCATGGTTTTGGCGACCGGCCGTTCCTAACGAGCAAACTTTGGGGTCCTTGCAGACGACGACCAAAACCACGCATGCGGCGAGGACTCGGACTGCATCAACCGCGCGACCAAAATCGAGTGTGTCAATGGCGACTGCAACTGCGGGGAAGGCTGCCAGAACCAACGGTTCCAGCGCAAGCAGTATGCCAACGTCTCGGTCATCAAGACCGAGAAGAAAGGGTTCGGCTTGCGGGCGGACACTGACCTGCAGCCCAATGACTTTGTGTTCGAGTACGTCGGCGAGGTCATCAACGAGCCGACGTTTCGGAACCGCATGGTCAAGTACGACAAGGAGGGCATCAAGCACTTCTATTTCATGTCGCTGACCAAGAGCGAATTTGTCGACGCGACCAAAAAGGGCAATCTGGGCAGGTTCTGCAACCACTCGTGCAATCCCAATTGCTATGTCGACAAGTGGGTGGTGGGCGAAAAGCTGCGCATGGGCATTTTTACCGCCCGCACCATTCGCGCGGGCGAGGAGCTGGTGTTCAACTATAACGTCGACCGCTATGGCGCCGACCCGCAGCCCTGCTACTGCGGAGAGCCAAACTGCGTCGGCTTCATCGGCGGCAAGACGCAGACAGAACGCGCCACGAAACTGCCGCTGGCGACGATTGAGGCCCTCGGCATCGATGACGGCGACAGCTGGGACACGGCGGTTGCCAAGAAGCCCCGCAAGAAGAAGGCGGCCGAAGATGACGAGGAGTACGTCAACAGCGTGCAACCCCGTGCGCTTGACGAGGATGGCGTCAACAAAGTCATGGCGACACTCATGCAGTGCAAAGAGAAGTGGATTGCCGTCAAGCTGCTCTCACGACTCCAGGCCACCGAGGACGAGCATCTCCGCCATAGAGTGGTGAGGATGCACGGATACCAAATCCTGAAGTCCACCCTCAACACATTCAAGGACGACACCAACGTCGTCCTCCAGCTTCTCGACATCCTGGACCAGCTTCCCCGCATCACCAAAAACAAGATCTCGGACTCCAACATCGAGGGAGCCGTGCAGCCACTGACGTCGTCCGCCCACGAAGAGGTTGCGGCTGCTGCCAAGCGACTGATTGACGCATGGGGCAAGTTGGAGACGGCGTACCGGATTCCACGGAAGAAGCATGACCGGACAGCGCCGATCGCCGTCAATTCGTTTGAGGAGCGCCGCAACAAGGACCGCGACGAGCCGGCGAAGCCCGCCGACCCCTTCGCCAACGTCGTGATCCCGACAGGACCCCGCAGCAACATCCCGCAGCGGAACACCAACTTCTTCCCCGGGCAACGCCCGCCCCGGAAACTGCCCACCAACCTCCCCGACGGCTGGTTTGTCACCACCGACCAGACGGGCCGGTACTACTTTTATGATGGAAACGGTAAAACCCAATGGCAGCGCCCCACCACCCCGGCCGTTGAGACACCCAAGGCGTCTTCCAAGGCGCACCAGGACCAGAAGACGCTGCAAAACATCATTGACAGCTTGACCAAGGAGCCGACACCGCGGCACTCGGCAGGCCACACCCCACAACGGTCCAGCACGCCAACCACAGAGCCCAAGAAGGAAAAGTGGCGTTCTCTGCCGATGGACAAGCAGATGAAGATCTACGAGAACACAGTGAGTTTCCATTTTGATTGCGTGCCCATTGCATCGATGCTAACCCATCCTAGCTCTTCACCCATGTAAAGCACGTGGTGGATAAATTCCACGGTAAGCTGCCCAAGGACGAGCTGAAGAAGTTTGCCCGTGAGGTCAACAAGAAGCTCGTCTCCTCGGATTACAAGAACAACCGCGTCGAGGACCCCACCTCCATCTCCAGCAAGCAGGCCAAGAAGGTCCGCAAGTACGCCCACGACTTCTTCGAGCGCGCCGTGGTCAAGTTCACCGACCACGAGAAGAAGAAGGGCGGCGGCGCAGATAAGCCCGGCGAGGCCACCAGCTCGATCGACACCCCAATCGAAGGCGACATCAGCCCCAGGAGCTCCCCGGGACGCAAGCGCAAGCGCGACGCCGACGACGACCGGGCCGACTCCCCCGAGGCGCCGCCGTCCGAGACCCCCTCGGTCAAGCGCGTCAAGGACGACGAGCCCGACGCCGAGGGCGGCCATCCCAGCCCGCCTACCCCGCCGCCCCCACCGGTCGAGAC
>Ga0247824_10000774_pt1 | contig 16690 bp, 9 predicted proteins | sample 13C_PalmiticAcid_FD_194412 | JGI IMG/M metagenome (GOLD analysis project Ga0247824, IMG submission 194412) | Soil microbial communities from agricultural site in Penn Yan, New York, United States - 13C_PalmiticAcid_Day48 | ecosystem: Environmental > Terrestrial > Soil > Agricultural land... | reverse complement strand
GTGCGAGAACTGCGTCCTGCGATGGAGGACGCACGGTTCGAGCGGGTCGTCGTGCGACGCCGTCGACTGCGCACGCTCCTGCCGGCGCGCTTCGCGGCGCGCCTCGAAGGATCGATTGTTCAATCGTTGCGTCGTCGCGGCAAGTACTTGATCGGCGATCTGTCGACGGGCGACATGCTCGTGATGCACCTTGGGATGTCGGGCTCGTTCGACGTCCACACGAATGGCGCCGTCACGCTCACCAAACACGACCATGTCGTGTTTCACATGTCGAACGGCGCGACGGTGGTGTTCAACGATCCCCGCAGGTTCGGGTCGATGTGGCTCCACGACACTCGTTCCCCGAACGTGCCGACCAGTGCGCTCGGCCCCGAACCACTCGACCATGCGTTTGGCGCGGAGGTGCTGGCGGCGACGCTGCGGGGCCGTCGCGCACCGCTCAAAACCGTTCTCGCGGACCAGCGCGTCATCGCCGGTCTCGGCAACATTTACGTCAGCGAGGCGCTCCACCGGGCACGACTCTCGCCGCGCCGCGCCGCCGGCACGCTGACATCGCCGTCCGGGGTGCCGCGCCCTGTGTTGCGCACGCTCGTGCGAGCCATTCGTGAAACGCTGCAGACAGCCTTGGCTGACCGCACGGATGGTGGAGACCGCTTTCGCGTCTACGATCGCGAAGGCGAGAAGTGTCTGCGGCGTGGCTGCCGCGGCACGATCAAGAGGATCGTGCAGGGCGGCAGGTCGACATTCTTCTGCCCCGTCTGCCAGCGCTGATCATGCGCGACTGCCTCACTTCGCAAGCCAAGAACCACAGAGAACGACAGAGACGAACCACAGATGGCCGACGCGCACACTCCGTCAGTTGGTTTGATTACTGCGTTCGTACCGCGACTCTACCGACGACTCGGATCCAGTTCACGCGTCCGGCGTCGTCGCGCACGAACTCGATCGACTGGCCACGATCCGGGCCATCGGTGACGACGACGCGATCGGGTCCGTAGAAGGCGACGGGCGAGTCTCTCGGCGTGCCGCCGCCGTTGGGGCGATCCTGCACGAAGAGCTTTCCGCTCTCGACGCGCACGACATACGAGTTGTTCGGCCGCGCGTACGATCCCAGGTAAGGTGAGGGATCTGGCTGTTCGGCGAGCGGTTGTACCGACGGAAGCGTTTCCACCAACCCGCGGTGCGCGATCGCCTGATTGTGCGCGTACGTCGCACCAAGGTACGACTTCAGCGCGTCACGCTCGACATCCTGAATCAGGCGCCAGCCGGTGTTCGCGTTCGTCAGGATGGCGATCGCGAAGTTACGCTCCGGCACGATCTCCAGGAGCAGGATATGTCCGCCGAGCGTGCCCCCGTGCCCGAAGGTGCGGATCGGCCCCACCTGCCGGATATGCCACGCGAGTCCGATGTCATCGTCCGTGCCCTGCTTCCGCAGTTGTGCGGCGCGCATCTGATCGAGCGAGTCCTTCTTGAGCACGCGGTCGCCGTTGGCGGCGGTGCCGTCTCCCATGTGAAAGCGAGCGTAGGCCAGGAGATCAGTGATGCAGAGGCCAACGCCGCCGGCAGTGACGCTCGAGGACGGACTGAACGGCCGCTGTAAGGTCGTTTTGCCGTCGCGGGTCGTGTGTCCAGCGGCGAACCGCTGCACGATGAAATCACCGGCACTGGTTCCCGCGTGCTCGAGGCCGAGCGGTTGAAATACGAGATCGCGCATCGCGCGATTGATGGAGTTGCCCGTCGCCACCTCGATGACACGGCCGGCGATGCTGAATCCCGCGTTGTTGTAGCTCCACGCCTTCCCTGGAGGTGCGACCTGCATCAGGTCGGTAATCGACGCGACGAAGTTCCTCAGCGTGTCCGCGCCGCGATCAGGACCGGAGACCTGCCCTTCCCAGCCGCCGAGATGCGTCAGCAGATGCCACAGCGTGACATCGCGGCTCACCGCTTCGTCGCGCACACGGAAATCCGGCAGGTAGGTCCGCACCGGGGCGCGCAGATCGATCTTGCCCTGCTCGACGAGGCGCATCATCGCGGTGGCGGTGAACGTTTTCGAGATGGACGCGATCGGAAAGACCGTGTGCGCCGTAACCGGCAGCGGATCTTCGATGTTGGTGATACCGAGGCCTCGCACGGTCAGCGTGCCATCGGCAACGATGCCGAGGGCCACGCCAGGGACGCCGTACTCTTTCATCTTCGACTCGGCCAGCGAGGCGAGCGTTTCGAAGCGTGGATTGACTGCGGTCTGGGCGTGTATCGCAGGACCCGTGCTGGACGGAACAGCGATCAGCGCACCGACGATGGCCGCAGTAAGTAGTCGAGGGGTCAGCCGGCGCATGAGATGCGGTGAAGATTACATCAGCCAGACCCGGGCTCAGCCGATCACGCGGCACCCGTTTTGCGTTTCTGTGATCGGAGGTGCACCATGCCGCGCGGCAGCAAACAAAAGTACACCGGCAAGCAGAAGCGTCAGGCCGAGCACATCGAGGAAGGCTATCGCGAGCGAGGCTTATCAGAAGGAGAAGCCGAGCGGCGCGCCTGGGCCACGGTGAACAAGGTTCATGGAGGCGGCGAAAAGCCTGGCGGCGGAGGCTACGGTAAGCCCGAAAGCCACGAGCCGATGCGCCGGGGTGGACGGAACAGCGGGAAGAAACGCTAATTGGGATCGTCCTGTCGAGTGTCAGTTCGCGGAGGAGTGGGGACGCCAATGACTCGAGGAGCCGTGTCCTCCTCGAGTTACAGCCGTGTGAGTTGAGTGATGGCCGTGAGCAACACGTCTACTTGATCCCGATCACCATCGAATCCGGTCCGATCAGCGGCTCCACCCTGGTCGCCGAAAACCCAATCTCCTTCATCCAGCCCTGGCAATCACTGCCCGTGTAGTCGAAGCCTCCCGGCGTCTCGATCAGCATGTTGAGGCTCATCATCAACCCAAAAGCATTTTTCGACCGGTCATCGTCGATGATCGCTTCGTAGACAACGAGCGCGCCGCCGGGTGGGACCGCGTCGAGGGCTTTCCTGATCAGCATCTTCTTCGTCGGCAGATCCCAATCGTGAAGAATGTGCCCCATCAACACCACATCGGCTTTAGGCAGGTCCTGATCGAAGAAACTGCCGGCGAGGAATTTCAACCTGTCGCCGACGTCGACCGTGGCGACGTACTCCTCGAAGATGGGGGCGACTTCCGGCAAATCGAAACCGATGCCGTGCAGATGCGGATTGGCGCGCGCGATCTGCGCGGCGAGATCTCCCTGCGCCGTTCCCACGTCGACAAACGTCCTGTAGTTCTTCCACGGGAACGCGTTTGCGATCGTCATGTTGGCGCCGTGGCTGATGCCGGTCATCGCCGCGAGGAATTGCTTGAGGCGCGCCGGGTCGGCATAAAGCGTCTCGAAGAGGGCCGGCCCGCCCGTCTTGACTTCGTTCTGTGGCTGCCCGGTGCGCAGCGCTTCGGTCAGATGGCCCCAGAACGGATACAGACGATGATTGGCCATCTCGAGGATGCCACCGACGTACGACGGCTTCTTTCGGTCGAGAAAGAGGCTTGCATCCGGGCTGTTCGAGTAGCCGTCCTCCGTGCGCTGCAGAAAGCCGAGCGCCACCAGCGTATCGAGAAAGTCGCGGGCGGATCGCGGATGCAGGCCAAGGCGGCCGGACAGAACATCGAACTGCTGAGGGCCACCAGCGAGTTCCGTGAACACGCCCATCTCGATGGCGCTCAACAATGTCTTCGCGGGCCAGAAGCCCAGGCCCGTCTGCAGAATCTTCTCCGGAGTCAACGGATCGTTCACGTACTTCTCCTGGTTGTGAACAGCGGCACCTTGCGGCCGTCCCAGCACGCTGGCGGGGAAAATGACAAAACACGTGCGGCGACTGAATGAGCCGCTGCGAAACGTGATTCTATCAACGTCGATCAGCTGAGAATCGGCGCCGGCCGGCCGTGATGAAGCCGGCTCGAATACGCGCCTTTGGGAGTAAGATGGCCGCCTCTACTCGGACAGGCAGCCTTATGCCCGAAGACAGCCGTCGTTCCAACCGGCGCGCCGACGTCACGTCGCCTTCGAGCAACACCCAATCGACATTCACACTCCTCGAGCGGGCCAGGGCTGGAGATTCAGAGGCCCTGGAACGGCTGTTCGAGCGCCATCGAAAACCTCTTCAGCGCTGGGCGACGGGACGGCTGCCGCAGTGGGCGCGGGACCTCTCCGACACCGACGATCTTGTCCAGGAAACGCTGCTTCGTACATTTAAGAGGATCGGAGAGTTCGAGCCTCGTCATGTCGGTGCGCTGCAGGCATATCTGCGCCAGGCGGTGCTCAATCGCATCCGGGAGGAGTTGCGTCGCCAGGGGAGGCAACCCGATGCCGTCGCTCTCGAGGATATCGGGATCGACAGCGGTGCCTCTCCGCTCGAACAAGCGATTGGACGCGAGGCCGTGGACGCGTACGAGCATGCGCTCGCGCGGCTGAAGCCGGACGAGCGCGACGTCATCATTGCCCGGGTTGAGATGGGCTTCACGTACGAGGAGATGGCCGACGCACTCGACAAACCGACGCCTGACGCAGCCCGCAAGGCGGCTCGACGAGCCCTGGTCCGTCTGGCGAAGGAGATGAAGCGTGGCGATGCGTGACGACCTCATCGACGATCTGGCGGATGCCATTCTCGACGGCGGCTCGATCGACTGGGCATCAGCCGAATTGAAAGCCGACGAGGGAGAGCGTCCGCTGCTCGATCCACTCCGAGTGCTGGCCGCTCTTGCCGACGTGCATCGGTACTCGCCGCTTCCCGGCGCCGAGCCCATCCTGCTTGCCGCGAGCGCAGCGTCTGAACCCGCGGAAGATCGAATCCAGCAACCGGGCGGCGAGATCGCCGGAAGTTTCCGCCTGATCGAACTGCTCGGCCGCGGCGGGATGGGTGAGGTCTATCTAGGCGAGCGCGCCGATGGACGGTTCGACCAGAAAGTCGCAGTCAAGCTCGTCAAGCGCGGCATGGACTCCCGTGAGATCCTCCGCCGCTTCGCGCGCGAGCGGCGAATCCTCGCGCGTTTGCAGCACCCCGGCATCGCGCGACTGCTCGATGGTGGCGAGACGCACGATGGCCGCCCGTATTTCGTCATGGAGCGGGTGGAGGGTGAGAGGATTACCGATTACTGTCGTACGCACAGCCTCCCGCTGGAGGAGAGACTGCGGCTCGTGGCGTCGTGCTGCGAGGCGGTCGACGCCGCGCATCGCGCGCTCGTCGTCCACCGCGATCTGAAGCCGTCGAACCTTCTGGTGACGTTCGATGGCCAGGTGAAGCTCCTGGATTTCGGCATCGCCATGCTGCTCGGGGAGGACGACGCCGCCTCGCATCTGACGGGCCCCGGCTCACGCGTGCTCACAGCCGCCTACGCAGCACCGGAACAGATCCTCGGTGGCGATGTGACGGTCGCGACCGATGTGTTCGCGCTGGGAGTCGTGCTGTACGAACTTCTCACCGGGGCGTTGCCTTTCGACCGCCGTGCGACGAGTCCCGTCGAACTGGCCGCTCGCGTCGAGCACGAAACCGCGCAGCCGCCCTCGACGGCGGCGCGGCACAGGGCCGTGTCTGGCGACGATGGTGTCGAGCGGGATCGATGGGCACGCCGCCTGCGAGGCGATCTCGACACCATCATCGCGAAGGCGCTGGCGCACGAGCCCGAGCGTCGCTACCACTCGGCGGCGGCACTCGCCGAAGACTTGCGCCGCTATTTGACTTCGCGTCCGGTCACAGCCCGGCCCGACGCGCGGGGATATCGGCTGCGCAAGTTCGTCGTCCGCCACCGCCTGGGCGTTGCGGCGACCGGCCTCGTGACCGCGGCCGTGCTCGTCTCGCTTGGCGTGTCCCTCGCGCAAACCTCCGCCGCCCGGCGCGAAGCGGCCCGTGCCGCGGCCGCCCAGGCCTTTCTCGTCAGCTTGTTCGAGCAGATCGATCCCGACCGCTACGTCGGGACTGCCCCCACCGTGCGTGATCTTCTCGAGCGCGGAAGCGAGCGTCTCGATCGCGAACTGGCAGAGCAACCCGAGCTGAGGGCGGAGATGCAGGCGCTCATGGGTCAGGTTTTCGACCAATTGTCACTGCCCGACAAGGGAACGGCGCAGTGGCGCCGCGCGCTGCAAACGCGGCAGCAATTGTTCGGGGCCGATGATGCGCGCACGGCGAAAGCGAAGAAAGGGCTGGCCATCTCCCTTGCACGTCAGGCGCGCTATGCGGAGGCCGAGCCGCTCTTCAGGGAACTCCTGGAGCACAAGGCGGTGATCGCGAATCAGCGCGACCTGGGGAGCGTGCTCCTGAATTATGCAAACCAGAAGCGCCTCGCCGGCGACTACACGTCCTCGCAGGCATTGGTCGAGCGCGCTGTCGCGCTGCTCGACGGCCTCGGCGAGCCTTATAGCCCGACGTTGGCGAAGGCGCTCAGCAATCTGGGGACGGTCTACTGGCGGCAAGGTCGAAATCGAGACGCAGTCAAGGCTCTGGAACGCGCGCTCGTCATCAATATGAAGAACCAGGGCCCACATTCCAGCGTTGTGGCCTACGCGCGAAAGACTTTGTCGCACGTCCACCGCGATCTTGGGGAGCTCGAAATCGCCGAACGCTACGCACAGGAGGCACTCGCGGTGGCAGAGGCGCTCTTTCCGAAGAACGACCCGTTCATCGGCACGACGCTGGAGTCGCTCGGCCAGCTGGCGCAGAAACGCGGCGATCTGGTGAAGGCACGTTCGCTGTACGAGCGATCGATCGCGTGCTACGAAGGATCTCCTCGGCCAGATACTCCCGACATTGCGTACCCCATGCGCTACCTCGGAAGGCTGCTGCTGCAGGAGGGCGACGCAACCGGGGCCGTACGTCTCTTTGAACGCGCGCTGGCCGTGCGCCGCAAGGCATTGGGCGATCGCCACCGCGACGTCGCAGAAAGCTGGCATGACCTGGCCCGCGGCCGGCTCGCGCTGGGTGACGTGAACGCGGCGCTGGAGGCGGTCCGCACGGGAGTCGAAGTCTTCCGCGCGGCTTTACCAGTCAGCCCGGAACTTGCCAATGGACTCTTCTTTCTCGGTGACGTGTTGCGCCGCCACGGCTATCCGCGAGAGGCACTCGCGCCACTCGAAGAAGCGCGCGCGATCTGGCAGAAGAAACCCCCGAGCAATCCACAGGATCTCACCGACCTCGAAGCGGCGATCTTTGCCATACGCACCGCAGCGCGCTGAAGAGTTGCGCCCGATAGCGATCGCCGGCTAGCCCGCTGGCGACCCCACTCGACTACGCGGGCCGAAGACCTGACCAAGCCCGTTGTCCGGTTCGACATCCCTTCGGCATTTAATCAGTAGCAAGAGATTGGAGCGACACCATGGCGCACAGACTCGCGCGGCGTGCCGGCATCGTTCTCGTGTGCGTGACCGCGATCGGCTTCCATGGGAGGGAGCTGATGGGCCGAACCGAGCTGGAGCCTGACGACGTATTCGCCGGGTTTGACCTCGGCGCACCAGATACGGGGCCGTTCCCCTCGGACATCTTTACTGTCGAAGACGCCAGCCAGAACACCGGCCGTCGCCTTGCGTATCCTCGTCCCGACTGCGCGCAGCGTCCATCTGACTGCAACGACCTTGATGTCGTCAACACACTCGACGGCTGGGGCGTGCAGGCCCGCATCTCAGTGCCGTTCAGCGGCGACATCGACCTGTCCACCGTCAGCAGCGACTCGATGTTCATCGTGAGCCTCGGCAGCACGCGTCCGGATCAACCGCCGGGAGGGCAGCGCATCGGCATCAACCAGGTCGTCTGGGACGTCGCGACGCACACCATTCATTTCGAGGTGGACCGCCTGCTGGATCAGCACCGGCGCTATGCGGTCATCGTCACCAAGGACGTCCTCGACACACGAGGCCGCAAGGTAAAGAAGTCGAACACGTTCGAGAACTACGCTACCGCGGTGCCGACGTGGTACGCGACGCAGCTCGACGAAGCATTGGCCGCCGCGCACGCAGTCGGAGTGGCGCCGGGTCAGGTCGTCAGCGCGAGCGTGTTCACGACGCAGACGATCACGTCGGTCATGGAGAGAATCCGCGACGACATCAAAGCTGCCGTTCCAGAACCGGCCGACTTCCTGCTCGGTCCGGCAGGTGCGCGAACCGTATTCAACCGGGCTGATGTCGCCACCGTCGTCTTCAGGCAGCAGACGGGCGGCGTCCCGGCAGCGTTCACGAACAGCGCCGTAACGCTCGGACAGCTCGATGCGGTTCCCGGCGCGGTGGGAACGGTTGCGTATGGCCGGTACACGTCACCCGACTACCTCGTACATCCCGGTGAGTACATTCCTGCGGTGGGAACGCTGTCCGACATTCCGCCCGTTCAGGGCTACGCCAGCATCTACTTCACCCTGTATCTGCCGGCTGGTGCCAAGCCGCCTGGCGGATGGCCGATCATGCTCGCCGGTGGCGGCGCCAGCGGCAACCAGCACGTCTCGTCGACGATCTTCGCTTCGACGATGGCCAGTCACGGCATCGCGACGATCGGCATCAGTCACGTCGGACAGGGCTTCGGCCCGCTCGGCCGTCTGGCGGTCACCAGGACGGATGCGACGGTGCTCGATTTTCCGAACGCCGGGCGCGGTACCGACCAGAACGGCGACAACATCTATTCGCCGCTGGAGGGCTCGGAGGCGGCCGAGCCCCGCACCTGGACGATCTCCTTGCGCGACTCGCACCGACAGACGGTCATTGATTTCATGCAGCTCGTGCGCGTGATCGAGGTCGGCATGGACGTCGACGGCGACTCAGCGGCCGATATCGATGCCACGCGCATCTATTACCAGGGAGCGTCCGCCGGAACGATGTTCGGCGCCAGCTTCGTGGCTCTCGAGTCGAGTATTGCGGTAGCCTCGTTCGTGTCGCCACCTGGTCTCGTACCGGAACACGTGCGGTGGCAGCCCATTCGCCGCACGGTCATCGGCAGAGCGCTGCAGCTCCGCGTGCCGACGCTCGTCGCTGGCCCTGGCATCACCTCCATCGACGGCGTGGCCGTCGCGGCACCGCACTTCGACGAGAACAAACCGCTGCGGGATCAGCCGATCGTGATCAACGCCGTCGCCGGTGCGACCGACATTCAGCAGGCGCTGGAGTTTGCCGAAATGGTCGCAGACCCTGGCATCGGCGCGGTTTCGTGGGCGAAGTATCTGCGCGCGGCGCCGCTCCCCGGGAGTTATCCCAAGGCGATCCTCTACCAGATGGCGAAGGGAGATCAGCAGGCGCCCAATCCCGGCACGAGCATGATCATCCGAGAAGGCAATCTAGCGGACCGGACGACCCTCTACCGCCACGATGTGGCGTTCGCGTTCGATCCCACGATCCCGAAGAATCCACACCTGTTCGCCGGACAGCCGACCAGTTCGAACGCGACCGTGAGAGCGATCTCCCTGGGTGCCCAGGAGCAGATCGCGATCTTCTTCGCCTCGGGTGGCGCAACGATAATTCATCCCGCGCCAATGCAGTTTTTCGAGACGCCGGTCGCGGGTCGATTGCCCGAGACGCTGGACTACATTCGATAGACTTCAGGCGGTCACTTCAGCGGCGGCGAGGAGAGGCTCGTCTTCGAAGAGCTCGTGCTCGGGATCGACCTTCAGCCATAACCACGTGCCCACGCATAACATCGCCACCATGGGAACGAAGGGAGCGTTGTAATTGCCAAAGTACCCGACCATGTACCCGAACACGATCGAGGAGACCGCCGACGCCGCGTTCGCGGCGCTGTTCATGAAGCCAAACACGGCGCCGGCATTTCTCCTGCCGGTATCGAGACAGACGGCGCACAGGTTTGGTTGTTGCGCCAGAATTCCGGCATACGCAAGCGAGAGAAAAACCAGCGACCAGCCGCCGCTCGGGGTCAGGATGCTGACCGTCATGAACACCGCGGCGAAACCGAGACCGACCACTCCGAGTGCGCGGCGTCCGGTCCTCAGGCCGAATCGACGAACCAGCCAGTCACTGGCGAAACCTCCGATAATGTTCGCGCAGCCACCCACGATGTACGGCAGCGACGACAACACGAGCGCAGCCTCCGTATATCCGCGACCTTTCACCAGATAGGTTTGCAGCCACGATTGAAAGAAGGCGATCGAGTAGACGTAACAGGCGCCGATCGCCGCGATCCGCCAGAGCGCGGTGCTGCGCAGAGCCCGGCGCCACGGCAGACCGCCATGCCGGCCAGGCGGCTCGGCGCCGATTTCCTGCAACTCGGCAGACGAAACGCCAGCCTTCTCGCGCGGGGAGTCGCGGAACCACGCGTACCACACGATCGCCCAGATCACGCCGAGGAACCCGAACAGATAAAAGGACGCCTGCCAGCCGTAGCGCAACTGAATGGGCACGACCAGGAGCGGCGACAGCGCCCCGCCGATCTGTGCGGTCATCCAGACGATGCCCCACGCCCGCGCCCGGTTCAGCGCGGGGATCCATCGGCCGATCACGATGGAGGCGTTCGGGTAGGCGCCTGCCTCGCCCATGCCAAAGCAGAACCGCACCAGCAGCAGGATCGGATAGCTCGTCACCGCGCCGGTCAGCGACGTGAACGCCGACCACCACAGCACGATCCTCGTCAGCACCTTGCGCGGTCCGATCCGATCGCCGAGCGCGCCGGTCGGGATCTCGAACGCGCTGTACGACAGAAAGAAGACGCTGGTCACCCAGCCCCACATCTCGGGGCTGATGTGCAGGTCGTCCTGCATGCGCGGTCCCGCGACCGCGATGCAAATGCGGTCCAGATAGGTGATGACCGAGAGCAGCGCCAGCATGGCGAGGACCCGGTGTTGATGTTTCATGCGCTTGTCTCAGCCTTCACAGCGCCTTCGCGCACCTGACATGCTCGGCAGTCGGGGACCCACTCAGAACAGGAACTTCACGCCGAACTGCATCTGTCGCGCTGTGCTCACCGTGGAGCGAATGGTCCCGAAATCGGCGCTTCCCAACTCGGCATTCGGCAGACCGAAGGACGGATGGTTCGTTAGATTGAAAACCTCCCAGCGAAGCTGCAGCCGGCGAGTACCGCCAAGGCGAATGTCTTTCGACAGACCGGCGTCGAGATTGAAGAACCCAGGACCGAGCAGCGTGTTTCGCCCGAGGTCACCGTAACGGTAAGTGCCATCCGCGTTCTGCGGTATTGCGAATGCCGCGGCATTCAGCCACGCGTCAGCCGTCGGGTGCGCCACAGTTGGATCGCCGACCAGATCGGGTCGCCAGGCGTTGCTGCCCGGCGTCACGCCCAGCCGGTTGGCCGGGTCTAGAATAGTGACGTCGAACCAGGCACCAGATTGCGCCGACACGATCCCCGACAACTGCCAGTCGCCGAGCAGGACGTCGAGAGGACCTCCGCTCTGCAGCCAGCGGCGACCCGCACCGAACGGCAGATCGACGACTGCGTGCCCAACCAGTCGATGGCGCCGGTCGAACCCTGAATTCCCCCGATCGCCGCGAAGGTTGCGCCAGTCCTGGAACACCACGTTGCCTTCGGCACCGGACGCTTCCGTCACATCGTCGATCGAGTGGCTCCAGGTGTAGGACAGTGAGCCTTGCCAACCGTGGCGCAAGCGCTTGTCCATCGTGGCCTGGAGCCCGTGGTAGCTGGCACTCCCCGCCGAGTCAGTGATGGTGATGGCACCCAGCGACGGAATCATTCGCCGTTCGCGCTCGGTGCGGCTGTCGCCGGGTCCCGCGGCGTTCACGTTGTAATTGCGTTGAAGGTGAACGGAGGATGAGCCGACGTACGCCGCCGTCACGACCCAGGATGGCCCGAGCTGCCGCTGTACGCTGAGATTCCACTGCGAGATCGTCGGGGTGGTGAAGTCCGGGCTCCAGACGCTCCACGAAAGATTGGCGGGCATCTGCGCTGCGCTTCCGAGCAGGCTTGCATCGATGCCGTCTGCGAGCTGGCCGGCCGACCTCGTTGCGGTGGATGGCACGGTCACCTCGCGTGACTCGGGCCAGTTGTTGAGAAGGTGCACGGCCGGGCCGGCACCTTTCGGCATTCCGTAGAACAGTCCCCACGCTGCCCGCGCCGTCCACGCCTGTGCGGGTTGGTACGCCAGACCGATCCGCGGCGCCCAGTTATTGGTGTCGGTTGCAACGAGCGCCCGATCCGACCACGAACGGCCAAACTCCCCGGCTTGGATCACGCGCACTTCGGGAAACACTAAGGGATCGAGGGCGCTCATGCGATCGAGCGTGTCGAACCTGGGGCTCGCCAGCTCATATCGCAGTCCCAGATTGAGCGTCAGCTGCCGGGCGATGCGCCAGTCGTCCTGCGCGTAGAACATGTAGTCGCGCTCACGCAGGTTCCCGAATTGGACCGTGCTCAACTGACGGGCGCTCGTCATGCCCAGCAGAAAGTCACCGAAACTCGAGCCCGTGAACCTGCCGTTGAAGGTGAAGATGCCACGGGCGAACTGGGCGCCGATGCTGTCGGACCGGACCCACCGCAGGTCCGCACCTGTCTTGATGGTGTGCGCGCCCCTGGCAATCGAGAGATTGTCGAGCAGGTGGAATGTTCCAGCCGTCTTGTCGTTCGGGTTGAACTGGAACTCACCGAGGGGCGCGTACGAGAGGGACCCGACGAGATTGATGCGAGCGAGCCCCTCGATCCCCGGCGGGCTCTCGACGTGCAAGCCATAATCTTCATTCGGATAGCCGCGGCCAAGTGGCTGCTTGTTCGTCCTCAGGCTGTTGACGCCCAGCCGTACCTCGTGGACCACGGATGACCCGAAGACATGCGTTTCCGAGAGGGCGACGTTGTACGCCGTGTTGTTATCGCGCGCGAAGTCGTTGTTGCCACCGCCGATACCAGGCTCCGGAAACGAACCAAGCCGCTCGCCGCTGAAGTCCATCCAGCTGCCGCGGACGAACATGCGATCCCGCGACGAGAACATGTGGTCAAGGCGCATGTCGTACTGGCCCCGCAGCCGCTCGTGTGCGGGGTTGGAGGAATGATTGGCACGGGTGGTCCCGTCGAAATTCGGTGTGGGCCAGAGACCCAGCAACTGCGCCGCAACCGGATCCCATCGATCGCGCGGGATGGTGTTTCCTGGAAAGGGAGCGCCCGTCGCCGGATCGCGGACGACGACGACGTTCGGATCGAAAATCCCGTCTCGTTCGCCGAGTGCCGGCACCGTCAGGAGACGGTTTTCCTCGGTGTTGACGCTGCTGATTTCAAGGCTGGCGAAATAGAACGTGCGACTCTTGCGGATGGGCCCGCCGACCGTGAATCCGAATTGATGCTGTTGCAGCGCGTTCGGATCCGCTTTGCCGTCGCCCGAGCGATCGAAGTAGTCGAAGGCGTCGCGCGCGTCGAAGATGTCATTGCGGAGGAATTCGTGCACCGTGCCCCGTACTACGTTGGTTCCCGATTTGATGCTGACGTTGACGACGGCGCCCGCGCCCCGTCCGAACTCGGCGGTGTAATTGCTCGTCTGGATCTGAAACTCCTGCAGCGCATCGATATTCGGCACCAGTACCTGCGCCTTGCGATCCTGGATGCCCATCACCTGCGAGTTGTTGTCGACACCATCGAGGGTGAAGTTGTTCTGGACCGCCCACTGCCCGTTCGCGTTGAAGCCGGATTCCCTTTGAACGTGGCCGAAGGCGGGCAGGACGCCCGCGGTGAGGGTCGTCAGCTGCGAAAAGTTGCGGCCGTTCATCGGTAGCTGAGCGATCTGCGCGGCGCCGATCGTATGCGACAGGGAGGACGTATCGGTCTCGAGCAGCGGAGCCGCGCGGCGAACCGAAATCGTCTCGTTGACAGCTCCCAGTTCGAGCTGAATGTCGAGTCGCGCGCGCGTGTTCGCGTGAATCTGGATCACGTCGCTGACAGCGCGCTTGAATCCGGGGACTTCGATCGAGACCTGGTACAGTCCGATGACGAGCGGGGCCAGCACGTAGTGCCCGTCGGCATTCGTCCTGGTCTGGATGGCCACGCCGCTCTCGGCCGTGGCCGTGATGGTGACGGCGGGAACGATCGCCCCGGTCGCGTCCGTGACCCGGCCGGCGATCATCCCCTGATCCTGCTGCGCGGAAACCGGCGCGACCGACAGGACCAGCAAACAGAGGCGGATTGCGACGCGCGTCAGCGTCCCACCTGGAGGATCACGGCCTGGAACGCCGGTTCTGACGCAATTGTCTTGAACGACGCGTACTGGTCGTGCAGTCCGAATTCGACGGCTCGGTCCTCGAATGCGCGCTGGAGGGCCGCCAGCGCCGGCGCCCTTTCCCCCAAGGCGTCGTGAATCAGTGCGATGCCGTACCACGACACGTACTGATCCTGCCGGTGGGCTTCCAGTTCTTTCAGCACGTCGCGAGCGTCGCGGGCGCGTCCGGCCGCGGCGTAGGCATAGCCCAGGTACGCCTCCATCCTGGAATTGTGCCCCGTCGCCTGCCGTGCGGCGATTTCGAGCTGCGGGATCGCGTCGGCCGGCCGCCCCATCGCCACGAGAGTGACGCCGATCTGGAATTGGACACGGTTGTTGGCCGGACTCATTTCGAGCGCCCGATCGTACTCGCTCCTCGCACGTTCGTACTGGCCCGCGGCTCGATACGAATTGCCGACCGCCAGCTGTGCTTGGACGGAGAGCGGATCGAGTATGCGTCCGCGCTCCGCGGCGACAATCGCCTCCTGGTAACGTCCACGCCGCCTCAGCGATGCACTGACCGCCTCGGGAGGGTCATCGAGACCGCCGATGGCCGTGGCTCGCTCCAACTCTTTGTCGCCTTCGTCCCAGCGCCAGTAGTACAGGTTGAGAATCTGACCCAGGGCGCGATGTGCCTTGGGCAGGTTGTCGTCGAGCTGGAGCGCCTTGCGCGCCGCCGCTTCGGCCTTGGGAATGACCTGATGGGGCGAGTACGGTCCCCCGTAGAGGAACTGCACCTGCACCATCGACAGTTCGGCGTACGCTTCAGCAAAGTCGGGCTGGATGGCGATTGCTTCCTCGAGATACCCCACTGCCCTGCGGAATCCCTCGTGGCGCTGCAGCCCCCTCGCGCTCAGACCGTTGACGTATGCATCGTAGGCCTTCGAGTTGATCGTCGGCGCGCGCACCGGGCTGGGCCGCGGTCGTCCGGCTGCCACCGCGAGGTCGGACGCGATCTGCTGGTGCAAAGTGAACATCCCGCTCACGTCACCGTCGTATATCTGCGCCAGAAGGGTGCGATCCGTCTCCGCGCGAATCAGCTTCACGGTGATTCGCACCTTTTCGCCGGACCTTTGCAGCGTGCCCTCGACAACTCCTTCGACGTTATTCAGCTCGGTGCGGATTTGCGGCAGGGACTTGACCGTCTGTTTGTATTGCCGCGCGGACGTTCGGGAGATCACGTCGAGGCCATCGATTTGGGCGAGATGCGCCGTCACAGCGTCGGTGACGCTGTCGGCGAAGTAGTCCTGGGCCGGGTTGCCGGTCAGGTTCTCGAACGGGAGCACGACGATGGACTGGATCGGGTCCGTCGCTGGTCCAGGCAGGCCGACGCGTTTGTACCACGCACCTGCTGCCATCATCACGACGATCAGCACGGCGGCCCGCCAGCGGAGGGAACGCGCGCGTGGAACCGTCAAACTCGGTGGCGCCGAAGGAGCCGCCGGCGGTTCGACAGGCTTCGACACCGGAACCGGGAGGGACGGTTGCTGAGGAGATTCCTCCGACAGGCGCGATGAATCCGCAGCCGGCGCCGTCACATCCGCAACGAATCGGTAGCCACGGCGGGGCAGCGTCTCGACGAACCGCGGGTTGTCGGCAGCATCATCGAGCGCCTCGCGCAACTTCCGTACGGCGCTGTTCAACCCCACCTCGAAGTCGACGAAGGTCTCCGCAGTCCACAGCAACTTGCGAAGCTCATCGCGGGTGACCACTTCCCCCGACCGCATCAGGAGCGCTCGAAGGATCTGGAAGGACTGCTCGGGAAGACGGATCTTGAGGCCGTGCCGCCGAAGCTCGCCCGATTGGGTGTCGAGCTCGAACACGCCGAAGCGAAAGACGGTCGCGCCCGGCGTCCGGATCGTCATGGGGTTCCCTTCAGAGCGAGAGGCGGAGGAGTGTATCCCCTTCTCGCGGCAAATACCAATCACACACGGATCTAAGCGCTTCGTTCGCAGACACTTGGCAGGTCACATCGAAAACAGCCGCCAGCCATTGGCGCGGGGACGCGGACCGGGACATCGTGTCACCGCTGAAAGTCGAGGATCACAGGACTAACGATGACCATCATCAGAAACGAACAGTGTCGGGTGCTGCTTGCAACGTTGGTCCTTCTCTCCGTCGGTTGGCTTGCTGCCCCGCATGCGGGTCAGGACGGCGCGAACGACGGGTTCATCCTGTTCGCGACCGACCGGGATAATCCCAGTGCTCTACCCATCTGTCCCACCTGCGAAGAGATCTACGTCATGTCTCCTGATGGCCTGACACCGGCAACCCGACTCACGGAGAACAACGCCAGCGATAACGGGCCGGTCTGGTCTCACAGCAAGAAGTTGATTGCGTTCCACAGCAACAGGAACGGCCTTCCCCAGATCTTCCTGATGAACCCGGACGGCACTGACCAGCAGATGCTGATCGCCGGGGGTGTTCCGGACGGTGGGGCGTTTCCGAGTTTTTCCCAAAGCGGAAACGAGTTGTGTTTCAACACGCAGGGTTCGCGTCGACGGGAAGGGG
>Ga0247824_10000773_pt1 | contig 16690 bp, 9 predicted proteins | sample 13C_PalmiticAcid_FD_194412 | JGI IMG/M metagenome (GOLD analysis project Ga0247824, IMG submission 194412) | Soil microbial communities from agricultural site in Penn Yan, New York, United States - 13C_PalmiticAcid_Day48 | ecosystem: Environmental > Terrestrial > Soil > Agricultural land... | reverse complement strand
GGGCGGGGGAGGTTACCTCTGCATCCACACGCTCGACCCCTACCTCGGCCTCCTCACCAACGTCACCTCGCTCGACCTCGACCTGTGCGGCACCGACGTGGTGGACCTCGCGGGCCAGCCCGTGCACTTCTGCGAGTCGGTCCGGCCGCTGCTCGCGCGCGGGCTCAAGACGCTGCGCCTGCGTCTGCGGCGCATCTGCCACTTTGCGCTCTGGCCGCTCGACGAGGGGGAGGCGGTGACGCTCAGCGAGCTGCGGCTGAGCGTGTACCTGGGCCGCGTGTCGGAGAACAACCCCAAGCTCAACGCGAGCAGCTCGTGCGCGTCGCCCGCGGGTTGGGGGTGGGCGAGTCCCATGGACGAGCTGCGGGCGCGGATGCGGACGCTGGTGAAGGTCATGAGGGAGCCGAGGCGGGCCACGATGGAGCATCTGGCTCCGAGCGGGGAGGTGCATGTGTGGGACGCTAAAACGGGAGTATGTGCGAGGTATGGGTCGGAGAAGCCGAGGCGGTTTCCCTTGTGTTTTGAGGAGCAGCTGTCGGGGCCGTGTTTCTCGGAGAATGCGGACTACTGGGAATGGGACGACGAGGCTCGTATGGGCGGTATACCTTTTGCTTACAGTACGGGAGGGCTCTCTGATGAAGATGACCTGGACGAACCGGAGGAGCTCGATGAGTTTGACGAGGTGAGTGAGACGGAGGATGTCGATATGGATGACGAGGCGACGACGTCTTTTGCCGTCTCTGTATGATTGTTTTTGTATGCAGGATTTTGATACCCATTCGATGAGGCTGGCCACGCCAACGAAATAGATCCGATTAATTCTCCTCAGGAGCGAGTTTCTCGAGACGCGGCCAGCTACAACATGAGGCTACTGGGCTGGTGTCCAAACTCCTCACCCAGAGAAACTGAACCCCCCTAATTTCCAGTGACTGAACTTTGCGAGTTGATGCAAACAAACCCAAACAAATATCAGGGGGTTTCCTCCCAAACCGCCTCCTTACGCTCGTTTACTTTAGCCAACGCCGCCGGGAAGGTACAGTCATGGCCTTTTACAAACATTTTTGTGTCTGCAACAGCCAGTTCTTCCCCCGTCAAACCATCCTCTATCAAGCCATCCGATCCACGAGAGCTTGCTGGGACCGCCACAGCGGTTTTATAACCCACCCGCCCTTCTTCGAAGCCGATTACTTCCTCCTGCTCTCATTCCACACCATCAAGTAGTTTATATCTCGAGAGCATTCATCTTTCACTTGCATTTCTTGCGCCTTTCCTCCTCTGAGGGTCGAGAACCTCTTTAAACTCTAGCCTGAACTACGATCCACACACAATACGACAGCATCATTACCGTTTCCCAAGCACCAAACTCAACTGGGGAAGATGAGTGAAGTTTCCGTGGTTGAGCCGCTGGAACAGGCGCCAGTTACCCCTGAAATCGCTGGGCACGCCTCACATCGCCCTCGCGGGAGACCCAAGAAGCAAACGACACCCGCCAAACGAGCTGTACCAAAGAGTTATGCGCGAGTTGGTCCTCGACGGAGGGCTAATACGCTACGGCCAGTTCTGAGGAAGCTCAACATAGGCACCAAGAACGCTGGGCAGAGCCCCAGTCCGCCTCGGCCCGACCCAGAGAGAGTGGTCGCTCGCGATCCTTCCGTCAACAATGGCAACGAAGCCGCAAGACCAGTTACGAGAACTATCTTTCCAAGACCAGCGGTTTTTCCGGGGCTGTCAGGAGAAGGACGAGGAAGAAACCCCGAGTCACACCAGATCAACGACGACCCCCGCGGGGACCACGGCTCACTTCCTCCGCCGCAAACCCAACTTCACAGTAGGTACCGACAGGCCGGAAACGCCGAGTCGGACTTGGCCAACAAATTCGTTGCAAACGATGTGCAAAACCAAGCTGTTCAGCTCGCGAGGCCGTCAAACTCCATCTTCGGCAACGGCTCACAAGCCAGTTTCACTCATCCACACACTCCATACCCACAACCAGCCCGCGCCATATCACTCCCGCTTCTCCGGCCGCTAGCTGCGACCCCCAATCTTGCCCACAGTACCAGTTACTTCAGCTTGATCAATGATGACCACCACGCTCCTGCCGAGCCAACCCCTACCGGCTCAACTCTCGTCGACCCAACTCCCACGGACTCAACTCCGGCCTTTCCAAATTTCACACACCTCACTCCCGCCAACCCGACACTCACCTACCCAACGCTCACGGCCCCAAACCGCCCCGACGCCGGCACGCCCACCATCGGCGCCGCCGCCATGACCCGCGTCCACAACGCAACCATCGGGCTGGCTTTCATGACGGGCACACTGCAGTATCCCCCGGGGGGGGGGAACGTGGTGGTCTACACCCGTCCACAAGCCCTGCAGGACGAGCAGGCTGACCTCGTTTAGTTGTCTCCCCATCCTTTGCCATTCCTCTCAACCCTCGGGGAAAGCATCGAGAGCAGATTCGAGGCAGGAAGATAGCAGCACAAACACAACGCGGTACGGCTGCGAGACGACAGTTTAGTCCATTCCAAGGCCGTTCCTGTCTTGACGAGGTCAATCAAATTTGTGAGAAAGCTCGGGATTCTACGTCAACTCGTTTTTTTTTTTCTACCCCCCTGCAACAAGAACATGCATGGCTGCCTGGTTTTCCATCAGACTTTTGCCCATACCGATGAATCTTGCGCCCCCTGACTCTGGACGTCAGTTTTCTTTGCAGAAATTCGAGCATCCTTTTCCGAGAGCATGCTTCTCACAATTATCGGCGCTGGAGGGAAAACATTTCAAGCTCTAGCGCATGGAAATGGAGGAGGCAGTGAACACTCGGAACTGGGAGGAGGCTGCTGTATCTGGGAATTATGCCCGTCGGGATTGGCAGTCTGATGATGCCAGGACGGGGGTTGGAAGGTGGGCAGTTCATGAGTTGTGAATTATTTCTTAGTTATTATTTCTCATCGTTTGAGACAGAGCGAGGGAGGAGGGAGGATTCCCACGTTATCGTCTCACAGGTTAAAGGGGCGAGCAGTTGCTGCATTTCTTCGCGGGCATCTCAGAAACTCTGTCTTCGGGCTGCAGTTAGTTGTCATCGCGTCTCAGCCAGAACTTCCTCCCTCAGCACAAAAAAGCAGTGTGTTCTGACCAATAGTCCCACACCTTCATGTGACCATCCGCAAACATTATCGTGTGCTGTATCTTCACCAGCCGGCCGCCCTGACCCAAACATCACACACCTGCAAAAGTAAAACAAATATTGTATTGTACCCTATCCCTCGCAATGCCATGCCTCAAGAATAACACATTCCATGCCATCATACTTCCCAGCATCTATTACGCCACAACGCCTTCCCTCCCCCCTCACCCTCCCACACACACACAGCCCACCAAACCCACCCAACCAGCAACCCCTTTTCACCGCCGGCCCTACCGCTGCGGCTGCACCGGCGCGGGCGGCAGATTCCGAATCTGCTTGATCAGAAACTCCCTCTCATCAATAAATTGCTCGTCCTCCGTCCGGTCCTCGAGGAAGTGCGACAGGAACTGCAGCAATCGGTCCCGGTTCATAATCAGGATCTTCTGCACGGGCACCGACTTGTGCGGGTTGGCCACAAACACCTTGAACACGTGGAACCCCTCGTACTGCACCATCTTGCGGTCGTCGCGCAGCAGGTTCATGCAGATCTTGAGGTGCTCGCCGCGGTCGACGTACGCCGTCATGATGTTGTAGTTGGCGCGGTCGAGCAGGATCTCGCCGAGCAGCTTGATCGACTGCCGCTTGGTCACGTAGCTGTTGGACTGGACCAAGACCGTGTTGTACCGCTCGAAGAAGAGGTCGAAGTTGACGGCCAGGTAGCGCGGGACCAGGTCTTTGTGCTTGGTGATGAGTTCCTGGGGTGGGCGTGTCAGCTCGGCTCCATGTCTGCCTGCCTGCCTTCAGTGACTTACCCTGAACGTGGTGAACGCATCGGCGCTCACCTCGAATGAGCTCTTGTCGATCCAGTCAAAGAAATTCCAAAACACTCCTCGCCCACTCTGTGGCCGGTCCGGGTTGATCCCCCCCACTCCCCTGGCACTCGACCCCTGCTCCTCGCCGTCATCGTACAGTATTATCGCCGCGGCCGCCTCGTTTTTGAGCACCTCCCTCAGCACCGTCCCTGCAGGCGTGGCGCTCTCCTTGTGATCGTACCCCCTGCACAGCTCCACCAGCACCTGCGGCCGTCGTTCGACAACGTACGCGAGGGCGAAGGGCTCCGGTTTCTGCTGCCCCGTTGGTGGTCGGAAGCGGAAGATGTAGGAGAAAATGACTTGTGTGTCCTTTCGCGACTCGAATGGTAATCGGTGGAGGTGGACGGCGAGGAGGTAGAGGAGGTCTTCTTCGATCATACCCGTCACCAATTGGTAGATCTGCTCGGTGTTCGGTTCGGCTTCTGCTGGGTGGTCAGCGGGGGGGCAATCGTTAGAGTCGGGTTCCCGCCGGATGAAGAGACGCACCATGTGTGCCCTGTAGGACCTGTTTCATCTGCGCGAGCACCTTTGCCAGCTCTTCGGCCTGGGATGCAAGTTGCAAGTCAGCGGGTGTCTAGGACGGAGGGGATGCTTGGCGATGTTTACCTTTGCGGCCCCCTGCGGCCCCTCGAGTTTTGTGACATGGTCTCTGGCCTGCTTTGCGAGATCGGTGGTGTTTGTCCTGGCACGGGTTCGCCCAAAGAAAAAGGACATCTTGTCGGGTGTCGACGTCGTGGCGGGGTCGAGGGGTTGGCGATCGCTGCAGGGTCGGGACCTCACGATAACGGAGCGGGACGCTGCGAGCTTAAAGCGATGGACGATGCACGCCGCCACTGCCCTTGGCAGGGGGAGCCTGAATGCCCAAACAAATCTTCAAATGCCAGCCTGGATTCCTGGACGACGGAAAATGACAGGATCGTCTGTGGCGCTGGTAGAAGACGACGTCGTCGAGTTCGGGGGGATGCAAGTCGGTGGAAAGGGAGCTGCAGGGGGGAAAGAGGGTGCATGCGCTGGCATGGCGTCCCTGGCAACCACATTTACCCTGCAATCGCCAAAACAACAAACCTGACAGCGCTCGCCACGGCCTCAGGGATGGTAGATGCGAAACGACCCAGTGCAAATGGCAATTAGGGAAAAAGTCTTTTTTGACTCGAGTGATGACTCTGTCTTTTGGCTGCAGCCGTCTTCAAAGACTGTCGTTGTTACCAGCGCCCCTGAGCAACTTGGCCATGTCAATGACTGACACCGTCAACGCCAAGAAGACAACCACGATGCACCATCGACACCTACCATGGAAAACCCCATACTTGTCTCTCAAAACTTGTGTCCATTTACTAAAAACTGGCAGCCAACGCGAATATCCTGCAGAACCTCTTTGGCTTGCAAAGACGGCGCCCGGTCTACGTCCAAAACCATTGACGGCGGTTGAGATGTACCTCGCCATCAAACCTCCATTCTCATCGATAAATCTCCGTGGAAGTCTGCAGACAAGAGCAAGGGAAACTGGTGATCTCTCCATGCTGGGTTCGCTCTTCGCCAGTCGTATACCTCGAAAACCGTGAGTCTAGTGGTTAACGCGGAGATAATCTGGCGGTTGCTGTCCCTACCTTTGCAGGCATCCAGGGAATAAAACATGAAGGTAGACGCCGAGCTGCGGATGCATGCTCCTGTGGCCGTCGCTGGGAGGATTACTTCCTGCTGGTGTTAGTACACAACGCACGGTCAGTCAGTCACCAAGTCAACGGGCAGTCTGGGGCCTCTGCGGAAATCCGCAAGAGGCGTGGGCTTCGGGATAACCTCCCATGGAACATTCCACAGCGAGCGCGAAGCGACTGGCATTGTGAAATGGCCATTGAGAACAATGTCTCGATTCGTTGACTCTGCATCTAGATCCCGGATCTGTCCTGTCATGCAGATGCAGGACGGACAGCCGCCCAAAGTATGCAACCGAAAACAGAAGCCGCAAAGACGCCAGCGCCGACCGGGTAAACCTTCGACGAGGAGCAGATGGGGGGTATTTCTCTCCGTCGCAACCGAACCGAGTTTGTTCCTTTTTGTCGCCTCTTTTTTTCATTCCTCCAACGCCGGCTCAGCCAATTCAAGCGGTGGCCTTAGCCTTGGCCGCGGCGACCTGGTCACGGCCGGACTTGATGCGGGCCAGGATGTCCTCACGGTCCTTGTCGAGCTTGAGCTTGGTGATGACCACGTTGCTGGGGTGAATGCCGAGGGGAACGCTCTGGCCGGTGGCCTTGTCGCGGGTGACACGCTCAACGTGGATGACGTATTTGAGACGGTAGACCGAGGTGACCTTGCCCTCCTTGTCCTTGTTGAGGCCACGGACAATGGTGACCTCGTCGTCCTTGCGGATGGGCATGCTCCGGACCTGCGTGGGAAACCGTCAGTTTCGATTGCACACGTAGACTGCAGGATGGCAATGAACATACGTTGTACTTCTCACGGAGCTCCTTGCTGAGGGGAGCGCTCATGATGTTGCGGCGGATGCTCGAAGGCGCACCGAAGTGGGCCTTGCGAGACTTGCGCCTCGACGAGGAGATGTCTGCGGGCGATTTGTTAATTCTCACGTCTTTTGAAAGTCGAGTAGAGTGGCTGTCGGTACTCACTAACGCTGACCTTGGCCATTGTGATTGATCGTGCCGACGGAGGACAAGGAGTTGACTGCTGATCACCGTGATCTTGACGAGGAACCGAGAAGCAAGAATAAATTGCGAGTTCTGTGGGTTTGTGGAAAATCGGTGCGCCCTGGCAGGATTCGGCCCACCGCCTTCCCGTTCTGCTTTAGCCAAAAGCGAGCCCCACATCGGGCTTGTGCAGGTAGAACCCTAACCCTTACGTGCACTCCAACCTTCTCTCATCTGGGTGAGAAAACCCCAGACCTGGATACCCAGGGCTTCATGAGAACATCGATGAGACAGAAGTATTACCTGTTGTCAACCCTGTTGGTGATACTGGCCTCGGCTCATGAGCAACGTCGCTGGCCGAAACATAGAGCTGCTGTTGGTGGTGGTTGATTGAGACCAACGACGGAGCACAGACACAAGAAGACGAATTCACATCACGAAAGAGAAGCAAAGTTGTTTGAGACCATCTATTCATGTCATAAGGCATTATATGCCGGTCTATCATATGGCATTTTATGCCAGCCCCAAAAACAAACACCAACAACCCAAAAGCCAAGGCAGTTTATGCCCGAGATCAAAGACATTTATGTCCGATCACCAGAGCACTTTATGCTCGAGATCAAAGACACTTTATATCTGATCACCGAGGCACTTTGTGCCCGAAATCAAAGACATTTTATGTCTGATCACCGAAGCAGTTTATGCTTGAGATCGAAGGCATTTTATGCCTGATCACCAAGGCACTTTATGCCATGACCTGAGTGTTGAAAGGAAAAAAAGAAAATAAAAACACCAAACGCCGTTGGCTATGCATGCCCACCCAATGCAACCCCCTTTTCCCAATCCATTTCCCATGCCGTTTCCAAAAAACGCCTCTCTCCAGAAAAACAAACAACCCAAAAATCATTGCCCCAACTCCGACTCCTCGCCAATGTCCGAAAACCCTCCCCACCTGGCTCTTGAGCCACCAAAACCACCTCCACCTCCACCCCCATACTGCTGCCGGAGACGCCGCTCATGCGGTGTCGCGAGAAGCGCCGACGGGGTGGATGTCGGGCGGTACCCAGACGTCCACCGCGTTGGCGTACTCATGAAGCCAGGATCCTCCAAATCCGGAACCAAAGGCTCTTCGTCAAACTCGGGCATGGGACCGAGCGCCTGTGACGGAGTGTCGCGCGGTTGGAGGGTAGCCAGCTGACTTGCGGTGTAAAAGCCCGAAGTAGATGACCGCGCAAGTTGCTGGCGAACGCTGCGACGCGCCGACAGAGTGCCACGCGTATTGATGCGTGCTGCTGCTTCGGGGACGGCTTTCTGATGCCACTCGCCGAGGATGCGACGGCGGACCCGTCTTTCGTTTTTTTCCTGGAGGGTGGTGGCCAGGTGACGCTTGCCTCCGTTTTGCAGGGTTTGGAATTCCCAACTCTCCCAGCAGCGCTTGCGGGTTTGCTCGGTGTCGAACTCGATGGCATCTTGCATGTTCTCTTTAGCTTCGTGGAGCTGCGCTTGCCACTTGCCGCAGTAGACTTCGAGCTCGGCATCTGCGGCGATCTGCTGAACGTTCTTTGCTCTCTTGGCGCTGCGGTTCCAGAGGTCGAGGCAGTCGTTGAGATCTTCCCGCTTGTAGTGAAGATTGGTCTGGTGCGCGTCGTGGCCGGCATCGAGTGCATCTGCCGTGGCGTCAAGCCATTTGCCGAGACACTCTTGTGCCAGTTCGACTTTGTATTTGCGTCGGAACTGCCGAAGCGAGGTCATCATTCGCTCCCTCCGCGCCGTCTCCGCGACCTCTGGCCACTTTTTAAGTGCCCCAGACACGATGGATGTGGCCCGGTGTTTGTCCGCCTTCCTCCGGTAGTACCCGTCGCGGGCCTGGCTTTGGTGACATCGCTCGCGCCAAAGATCGATGCACGGCCTGGTGGTGCGGTAGAGGTTGACGAGGTTGGCGTTCTGACGATGCTTCCACATCTGGTCCGTTTCCGCCAGCCAAGTGTCGACCACCCCAGTTTGTGTGTAGTATGAGTCGACGTAGTCCGCCTCCTCTTCATGTCGTTCTCGCTCGCCGCGGGCTTGCCGGGCAGCGGTGAGCAGGGTGTCCAGTGTCTGGCGTTTGGTCCGAGTTTCTAAATGACCCTTGTACCAAGCAAGCTTTTCTTCGCAGGCCCAGTGCTCGAGGACAGCAGCCTTGGTTTCGTACTCGTCCCGTTCAATGAATAGTTTGAGTTTCATCTCGCGTTCCCAGTGGTCGACGGGCTCCTTAAGCAGAAAGGCGTCGGCCAAGGCGGTATCGCGTTGCGCATCCTGGAAGACGGCGTTCCATGTTTCTAGGGCTTGGCGTTTGGTGTCTTGCTCGTGTTTGGCGTTGTACTGCTTCAGCAAGGCTGACAGCTTCGCCTGCTCCTGCCAGTAGTCGAGGTCCCTGCTGCAGCCCTGGACCAGCCACTGCCGAGTGCACTCGTAGGCGTTGTACTGCTGGACGTCGACTTCTTCGAGCCAGATGTTAACTGCCTCGTCGAGCACAAGTCTCTCGTCCAGTGCGACGGCGACCTGGTACTCCTCCTGGATGTCGCGTGCCTTGTCGGCCCAGGTGTCCAGGCATTGCGTGGCAAGACCGACGGCGTAGAACTCGTCTGCGAGGCGTTTTTTGGACTCTTCCCACATGGTGTTGAGGGTTTGCTTGCAGAGCTCTTGTTGGTGCCATTGCGAAGCGACTTCCTGGCGAACCTCGTGATGGAGGGCGACCTGGCTCCATTTTTGCAGGGCGTGCCCGAGGATGAAGTTTTGGACCTTGGTCTCGTCTTCAACATGCTGCGCGTGCCACCCCTCGAATGCCCGCTTCCGCACAAGATGCCTGCGTGCCACCGCAGTCCTCTCGAGCTCCTCGTATGTCTGCTCTTGCCAATGTGCCAGGAGGTTGGCCATGGTGAAAAGTTCGTACACCCTCGTTGCACGTTTCTCCATCTTCGCGACATATTGTTCGTGCTTGGCGGCAGCTTCAGCCCTGAGCCTCGTCTCCTCCGCGGCAGCCGCTTCCTCGTTCCAGATGTCGAGGACCTCGCCCAGGAGATCGTTGTTATCGTACTCCACGGCGACAGATTTAAGTTGTTCGTTCTTCTGCTGGGTTTCGCAGGCCGTGGCGTGCCAGAAGCCGAAGACGTTGGCCAAGAGGTCCCGGTCCTCTTGCATCCTCACATGCCGAACCTTCTCTTCCAGTTCTTCGGTGTCCAGAGCCGCCACACTAGGCATGGGAGGCACTTGGGCAGGCCGAATGGGAGACTGCGATCGAGATCGTGGCCAAAGTGGGGATCGATCTCGGGAATGGTTGACAGCTTGAGCCTGAATTTGGATCTCACCGGTCTGCGTGTGCTGAGCTGCGGGAGGGGTGATTTTTTGAGCCTGAGTCGGAATCTCCTGGGCTTGAAGATATCGAGCTCCGAGGGGGGTGACTTCCTCAGTCGGAGTCTCCTGGGTTTGAGTGGAGCTGAGAGCGAGCGAGGCCCGGGAGTCTGGCCTTGCTGAGGGGCTGCTTGGGATGTATTCAAGTTGGATGCCGAGTGCCTCTAGAACCGACTTGAACTTGTCGCTGAGCGCGTCCCCAGATCGCTGCCCTCCGATCTTAAAGATGAGTCGGGCGATGTGGGAAGGGATGTCTTCCAGGTCGAGGCCATAGCGCGGGAGGATTTCTTCGGCGGCGAGAAACAACGCATTGGTGGGAAGACGCTCTCGCTCAGGAAGGGTGGGATAAAGAGATTCGCCCAGCGTGACGATCTCGTGGACGAGTTCGATGTCTGGTGTTGCGTGACGTGTCAGCAGTGGAAGCTAGGAGCGCGTGCGGGCTGGGGTAGGCACGTACCTTGGTCAGAGTACGCCTCTTCCCGACCACGAATGAAATGGAAATCAGAAGAGGCAGAAGAATCGGCGCGAGAAGCAGGGCGGAGAGCAAGACCGGGACGAGGAGAAACGGAGCGGCCAGGAGAAGAAGGAAGAAGATGGGCGTTGGACACGCCATGACGAGGTACCAGCTCCAGAGAAGAAGACGAGCGCCGATGCATACTAGCAGATCTGGAAGGAAGCCACGGAGCATGATCGCTCGGAATGGTGGCTGAAACGGCAGCGTAAACGCGTGGTGGAATTGGTCTTTGTTGTGTGCCTATCTAGCGCAGGCGCGAGATCGAGGTTTGCTTTGAAGCAAGTGCGATTGAGCGCGCGCGTGTATTTAATTTAGACCGAAGTCAAGAGCCAATGATCAGAGATCAGAAAGAGCTTTGCTGATGCAAGAAGAGCTGTGCTGTGCGCAGTTTGATCGGTTGAAGCTTTGCAGACTGGAAGTTGCAAGATGGAGAAAGGCAGGCGGAGAGGGACTCGAAAACGAGATGCGACTAAGCGCACCGATGCTGTTTAGACGCGACGCGAAGCGCGTAAAGTGGGGGGCGGGGAGCTCTGGTGGGTCCGACCCGCAAGAGGAAATGTGGTGACCAGAACAAGCGCGAACGGATTGGGACTCTTTGTCCCCATTTCAAAACGACCCAGGTGCTCTCTTCTTGAACAGAGGGGCGAGTTTACGCGCAAACACCACGCACAATGCAACCAAAAACCCGCCCGATCCAACGGTTTGCCCAAGCAGTGTCCAAGTGCTCTGCTGAGGTGGGTTGGCTCAGGCCATTCAACTTGACCTTGGCCATGCATCCTAACAAAAAGTTAAGGCTGCCGTCTACGGCAAGTGCGTTGTCGCTGACTACAACTCGGTGCACAAAGACCAGTGCGCCAAGGAGTTTATGAGGCTCAAAGACTGCTACCTGGTACGGGCTGAACCCCTTTCCTGTCTGTCCAAGTAAATAAACACCATCTTACCCGTCTGGCTAGGCCGCTGCAAAGGGAGGGAGGTGACGTTCGATAGCTTCAGGTCCACAAGATAATCTTCAGTCCACGTCTATTTTCTTTACGTGCTCTACATATCAACTAACTCGACATGTACTCTCCTGCGCAACGCCTTGCTCCATTTCTCACCACCCTTTCCCTACAGCTTGAGCAGCCGCAACAAGAACGTGGCCTTGCTCACCTCCTGCTCCTCCTCGGCAATGATGCCCTCCTCCTTCTGATCCGGGATCTGGCCCTCCAAATGTGTCACCTCGTGCTTATCCAGCGGCCTCCGCAGCGCCTTGGCAATGGTCGCCTGGTGCGACTCAAACACCTTCGAAATGCCGGTGTCCTCGGGATCAGACAGCACCTTGTACTCCATCTTGACGTCGTCCGTCGTCTGCAGGCCGGCCTTCTTGCGAAGGCGCTGCACGCGGTTGATGATCTCGCGGGCGAGACCCTCTTCCGCGAGGCCGGGGTAGATCTCGGAGTCGAGGATGGTGAGCACATCGTTGTCGGTGTTGGTCTCGAGGTTCTTGGAAGCTTCGTCCTCCTTGAGCCCACGCTTGACGACGAGGTCACCCGCCTCGAGCGTGATGCCGTCAACGACAAGCTTGCCGCTGATGGCGTAGCCATGGGCTTCGTCGCTGGTGACGTTCGGGAGGGCCTTCTTGACGCGTGCCATGTCCTTCTTGAGCTTCTTGCCGAGCACAGGCCAGTCGGCAGTGACGCTGTACTGAACCCCATAGCTGGCCTCGTCCGACGTCAACACCAGGTCGCGGACGTTCAACTCCTCGGTGATGTACCCTTGGAGCGACCGGACATCCTCGAGATATTGAGGGTCATGGTGGATGACAACAAGCGTCTTCAGGGGCTGCTTCAGACCAATGGTGCGCCTCTCGCGGGAGTATCTGGCCAGCTCAATGACCTTCTGCATCCGCTGCACCCGCCTCTCGACGTCAACGTTGAAGAGCTCCTGCCGCACTTCGGGGAAGGGCAGGAAATGGATGCTGCGAGAATCCTTGCCGCGAAGACCCTCGGGAATGTGGGGAAGGAGACGCAGGTAGATGGTATCGGTGAGGAAGGGCGTGAAGGGGGCGAGGCCGCGGCACAACGTGAACAGAATCTCGAACAGGGTGTTCAGGGCGTGGATGGTGTCATCCAGGCCGTTCTCACCCTTGAGCCGCTTCCGGTTGAAGCGAATGTACCAGTTTGTCGTGTTGTCGATCAGCTCGAGCAGCTTGGGCACGACCGTGTACAACCGGTACGCTGTGTATCTCGTCAGTATCTGCAGGTTCACCAAGGATTGTCTAGGATTGCCACTAACCTGCCATCTCCTCGTTGACAAACTTGAGCAGACTCTGGCAGCTGGCCAGGATCCACTTGTCCATCACATTGGTGTTCGAGGACTCCATGGTCGGGTCGAACATGTAATCGACGTTCTCCACCTTCTTGAGCAGCGTGACCTGACCCTCGAAGAACTTGTAGCTGTTCCACAGGGGCAGGAGAACCTTGGCGACGACCTCCTTGACGCCCGACTCCTTGAACTTGAGAGGCTCAGCTCTCACCACAGGCGAGTTGATGAGATACAGACGGAGAGCATCGGACCCGTACTTGGCCATGACGACGTTGGGGTCGGGGTAGTTCTTGAGCCGCTTCGACATCTTCTTGCCGTCCTCCGCCAGCACGATACCGTTGACGACGCAGTTCTTGAAGGGGGACACGCCAAAGAGGTGGGTGCCGAGAACCAAGAGAGTGTAGAACCACCCTCTAGTCTGGTCGAGACCCTCAGCGATAAAGTCGCCAGGGAAGGACTTCTCGAACTCCTCGCGGTTTTCGAAGGGATAGTGCTTGCTGGCGTAGGGCATGCTTCCAGACTCGAACCAGCAGTCAAACACCTCCTCGACTCGCCTCAAAACGCCCTTGCCTTGCTTGCTGGGGATGGTGATGTGGTCGATCTTGTCCCGGTGCAGGTCGGTGATCTCGCCCTCGTAACCGCTCAGCTCCTTGAGCTCGGCAATGCTGCCAATGCAGACACGCTCCTCCAAGTCGTCGCTCACCCACAACGGGATGGGCGTACCCCAGTACCGGTTCCGGGAAACGTTCCAGTCGCGGGCGTTGGTGATCCAGCTGGCAAAGCGCTTCTCCTTGACAAACGACGGGACCCAGTGGGACCCCTCGATATTCTCCAGCATCTTGGGGATGATCTCGGTGATGCGAACGAACCACGAGGGCACCGCCTTGTAGATGAGGGGCTTGTCGGAGCGGTAGCACATGGGGTACGAGTGCTTGAGCTGCGACTCGACGACCAATCTCCCGGTGCCCTTCAGGTGCTTGATGATGTGCTTGTCGGCTTCCTTGACATCCATCCCAGCAAAGTCAGAGACCTTGCTAGTGAAATGGCCGGACTCGTCGACCGGATCCGGGGGTGGGCGCTTCTCGGTGACGATGCCGTTCTCGACGGCGACGTTGTAATCGTCCTCGCCAAAGGCGGGAGCTTGGTGAACAATACCGGTACCGCTGTCGTCGGTCACGTATGTTGCGTTGAGGACCTTGAAGGCGACCTCTTTGTACTCCTCATAGAAGTAGTTGAACGGCGGCTGATATTTCCAGCCGAGCATCTCCTTGCCCTTGAGCTTCTGGACCACCTTGAACTTGGCCTTCTTGGGATCCTTGTACAGCGTCCCAAGGAGCTTCTCCAGCAAGATGTAGTGCTTGCCGGATTTCTCATCGTGGATCTTGATGTAGTCAAAGTCTGGATGGGCGGCAAGGCCCAAGTGGGAGGGCAACGTCCATGGTGTCGTCGTCCACGCAAGGAGGCTGGTTTCGGGGTCGTCGTTAAGGGGGAACGAGACCACGACGGCGGGATCCGTCACGTCCTGGTAGTTCTGGTTCGCCTCGAAGTTGCTGAGAGCGGTTGTGAGGGCTGTGGAATACGGCATCACCCGGTATCCCTGGTATACTTGCCCCTTGTCGAAGAGCTGCTTGAACACCCACCACTCGGATTCCATGAAGGTGGGATCCATGGTCTGTCGCCGTCAGTGTGCTGTTACCACGCAACTCATTGGCAACCCCTCATCAACCCACCTTGTAGTCGTTGTCGAAGTCGATCCAACGGCCCAGCCGTTCGACCGTATGCCTCCACTCCTCACGGTACCTCATCACAATGGCGCGGCACTCGGAGTTGTACTTCTCCAGGCCCATCTCCATAACGGCAGCCTTGCCCGAGATGCCCAGCTTCTTGTCGATCTCATGTTCGATGGGCAGGCCGTGGGTGTCCCAGCCGAAGCGGCGCTCAACGTGGAAGCCCTTCATGGACCAGTACCTCGGGATGATGTCCTTGATGGTCGAGGCGAGGAGATGCCCGTAATGGGGAAGGCCAGTCGCAAACGGCGGGCCATCGTAGAAGGTATAGTTGGGGTTGCCCTTGGACAGCTCGACCTGAAGCAAAGCATCAGCATGTGGACACGGGCATTGGGCGGCCGGGTGTGTAAGATGTGTAAGTGGCATGCGTACCTGGCGCTCAAAGGCCTTGATCTCGCGCCATCTGGCAATGATGGCCTCCTCCTCCTTCGGAAAGTCGATCGACATGGTGCTCAATCCGTGTTGAACTCTCGACTTGGTGGAGACGGGACACTCGGGTGTTTACTGTCAAGGACTGGGGACTGGGGACTGGGGTCCTCAAGAGAGAAGGAGGTGTGGTTTGTATGCTTGGCAGGAGTCGGGCTAGACTTGACTCACCCGTCACAGCTGCCAGAATAATAAATTTCAGGCGTGACTCGATCCAGGTCCCGTTGCCCCAGGATGGAGGGGTAGCGGGGTTGTGGAGTCATCCAGTGCTGTTACCGTACCGTACAATCTGCCCTCTGAAACCCAAAAACAAGGGTAACTCACCGCCTTGCGCACAGGCCACCTGAAATTTCACCGCAACAATACGAGACAGGTTCTCGTATTTTCAATACGCTCGTTTCCGATCTCTCCAGAAACTGTTACAGGCCCACCCTGGTCTGTTAAGTCCAGATGAGCACCCGCAAAGGTCGGCGATGCCATCTCAGTTCATGCGTCCACCTCTGCCAGTTTCTCAAGCACCTCTTTGCTTTGTAGAGCTGATACCGCAGGATTGAGAACGTAACCCTACGGCATTGGCAACATACCAATGTTGTGGTCGTTAACTCTACCACCTCTGGAGACTTGTTCTGGGGACACTTGAACACCCCAACGTTGAAGATAGATGATACTTTGTTTCTCTCCAAGATTCCCATATCTTGCAGAGTCATAACGATTTGCGTTTAGATCAATTTAGGTCAGATACAAATGGATTTAAGCTGAAATCTTAACGGTTGCTGCCGTCGAAGAGCCTGAAAGGACCAATGCACCCAACCTCAGCCAAGAAACCTCACAACTCCCAAGTCTAGTTAGAAAGGAAGCCAGTATAAATTGCAGCCTATCCAGCAACGGGTATCCTCCAGAACAAGCCCATCCGTTCGTTACATAAGTCATCATATATATCATAACCTAAACACATCGCACGGGTGTCAAACCCCCGAGCCGGGATACCACAGGACACCAGGCCCCTGATCCCATCCACACACACATACCACCTCAACCCAACCTCCCATTCCTACCCGCCCGATAATAAAACCCAACATCATCAACTCATCATCATCACCCATTACCAATCAATCAATCAGTCATACCCCCACGGCAGATCCCGATCCCTGACCGTCGTGCAGGTCAGGTACCCGATCCCCGCCGCGCCCGCGCCGTGCAGCATCTCCAGCTCCAGCCCGCTCCCCATCAGCGGGCGCACCACCTCGCGCGCCATGGCCTTGAGCTCGTCGATCCGCTTCTCAAACTTGCGCAGGTTGTCGCGCGTGTACAGCTCCGGCGTGATCTTGAGGAACCGCTTGCACTCGTCGTGGCCGAGGTAGCCCTTCTCCGCCGGCGGGCCCGCGCCGCCCAGGAGGCGGTAGGTGCGCCCCAGCGACGCGAGGGTCGGTATCGCCGCGGGAGACGGCGCGGGGGCGAGCTGCATGTTGTTGTTTGCGTTGTGGGCGCCGCTGCTGCTGTGGTGGTTGTTGCTATTCCCGCCACCGCCACCGCCGCCGTGGTGATTCCCCGACCGGCCGTTCGCCGCGCTGCCCCCGCTCCCGCTGCTGTTGCTCCCCACCCTGCCCCTGGACCCGGCCGCACCGCCGACG